>Ga0247834_1004554_pt1 | contig 17353 bp, 16 predicted proteins | sample LaCruzMarch2015__8_FD_187118 | JGI IMG/M metagenome (GOLD analysis project Ga0247834, IMG submission 187118) | Freshwater microbial communities from meromictic Lake La Cruz, Castile-La Mancha, Spain - LaCruzMarch2015_12m | ecosystem: Environmental > Aquatic > Freshwater > Lake | place: Spain...
TGATTGATACGAGTGGTGCGTATATCCCTGGGCATGGTACGCCAACGGTGATTTTGTTTGCGAGAAATCAAAAGCCTGTGGCGGGGACGATTAGAACGGTGATGGGGATTAGGGGTGAGCCTTCTACGCCTGAGAACCCTATAGAAGGGAAAGTTTGGCAAGCAATTTTAAAACAGATTGATGTTGTTAATTCGCAAAGTGAGTTTGTCAGTGTTTCGGATTCGCCAAGGATTAATTTTCATAAGCATCCTTGGTCGATTGGTGGGGGTGGGGCTAGTGAGTTAAAGGAAGTAATTGAATCGAAATGTCAAACAAAATTAGAAAATTATATTGATACAATTTGCTCTCTATGCTTAACTCGTGCTGATGATGTTTACTTGATGCCTTTGGGAGTTTTAAGCCGTCAAAATGTCAAACCTGAACATCAATTAACGATGGTAAATGGAGAGCTAGTCAGAGATTGGCAGATTAATAATCCTGAACAAGTTCTTTTCCCTTATAATGCCAATCTTGAACCAGTTTCAGAGAAAGAAGGATTAGCTGTCCATAGATTTCTCTGGTACTATAAAGAAATTCTCTGGCGAAGAAAAGAATTAGGTGGCGATCATCGAGAATTAAATAGAACTTGGTGGGAATGGAATCGCTTTTTATCACATCGATATCGAAATCTTTTATCTATCTCTTTTACTCAAATCGCTTCACACAATCACTTTATATTTGTTCGTGGAAGTGAAATATTTAGTAGAACCGCTCCTGTAATAAAGCTGCCTATAAATTCTTCTGAAGAAGACCATTTAAATATTTTGGGATTGCTTAATAGTTCTACTGCTTGTTTTTGGACGAAGCAGATTTTTTATAACAAAGGTAATTCTACGGACAAAAAAGGAGCAAGGACTACTGGGGAATCCGAATTTGATACTTATGACTTCTCTGCAACAGGACTACAAAAATTCCCTCTTGCTAAAACTTACCCATTAGAACTTTCTCAAAAACTTGATCGCCTAGCGCAACAACTCAGCAACCTATCACCAGCCAAACTCTTACAAAATATCCATGATGACTTTGCTAATCAGCTAAACCTAGCCAAACAACAATGGCAAGAAACACTAGGCGCAATGATCGCATTGCAAGAAGAACTTGATTGGCAATGCTATCAACTCTATGGACTCCTCGATCAAACCCTCACTCATCTCGCACCACCAAACCTAAAACTAGGCGAAAGAGCCTTTGAAATCGTCATGGCTCGCAAAATTGCAATAGGCGAAATCACAAGCTCGTGGTTTGAGCGTCATCACTCCATTCCAATTTGTGACATTCCCGATCGCTGGTCATCCGACTATCGCCAACTCGTTGAGCAACGGATCGAACTCATCGAAAATCATCCGAATATTGCCCTCATCGAACAACCCGAATACAAACGCCGTTGGAATATTGAACCCTACGAAACACAACAGCAACAAGCATTACAAAACTGGCTACTAGACCGACTAGAAACATACTTTGACTTTGATGGCAGAATGCAGCCCTCACCCCCTAGCCCCCTCTCCCAAGAAGGGAGAGGGGGAACAAGAGAAGACTCTTTAAGTCCCTCTCCCGCTTTGGGAGAGGGATTTAGGGTGAGGGAAAACTTGCAGCCCTCACCCCCTAGACCCCTCTCCCAAGGAGGGAGAGGGGGAACAGGAGAATCTTTAAGTCCCTCTCCCGTTCTGGGAGAGGGATTTAGGGTGAGGGCATCGATCCCCATCGCCATCACCTCGATCGCCAAACTCACCGACATCGCCAAAAGCGACAGCCAATTTATCACCGTCGGCGAACTCTATCGCAACGACCCCGCCTTCAAAATCGAAAAACTCATCACAGAACTAGTCGAAGCCGAAAGCGTCCCCCACCTGCCCATCCTGCGCTACAAAGTTACTGGACTCCGCAAACGCCAAGCATGGGAACACACATGGGAACTGCAACGCCAAGAAGATGATCCCCCCCAGCCCCCCTTAGCAAAGGGGGGAGAAGACTCTATTTCCCCTCTCCCTCTGGGAGAGGGGCTAGGGGTGAGGGCATCCATCCCCGTCCCGCCCAAATATGCCAGCACCGACTTCCTCAAACCCAACTACTGGCGACTACGCGGCAAACTTGACGTACCCAAAGAACGCTGGATCTCCTTCCCCCATTGCCAAAGCGAAGACGGCACACTCGCGATCGCTTGGGCAGGGTACAACCACCTGCAACTCGCCCAAGCCCTCAGCACCTACTACCTCGACATCAAAGAACGTATCGGCGGCTCCAACGACCCACGCCTCGCGCCCTTACTAGCCAGCTTAGTCGAACTCATCCCTTGGCTCAAACAATGGCACAACGCGATCGATCCAGAGTTCGGCTTAGCCATGGGCGACTATTACGAAGGCTTTTTGATTGAGGAGGCTAAAGCGATCGGGCATACAGTCGAAAGCTTGAAAATGTGGGAACCCATCAAAAAAGGTAAGGGCAATTCATGAATTGCCCTTACTTTACCTTCAACAATTTAGAGGCGTAAAAACTATGCACCAAGTCACCTTACAAGACGCAGAAAAGCACCTAGCCAATCTTCTCGCAGAAGCCAACCGAGGCGAAGAAGTAATCGTGGTCAATGACGATGGCACATTATTTAAAATTATTGCGATCGGTAAAACTCGACCAGTCCCAAAATTTGGCAGCGCCAAAGGCTTAATCAAAATATCCGATGACTTTGACGAGCCACTAGAAGACTTTGCGGAGTATGCCCCATGAAGCTCTTACTCGATACCCACGCTTTTTTATGGTTTATTGAAGGCAACCAAAATCTGAGCCTAGCTGCCAAGAATGCGATCGAATCACCAACTAATCAAAGGTATTTGAGCATAGCCAGTCTTTGGGAGATTGCAATCAAAGTCAGTATTGGCAAGCTAGAGATAGGGATGTCCCTCACAGAATTGATAAACCGTGAGGTCTATGGCAATGCGATCGATTTACTAGAAATACAGCCCCAGCATCTTGATATCCTTGCTGCTTTGCCATTCCATCACAAAGATCCATTCGATCGCCTTATACTTGCTCAAGGATTAACCGAAAAAATACCCATAATTACCAAAGACAATCTATTTGCCAACTATTCCGTAACCCTAATTTGGTAAGAGCAATTCATGAATTGCTCTTACAGCGCATCAAACACGAACTTGTATAACTCAGAAACCCAGCGATCGCCACAAATATCAAATAAAGCCCATGACGCTCCTTAAAGACCTAATCGAAATTCCTGAAAGCCTCCAAAAAGGTGACTTTGTACTAAATTTGTCATCAGTGGCGATCGACGCTAATAAGATTGTGCGTGATTATGTGGTTACGCCCGAATTACAAAAATGCTTTGAAAAAGCCCTCAACTTCATCCGCAGCACCCTCCAAAGCAACGTCAGCAAGGCAACCTATTTACATGGCAGCTTTGGCAGTGGCAAAAGCCACTTTATGGCAGTTCTGTATCTCATTCTCCAAGGCAACGTCACCGCCCGCAGCATCACCGAACTCGCCCCCGTGATCCTCAAAAATAACGAATGGGTCACAGGCAAAAAGTTCTTATTAGTGCCATACCATGCGATCGGCTCGGACAATATGGAGTCCTGCATCCTTGGCGGCTATGTTGATTTTGTCCGTCGCACCCATCCCCAAGCACCAATTCCAGGGGTATATCTTGCCGAAGGAATGTTTCGCGATGCCGCCAACCTGCGTAACCAAATGGGGGATAAAGCCTTTTTTGAGGCTCTAAATAATGCTAGTCCGTCAAATAATGGCTGGGGAGAACTTGCCGCAGGATGGGACAGCGATCGCTTTGAAGCTGCCACCAACGCACCACCCGCATCAGAAACGCGATCGCTCCTAATTGGCAATCTCATCAAAGCTTTCTTTGGCTCCTACGACCAACAAGCAAAAGGGGAAGCATTTCTCTCCCTAGATAAAGGACTATCAGTAATCAGTCAACACGCCCAAAGCCTCGGCTATGATGCCCTGATTCTCTTCCTTGATGAACTGATTCTCTGGCTAGCCAGTCACGCCACCGACTTGAGTTTTATCCATCGTGAAGGACAAAAGCTCTCTAAACTCGTTGAAGCCCAAACCCCCGATCGCCCAATTCCGATCGTTAGCTTTGTGGCAAGACAGCGCGACCTCAGCGACCTAATCGGCAATGCTGTCCCTGGAGCCGAAAGGCTAAACTTTAGTGATGCCCTCAAACATTGGGAAGGCAGATTCGATCGCATCGTTCTTGAAGATCGCAACTTACCTGCGATCGCCCAAAAGCGCGTTCTTACACCCAAAAATCCTGCGGCAAAAATAGAACTAGATGCTGCCATTGACAAATCCCTAACCATGCGCGAAGCAGTGATGAATATTCTGCTGACCCGCGAAGGCGATCGCGCTATGTTCCGACAGGTTTATCCCTTTAGTCCCGCTTTAATTCAAGCCCTAATTGCGGTTTCCAGTGTCCTCCAACGCGAACGCACCGCCCTCAAAATCATGGTGCAAATGCTAGTAGATCGGCGCGATTATCTTAGTGTTGGCGACATTCTGCCCGTGGGCGACTTATTCGATGCGATCGCCCATGGTGACGAATCCTTCAGCCCCGAAACCGCGATTCATTTTGAAAATGCCAAGCGTCTCTACCATCAAAAGCTGCTACCAGTGATTGAGAAACAGCATGGACTACGCCGAGAAGAATTTGAGCTTCTGCCAAACACTGACCCTAAGCGCATTGCTTTTTTTAATGACGATCGCCTGCTCAAAACCCTGCTCCTATCCGCCCTTGTCCCTGAAGTCGAAGTATTACGAAGTCTCACACCCGAACGTCTAGCAGCTCTTAATCACGGCACAATCAAAGCGCCAATCCCTGGGCGCGAAGGGCAAATCGTCTTACAAAGATGTCGCCAATGGGCAGGGACAGTTGGAGAAATCCGCATTTCTGAAGGCGATACTCCGACGATCGACATTCAGCTTTCTGGTGTTGATACTCAGAGCATCATCGCTCAGGGTAAGCGCGAAGATAATCACGGTAATCGGATGCGTCTAATACGCGATCTATTATTCAAGCAACTAGGCATCCAAGGAGAAGATGAACTAGAGCAGACTGTCAGTCTGCTATGGAAAAACACGCGGCGCTCCTGCAATGTCCTATTTCGGAACATTCGGGATCTGCCCCTAACTGCCTTAGAAAATGATGGCGATCGCTGGAAAATCATCATCGATTATCCCTTTGATGTCGATACCCATGCGCCTCGTGACGATATTAGTCGTATTCAAGGATTCCGCGAAGCACATCCCGATGGAGCCAAGACCCTAGCATGGGTTCCCGCCTTTCTCAGCGAAGACGCACTCACTGATCTCGGTATGGTCGTTACGCTTGACCATATCCTCGCAGGCACAGGCGAACGTTTTGCCCAATTTGCCAGTAATCTCTCAGCGCAAGATCGCCAATCCGCTAAGTCCCTCTTAGAAAATCAACGCAGTAGCCTCTATCAAAGGGTTTTACATCACCTAGAAGTTGTCTATGGATTAGATTCCACCGATAGCAATTCCATTAATCCTGAGCGATCGCTGGAATTAAACGAACGTTTTCACTCCCTCTATGCAGGACTGCAACTACAGCCCCCTGTTGCCTCGACCCTGCGCGATGCACTCACCAATTTATTAGAACAAGCCCTAGAGTATGAATTTCCTGCGGCTCCAGATTTTGAAGCCGAGATTGAAGCCAGTAATAATCTCGAAAAAGTCTATCGCGTGATTATTGATGCAACCCAGCAAACTGATGGACGTATTGCCATTGAAGATCGCAAACTCCGCTTGCTGGTGCGCCAAATTGCCAATCCATTATTACTAGGCGAAATGGCTCTAGATGCAACCCATTTTGTCCTAGGGCAGCATTGGAAGCAACACTTCACTCGTAAAATCGCGGAAATAGGTGGTGCAATATCCGTAGGACAACTACGCCGTTGGCTTGATGAACCAAAACCAATGGGGCTACCTGCGATCGCCCAAAGCTTGGTGATTCTCACTTTTGCCGCCCAAACCAATCGCATCGCCTACCGTAGCAATCTGGCGATCGACACAACCATTAAATCTCTATCCGATGACATCGAGTTTCGCACCCAAAAACTTCCCGATCAAGTGCTATGGCAAACAGCAGTCGATCGCGCTAGTAGCATTTTCAGCATTTCTATTTCTAAGTTACTTAACGCCAAAAATGTCGCCGAACTGAGTGACAAGATCGCCATAATGGCTAGAGATAATATTGTTAATGCAAAAAACTACCTCAAACTTCTCAACGACGCTCTAGATCGATTCAACATCGACAAGAATTGCGATCGCTTCCAAACGGCTACAGCTACCGTCAATGCAATCGAGCGTATTCAAGCCAATCTCAATACCAACAAATCCGAAAACAACAAATCCGAAGATATCGTCAATATTTTGGCGGATATTGCGATCGCTACCTCAAACACTGCCATGAAAGATTGCTTCAAGCAAATGCAATCACTGGCTAATATTTTGGAGCAGACTAAATGGGAAATCATCGATGGTGTTCAAAAACTAACCGATGAGCGCTCCATTGAAGTTAATACTTTACTTGCCGAACTCATCCATGCCCTGAGTGGCGATGAACATGCGATCGCCCTAGCTCCTATCCTAAAAGAATCAGAAGCAAAAGCCACACGGATACTTACCACACAACCCAAGAACACCCCATTACCCACATCTAACCCATTCCCTCCTGTACCTAGCAAGACTACTCAAATTACTGCTGATTCCACAAAACCATTAATTTATCCACCACCATCAGCCGCAAATTTAGCCACAAATACTAATCTAACCATCACACCTGCTTCAAAGACTTCAACTGTCAACCCGATCATCAGTCAAGCCACCCATGACCATATAGACTTAGTTACAGCAGAGCAACTCCTTCATCATCTAAAATCACAGCTAAAGGGCGGACAAAAAGTCTGCATTAACTTACATTGGGTCATCACTGAAGGAAGTACAGAGGAAAATACAGAATCGTGAGTGTTATCGTACCTAGCATCAATCAGATTAAGGCGCAAGTTGCGGCGACTATTCGCCAAAGTAATTTGAAATCTAAGTTCATTGGTATTCGCATTTCAGGGCAATGGGTTGGCGAAACAGTACAAACCGATGGAGATAGCACTCTTTGCATTCATGTTTGCAAGTCTCCTTTAGCGATGCGTTTGGTAATGCGAGACGCAGAAAAAGACCATGAACGGGCAGACGAAAATATCTACGTTATCCTAACGCCTTTAGAAAATGCCGATCTGGACGATGATATTCTGATGAGATTGGCTAAACGTAAGCTTCTTTCCATAGATCCTTGGGAAGTTGTCAAATCCTTATTTCAGGCAAACGTTATCGATCCACGATTGCGTAAAGAACGGTGGATTGCCGATTATTTAATCGATTGGAATACTAGCGAAGGTTATACACCAGTTAGCAACGGGTTTCTCAATGCTGATATAGTCTGGGCAATTCTTTTAGAGCGTGGCTTGGGAATTGCTGATATCTCTCCAGACTTGCCGTATCTATTGAAGTGGTCAACAGATAGTCATAATATTGCACGGATTAAGAATGCGACTCCTAATTTTCAAAAAGCTGCGATCGCTTATATAACAGAACTTGTTGGTCATTCTGCTCAATACATATTGCGATGTGCTTGTCAAACTGAGCGTAATGATTTAGTTGCTTTGGGCTTAGTATTTGGCGTTTTGTTTCATCCCAAAGCCACAGGAAAACTGGATAAGGCGATCGGTAAAATCGAAGAGCGCTATTTTCAAGGAGAAATCTTAACACCAAACTTAGGAAGTACTTGGCAAGCTGCGGCTCAGGAAGTAATCAATCTTCGTTTACCGATTGACATCCAACTCAAAGAAAATATCTTGAATCGCGCTGATGAGATTTTGCAAGAAATTGGTGCTAGTCATCTAGCACATCTTAGCGAGATCTCACCACTAGGATTTAATCAGCGTCTTGAGTCATTCGGACAAACTTTATCCTCTATCCTCAAAAATCCTTTAGCTAATGGATTAAAGAAACTGATCGCTAGCCGTAATGAGCTATTAAGACACAACTTAGCCAAAGAAGATCGATATCGTAGCCGCATTAACAATCTCGATATGGCAATCAGGCTCTTAAATTGGATTCACCAACAAGAAGCAGAAACAAATCCTTTACCTCAATCCCTCACCGATGCGATCGCCACTGAACTCACCGACAACTGTTTTGCAGACTGGGCAAGATACTCTCTCCTCTCAGACGAATCACTTCAATTAGTTTCTAATGCCTATGCTGAGCTTTTTAATCTTGCTGTAACAGTCCGTGAACGCCAATCAAAAATCTTTGCTCATCTCTTTGCTAGTTGGACGGACTTAGGCTCTAGCCACAATGAAATCTTAGTAGTTGAAAATGTCTTGAGAGATATAGTTGCACCGATCTCATCCCATGCTCCAGTCCTTTTAATTGTCTTAGATGGAATGAGTATGTCAGTATGCCACCAACTATTAGAGAGCATTACTAGACAAGGTTGGTCACTGCTGCGTAAGGAAGATCAACCTCTCCCCATCATGTCAGCACTAGCAACAGTTCCATCAATCACCGAAATATCGCGTACTAGCTTATTGTGTGGACGGTTAAGAAGTGGTAAGGCAAAAGATGAAAGTTCAGAATTTAAATTTCACCCCGATCTTAATGAAAGCAGTAAACAACAGAAAAAACAAAACCCTCTGCTATTTCATAAAGCCCAGCTACAGTCAGAAGAAGACGTAACTCTTAGCCAAGATGTCCGTCAAGCGATCGCATCTCGCGATCGCTTAGTCGTAGGTGTAGTTGTCAATGCGATCGATGATCGTCTCACCAAAGGTGAGCAGTTATATATTGACTGGACCCATCAATCCATTAACGTTATCCCTGCTCTTCTAAAAGAGGCAAAATCTGCGGAACGGATCGTTATTTTAGCCAGCGATCATGGTCACATAATTGAGCATGGAACCAAGCTGATATCGGCAATAGAGGGCGGTGAAAGATGGCGACCCGATCATGGCGATCTAACAGATGAAGAATGTCGATTAACTGGAAATCGAGTTGTTGCATCTGGTCACAAGTCAATCATTGCCTCTTGGTCAGAGCAAATCCGCTATAAGCCTAAAAAAAATGGATATCATGGCGGTGTTAATCCTCAAGAGATACTAACTCCTATTGTCGTATTATCTTCGGGTAAAGTTATTCCTAGTGGTTGGTTAAAATCATCTAATAAGTTTCCAAATTGGTGGAATATCGCAAGTCCTAGCCATATCATTGAAATAGATTAATGCTATAGCCCACACTGGGATTCGCAGTCGTACCCAATAAAATTTGTGATTAGACTTTTAGCCATAAAAATAATGTTAATGGCTTTATTGGCTGGATATTGCTACTTCAGTAGGTTTGGCTTCTTTGGGCTTTTTCTCAAATACTTGAATATTTGACTCAAGCAAAACAAATCCTGTCTCCGTAGCTTCACCCATCTTGCCCGCGATCGCCGCTACCCACATCGGGAAATTAGCCTGTGCATCTTCCAACTTCTTAAATACCTTGGGCTTCACCGTAACGCTAAAGATTTGACCATCACAATCTAACTCAAAAGACTTCCAACCGTTTTTATCCACAGTTATATCGGTAGGGAGTTCATTGATTTTGATGGTTAAATCTAATTTTCCTTGTATTGCCATTTTTGGACTGGATACTAATGAATGCTATGTATTAATAACACATTTAATTTTCCTATGACCAAAGGCATTCCAGAAAAATGTAAAAAGTGCGCGATGCTTTCGGCGGCTCAGGCTCAAGAACTGCATGGTGAGTTGGGCGATCGCTGTTGGAATCCTAATGTTTGCTATAGTCGCCGTTCATACGCCCGTCATCGCGATCGCCGTAATCTGATTCGCGCTCGTCAACGAGTTGAAACTAATCAAGACTTAGTTGTGAATATTGATGAGTTTGCGTCAGTATTTTGGGCAGTGCTGGTGGTTTATCGACCATCAGGAACGGATACGCCGATTCATGCGATCGCTGTTCAAGTCTGGAAAGGTCAAGAAAAATTTGCCGAAATTAAGCCGATCCATTGTGCGGGGATGGTTGCGTCCCAAGTGCATACTTATGTGCAGAAAGTACTGATTTTGTTAGAGTCAAATTATGGGATTAAAAAATTTGCTAGCCAAGAACGCATCGATCCTTGGCTTTGTCCTTTGCGTCCTTGTCCTTGTCATTCTGACTGATTCTGTGGTGAGCGCTTCGCGCTCACCACAGAATTTCTGGAGATGCTATGAAAGTTAAACAACTTGAGTTGGATTTGTGGGATGTCATTTCGACTGCGAGACAGACTCCTGAAGATGCAAATTTTCTAATGGTATTTAAACTCTTAGATTTGACTCTGGTTGATCTCGATACGCGATCGCAGTTACGAGTGGCAGGAGAGGCAGTTTGTCAGATTGCGGATTTGTTTTGCGATCGCTCTAGTTTTTTATTTGAGGAGTTACATTCTCGTGCAGCAAAGGGTGAACCGATCATGGCTAATGATGCTTTTGATCGTTATGTGCGTCAGTCTATGGTGGTAGATTTTGACCAGTTTATTGAGCCATTACCAAGTTTACCAAGGAAAGCTGGCAAACAAACCAAAGGCGGTAATTCAGTTGTACAGGAAACTGACAAGGAAACTTTGATTCAATCTTTGGAGCAGGAGAGTTTACTCAGTTTTGAGGATGAATTTGAACAGGCGATGAGTATTGCTCATGCTGAAGATGTGTCGAGTTGGATTGAGGCGATCGCACATTGCATTAACAACCACTTTTCTCCTATGCGTTTATTAGATTTACAAGCTGCTTTGCCTTTGTCAATGGTAGAAATTTGGCTAGGTTTACTTTTGGGCGATTTCAAACTTGAGCAACGGGGAGAATTTTATAATGCAAGCGAGATTTGGATTATTTAGTTAAAGAGAAAAGATAGTTGCGGCGCTTCGCGCCGCAACTATCTTTTCTCTTTTATTTAGCTTTACACCAAGCTAATGTTAAATTATTGACATACTTCCAATCACTTCAGAGGTTAAAAGTATTTGTGACTAAAACTATAGCTATTTTTAATCAAGCTGGTGGCGTGGGGAAAACTACGCTTACCCATAACTTAGGCTACCAAATAGCTAAACGCGATCGCCGAGTTTTGTTGGTGGATATGGACCCACAGTCGTCTCTCACTAAGTTTGTTGGGTTAGTTCCTTCTGAGTTAGTCAAGACAGTTGCTAATGCGATCATTGACGAAGAGTCGCTACCAATTCATAAAGATTTATTAGGAATGGATTTTGTCCCTGCTAATCGTTTTTTAAGCGCTACGGAGATGCAATTAGTCAGCGCTTCTCTACGGGATTTTCGGCTCAAAGATGCCTTGGAGTTGGTGCAGCAGCAATATGACTATATTCTGCTCGATTGTCCGCCAAGTTTGGGACTACTAAGTTATATTTCATTAGTTGCCGCAACCCATGTTCTCGTTCCTGTAGAAACTCATCTCAAAGCGTTTGAGGGAACCGATGAATTATTGCAGACACTCACCTATGTAAAAAGCAAACCTAATAAACAATTACAGGTGATTGGGTTTGTCCCAACTCGCTACGATGGGCGCAACTCCGCAGATATTCGTACCCTTGAAGCAATGAATGAGCAACTCTCTGCATGGGGTAAAGTGTTTGAGGCGATTCCCCGTGCTACAGCATTCGTTGATGCTAGTGAAGAGAGATTGCCTCTAGCAGCTTTACAAGCTAAGCATCCTGCTGTAAAGATTATGAACAAAATTATCGATTATATTGAGAAACTGGCATGACCCGTAAAACAACAAAGCCTTTTAGCGGACGCATCACTGCTCCTAGCGCTCCTTGGCTTGCACCTGAAGTTGATGAATCTCCTGAGCCTAGCGATCGCCCTAAGTCTGAGGTTGAGATTCAAATTACTGATATTCATCTACCACCAAAGCAACCTCGCCGCTATTTTGATGCAGAAGCTTTGCAAACCTTAGCTACATCGATCGCACAGCATGGGGTTTTACAACCTCTACTAGTGCGTCCTCGTTCGGCGGGTGGTTATGAACTGGTTGCGGGTGAACGTCGTTATCGGGCGGCGCAGTTATCAGGTTTAAATGCTGTTCCTGTAATTGTGCGAGAGCTAGATAATAATGAGGCTTGGCAAATTGCGCTGGTCGAGAATCTCCAGAGAGAAGACCTCAACCCCATTGAAGAAACGGAGGGGATTCTCGATCTTTTAGCTCTTGAGCTTGTGCGTCCCGTAGATGAGATCCCTAATTTACTGCGTCTATTGTTTAATCAGAATAACCGTAGCAAGAGAGATTTTAGTGATTCCAATAATCTTGATGAGGTTGATAATAACGTTATTATCAATGGCAAGGACGATCTAGCCGAGACTGATAATAACGTTATTATCAGTGGTGAAGACAATAATAATGAGCTTGGCAATGCAACCCTAATCCAGCAAATCGAACGAATTTTTGAACAGTTAGGGCGAATGAATTGGCAATCGTTTGTGACAAATCGGTTGCCTTTGTTAAAGCTTTCGGAGGTTGTGGTTCAGGCTTTGCGTGAGGGGAAGATTGAATATACTAAGGCAAAGTTGATCGCTGGTGTTAAGGATGCAGCATTTCAAAAGCAGTTATTAGATGAGGCGATCGCTGATGGTCTATCTTTAAATAAAATCAAGAGCAGGATCAAGGAAAGCTCTCAAAAGTCTCTAGCTAGTGAACCAACGGATCTACGTTCTCGGTTTGAGTCTACTTTCAAGGCGGCAAAGTCGTCACCTGTTTGGAAGGATGAGAAAAAGCAAAAGAAGTTGGAGGCTTTGTTAAAGCAGTTGGAGGCTTTGATTGGTTAATAGGAGAGATGGCGATCGCCTTTTTGTCATCAAAAGTTGAGTAAGGCAGAAATAGGCTCGCATAGTGTAAAATACATATAGCCAGTATGTGTTTGTCAAATATACATCAGCCATTAATATCTGAGTGATACATTGTCGATTAGGTAAGTGTTGCTATGGAATACCAATTTAATTTTAATATTGAAAAGGGAATAGAGTCTTTACTCTATATATTAGATCTATTAGAAAAAACAGTTCAGCCAACAATTCATAGTGTTTCTAAAGTTTTATACTTTGCAGATAAGGAACATTTAGAAAAATATGGAAGGTTTATTTGTGGTGATAGCTATTATGCAATGAAGCATGGTCCTGTACCGAGTCAAATTTATAATCTATTGAAATTAGTGCGTGGAGATTTGTCTCCGAGCTTTCAGCCATCAGCAGAAATATCTGAGCAGGTTCTTCAGGCTTTTAAGATAGTTGATAAACATGACATCAAAAAGCTGAGACAGCCTAATACTGATTTTTTGAGTGATTCTGATATGGAATGCCTAAATCATTCGGTAACGAAATATGGAGGTTTATCTTTTACAAAATTGACAGAGTTAAGTCACGATCGCGCATGGGAATCTGCGGATGAGAATGATCTAATCGATGTGGAAGATATCATCAAAACTTTTGATAATTCTATAGAAATTCTTGAGCATCTGCAAAATCCGCATCCCTAAGTTAGAACTTTATGCCAGCAAAGTGGGAGATATTTTATGTGCAATCATGCCGCCATACTAAGCCAAATCCAAAAGATAAGTTTGTTTTAATTGCATATACCGATCCTTCGCCCTATGGATTTCTAATAAATTCAAAAGTTAATAGGTATTTTGAAAATAGACCTTATTTGCTATGTTGCGAGGCAGAAATTATGGCGCTTGAGCATGAGTTTCTTAAATATAATTCCTATGTTGATTGTACGGCGGCTTTTCCTTTTAATGTTGGTGAGTTGGTGAACTCAAGAGGTTTTTTGAGTGCTGCTGGACAGGCTGAGGTAGTTAAGGCGGTGGGGTTATGTCCTGTGTTGGAGCGTATACATAAAAAGAGAATTTTAAAATAAGGCGATCGCATCCCTTTTATCAATTTAGGCTATAATTAATGGCAAATTTACTGTTCTAAAATTGATTATGTCGTCATCTAAAGTTGAAGAACGTCTATCAAAACTTGAAGCTGAAGTTACGCAATTAAAACTTTCCTTACTGAATAGTGCAAATAATGTTAAGCCTTGGTGGGAAAATATCGTGGGCGTATTTGCTGATGATCCTAGCTTTGAAGAGGCGATCGCGATCGGTAGAGAATATCGTAGATCTTACAAAGATTTGTTTGAGCCATCTGAGGTCGAATAATCTATCTTTTGGACACGGATCGCCTTTTGTCATCATCAAGCGCGATCGCTAACAGAGCCTTGTAGATATCAAAGGGGTGATTTCACCAAATAACCTCAACAAAAGGCAATCAATCATAATTTACAAATTGTTTTCACATTCTTGAAAGACTGAATGCAAAGCCCCTAATGTCTTAGCCGTATCATCGGCTGTATACATCCCTGTTTCATAGACTTCTCCTGCGATCACCAGTTTATAAAATATCCAGCCTTGCCCATTGGTGACAATTCCCAACACATCAATATCTTTATTTGCTTGCCGATTTTCCCATTGACAGGCTTGCATTTCTACTAGGCACTGAGCTAAACCTTGTTCAAAGTCGTCACGTTTGGCTTCGACAATACATAGGAATGGGGTATCTAAATAGTCCTGTCTGGGAGCAATTAGATAATCGGCATTGCCAACTAAAATATCACTTTCTATTTTTCCTCCTTTCCATATTTTCAGCTTGTCGCTGCTATCCATTGCTTCTTCACAAAAGGCATCGATTAGGAGCTTTTTGGATTCTTCATAACTCCGTAGATCGAAGTTGCGATGCAAGCGTTCCAATCTTTTGATGAAAAATTCACTAGGGGCGATCGCGATGTCTGGTAAGTTCCAATGGGTTAAGGTTTTGATACCGAGATGTTTATAAGCAGAGGCAAGATCGAAGCTAGAAAAGCTTTTCTTTTTAGATTTTGGCAATTTTGTCTGTTTCATAGGATTGTCAGATTTTTCTACGTTTTATTACTGTTGTAATGTGGAAGGGACAGCCATTTTTTGAATAAGTTGACTTGATAACTCATGACATTTGCTATGCTTCATTTGCTAGGTAATGATCTAGGGTTACAAAATCGCCATTGGCAAGTTCTGGGTCTGTTTCTTCAACTGCTTGCTGATAGCCATTCCAGCAGACAAATTCATCCATTTCTTCAATTAACTTTTGGTATGCAGTAATTTCGAGGATAACGGCTATGCGATCGCCTTGAGCGTTAGTAATATATTGTTCTTGGAGTTGTAGCATAGGTTTAAGTCGCGATGAATTAGCTTGTGTCCATTATAAAGCCTTACTCGTTTAGGGGCGATCGTCTTTTGTCATCATCAAGCGAGATCAAGAAATTTCTACTAATTTGCCTTCAATAAATTTATGTAAAATGCTAGAGATAAATAATGGATAGGGAATTCCTTCTGCTAATGCACGTTTTTGTAGCGATCGCAGGTCTTTCTCAGAAACAGGGATGTTGATTGTACTGTTTTGAGCGAAGGTTGCGGATGCGATTTGTTTATGCTGCTCTAGCTCTTCCTGCCAGTTTGCTGTTCGAGCCAGGCGATCGCTTTCAAATGCTTCTAGAATTTCTATTTCTTCGGGGTCAAGGTTAATCATGGGTTTCACCTAGATATTTTTTGGTAGCTTTACGACTGGGGATAAATTTTACTCCTTTAGGGGCGATCGCCTTTTGTCATCATTAAGCGCGATCGCCTCAACCCAATCCAAAAGTTTTGAACTGAAAAAGCTTGATACGAAAATCAAAAATGTTTCAGTTGATCAAAAATTTGACAAGCTAGGAGATGCTCAGGTTACAATGCCTATGGCTACATAGCAATTCACAAAATCTTCTACTCCATAATATATGACTTCACCTATCTCAGAGCATGATAACGATCCTGGGGATGAGACACAGCGAAATTTTCGCTATCAACATGCTTATGGTGTCATTCTTTTATCTGCTGCTTTTAGAGGGGAAAAACCATACTCTGCTGTTTGGTGTGAGTATCATGAGGATCTTTTATGCGAAAGATACGACGGACTTTTTGATGGATTTCAAATAAAAACACGTCGGTCAGAAATTGGCGATTGGAGTATGACAGATGAAGCATTACGAAAAAGTATTAAAAGATTCGTTTCGCTAATTCAGAAATTTGACCAGCACATTAACCATTTGGTCTTTGTCTCAAATACAGATTTTCAGAATAATGATTTAGGCATTAAAGAGCAAGCAAAATTAGGGAGAAGTCCAGTTAGATTTTTTGAATCGATTCATAGAATTGGGGTTTATAGTGATATTCCATCACCATTTGATAAGAGCTTTCAAGATCTAAGAGACTATTGTAAATGCACTGACAATGAACTCTTTACAACTCTTAAGAAGGTACATCTTATTAAAGGTCCTTCAATCGATAGCTTTGATGCAGAGATAGCTCATAACCATTTACCTCATCTGAAGGATTGCGAGAATCTTTCTAGAGCAACGTTAAACAAAATGCGTGATGAACTAATTTTGCATTTTTATAGAGCTTCATCTTTAGCATTTGATAATCCTAGTAAACAATGGTCATACATAGGAGCCAGCGCGGAGAAAGATCCATCTGTTCAAGCGAAGAAAATAGATCTTAGTGTTATAAAAAATTGCATTCTGTCTCATACCACTAGCTCATTTCGTTATGCCTCTGGATTAAGTACTCTTAGCTTACCTAAAGGTGAAGAGTATAATATTCTTGAAGAAAAACTTAAGAGAGGTGGTCTAGCAAGTCAAATTATTACAATGAGGAGAAGAACGATAACATCTGAACAAAGGCTTCTAGAATTAAGTCATGCTAATCCAGATAACTTACGGTTCGCTGATTTTTGAAAGAGGTGGAGAGATAGCTTACGGTTCGCTGATTTTTAGGGAGGGTAATCAGATTGTAAAAGAAGGCGAGAATAAATTTCAAGAGGAAAGTTTAGTAACTGTAAGATTTTTTGCTGAAGAGGAGAAAGATCGGTCAAATGGGCATAGAGTTCGGTTCCATAGTCAATGAGAACCAGAGTAATTTCTTTGAAAGCAGCGAGGATTGTTTCGGTAGTAGGTTGAGTAGTTGAACGCTTAGGATTACCAACATAAAGCCCAGCCAAAGAATTCTGTTCTAGAAAGAGGGCGCGACGGATTTGAAACTCGACCAGAGTGAGTAACCGTAAGCCGATAGAGAGAAGACGAATCAAACCTTTGATATGGTCTT
>Ga0247834_1004572_pt1 | contig 17305 bp, 11 predicted proteins | sample LaCruzMarch2015__8_FD_187118 | JGI IMG/M metagenome (GOLD analysis project Ga0247834, IMG submission 187118) | Freshwater microbial communities from meromictic Lake La Cruz, Castile-La Mancha, Spain - LaCruzMarch2015_12m | ecosystem: Environmental > Aquatic > Freshwater > Lake | place: Spain...
AATATTTTTGGCTAGGGCGTTAAGAATTACAAGAAACCACATAAAACCCTAACAATCAAATGGCGGGCTTTGTTCCACTTGTATGCACGTGAGAGCGTGACAGGAGACAGATTTGGCGGGCCTCATTCCCGAAATTTATATTCCCGCCACGTTTAATTCCTATGTGCCCCTCATATGGATACAAACAAAAACTCTGGCCCTAAAGGTTTGTTGCGGTCACTTAGCCTGCCAACGCTCAGGTCTTTCTCTCCCTCTTTTCACACATCGACCCACAAACAGTTCCACTGGTAAGCAAGATAATTCCCAAAATTCATATTCGGGGACAGAGATGTATTTAGGTCCTACGTGGATTTTATACAAACTACTTGGGAATTTGCGATGACCGGTCCAATTAAGGGCTGCCGGGCTATAGGAGTACCTCCAAAAGAATGAATCATAATTATCATGATGGGGTGGATCCGACTACTCCTTGTTGGCCTGCCATGCTGCCTCCTTTTAGTAGTCGATGCATTTTCTGCTAGCGCTGCCAGCAGAAGATTGATCTCGTCATCATCTTTTCCTGTTGATGGAGTGTCAAGTCTTTCGGCTCAGAGAAACCAACGACGACGTGAATTTGTCATCCAATCGATCACAACATCATCTGCAGTTCTCACCCTTCCTTTCATTGCAGTGGCCGACGAAGGAGGGGATGTCGTTATCATTGACCCAGCGATGCAAATGCCAAAAATAACCCACAAAGTGTATCTTGATGTTGAATTTGCCAAGTCATCGTCATCGTCATCATCATCATCGAGGAGTAGTCGACTTGTCATTGGTCTATTCGGAGATGACATGCCCCAGACTGTGCAAAATTTTATATCACTGTGTGACAATGACAATCAGCCGAATTACGTGGGAACGACATTCTATCGAGCATTGTCAGGTAATTCCATCCAAGCCGGCGCTATTGGCAACCCTTCTGGTAAAGTTGGGATTACTTCATTTACCGGTGGTTTGCCCTTCTCACCCGATAATTACAATATACGACACACTCGTGCGGGACTTGTAAGTGCTGTCCGATCGAATACAAATGGGGAGATTGATTCACGTTTCTTTATCCAGACTGAAGATGATGCTGGGTGGGCAGATGATAGATATGCTGCGTTTGGTATTGTACTAGATGACAACAGCAGCAGCAATGCTGATGCTAACGATGATGGGGTGAAGAATAAGGGAATGGACCTAGTCAGAAGAATAAGTAGAGTCGAAGTCAAAACACCACAGAACAGTCCAAAGGATCCTATAACTATTGTCAGGTGCGGTGTGTTGTAAACGATCATAATCTCAAGCTCTATTTAATTCTCTACAATTGTTAGTATTCATCATGAGGATTCGCTTTACCCCTTCTTTTTCCGGAAGAAGAATCCACCATCTCTTTCCTTAACAACACTAAATGCTTCTTTGGAAATTTCCTTCGCGCTGCCAAAGAAACTAGAACCAAACGACGACACTCCACCGAGTGCATTCTTGACAGTCTGCGCTGGCAATGCCAGGACGCTCCCAACAGCCGATGAGACGGTATGTCGCTGATTCTCATGACTCCAGCTACTAATCCCACGTAGGGCATGCAAACGCAATGCTCCAGCAGTACACCCCACCGCGGCAACGACTGGACGTGCCAACGTTGGGCCAAAGTCAATATCATATACGGCCTGTTGATCGCTATTTTTATCTTCTGACAATGTCCATCTATCAATGATTGCAAGTGGTTGAAGAGATGATACAAGATGGACTGAAACCCCTCCTCTACCACAAACAAGTACAGCTCTACCATCCACAGTTGGGAGGATCTTCTTGGGCATGCCCATTGTTGACGATAAAGGATGTGTACCCACATGTCTACCCTCAACGGTAAATAACTCCAACGATAGCACTTCTTTCTTCTTGCTGCTATTTTCTCGATGTATGAACTTCGTCGAACAAACAGCAATAACGAAGCCTAACGTACTGAGACAAAAGGCTTGTGTATTCGCAAATGTTTTCTCGATTGTATAGTCCTCATCATCATCTTGTCTTCTATCATATTGAGGAGGGTTAAAATTTCTTATCATGGCACCATTCCCAATATCAAAGAGACAGCAGAGATTGGACGACACACTGGCACATATCCCAAGAGAGCAGGAGATGGATACACCAAATATAGATGAGCCACAGTGTCCACCCATTCGCATTCTCGGTCGGAGTGGCCAATAGTGTGATGAAATGAAACGCCATAGTGTGGAACATCCATCGGCACTCCCAACGAACACCAATTCACCCCCCACACCTCCCTGTCCTGACGCGGTACCCATGGGATCCATATCAATCGCCGTGATACAATCAGCATGAATTGACGGGACAATAACCTCGCCCTGTATTTGGCCCTTGATTGGGTCTACAAGTTGAATGGCCAGCGCACCCTTACCATCACCATCACTCACAACAAGTATTAGCGATCGGTTGGCAAACATGGTTTTTGATATTGCCACTGTTGCATTGCGATGATCTTCCTCACCACCACCTCCGGTTGTGGTATATGGTAATCGCGGGATAGTTCGAAAACTAAACAATTCTCTTTGTGCCACGAAGCAACCCTTGTCACTAAATATATCATTCTTTTCTCGTCTATTTACGTCATCATCCTCGTTATTGTCATCCTCATCTTGGATGGCACCAGAGTCAGACATATCATCATCAAATTCAGGTTTCCATGCCCATCTGAAGAAATGAAATACTCCCTTGGAGTCGATAGCAAGACATCGATCAGTGGATGATAGTCGTATCGAAATAAGAGGTGCGTGTGGCCCTGGTGGAGGAGCTCCAAGATGTACCCAGTACGAAAGTGGTGCATCCGTAAAAGGCAGATCTGTCTTTGACATGCCGACCTCTTCATTTTCCAAATTTCTAGTCTGTACCTGATCAAATGATGTCAGTTTACTTAGCGGTTTCATCTTCATGTCATACAAATCTGAAAGAGTCTGATGACGATGACTAAGAGTCCTCCTTGACTTCTTCTTGGCATGATTCCTGTAAAACAATTGCATTGGACACTGACCAAAATGAGCAATTTGTAACTCAGTAGCCTTACGCAAGCCTTCATCTTCGATACTAGCAACGTCGACTGATCCGTAGTATGTTAAGTAGAAATACACATTGTTTGCCTCGATGGCTGCCTTACCCTGTTGTTTTCGTCCAAAGATTATATCAATCCATGCCGGTAGCATCTTTGAACAAGTGTCGCTCTCTAATGCAAGACGCATAATCTCAACGAATTTCTCTGGACTCCCCTTCGCCCACGGTGGCAAAAGAACATCTCCAAGGACCTCCCCATCTTGACTTGTACCAAGCTTAAAGTCGTTCGAGTTCCTTAAAAACGATGGATTCGAATAGAACTCAGGAGTTAATTCTTTCACTTCGGCAGCGGACCGTCCAGTGCACATGTTCCAAGTACGCTCTACTGAGCTAAATAATCGGTCGGCCACATCAAAATGCCCTGATTGCAGCTCCCTATGCAGTGAAGAGTATGGGTGCATTCTAATCAAAAAGTGTATAACCACACCTGCGCTTGTTGAGTAGTGAGATCCATACATGAATGGAGGCAAGCAAGGGTCATCAAAAGTATGAAATCGATCAAGGAGCTCCGCAAGACGCTCTTCATTCAAAGCACCCATTGGCTTTGACAAGTCACGAAAGTTTGCAATGTCATTAAGGTCTGGGACTTCCTCTGAAGTGTAATTGGACAATACCCAAGGGAAAACGGGATATTGACAGATATCATTGTAAGATCTTCCTGCCAGGATATTCAAGCTTAACAGGTAGTCAAAATTTGATATGGCACCATGACACCAAGCTTGCATTAGCTTTTTCAACTCTTCATGGAGAAATTGTCCCGATTTGTCTGGATATTGCTTAACCGTCTGCATCGGAGCACGCTTCATGATGGCGTTTGCCGCATCATCGCGTCGAGTATTACCCCAAGTTCCTGAACCAAAGTCTAAGAATAACGATCTCGATCCAGCAAAGAAGGCTGTGCCACCGGTGGTCACACCGGCAGATGGAATGAAGAAGAGTTCTAACGCCGAATCACGGAGTCTGTATCGACGAAGGTAAATATGCGACGCTTCAGAAATGTTCCATCTTGTCGCTTTTAGACGAATTGCTGCCTTAATGTGCTTTTCCTCATCTTGTTTTTGGATTTCATTTACAGAGAGGTCAATTTGCTTCTTCGGGCGATAAGACTCGTTGATATCATCATCCATGCCCTCCCCGTCCTCATATTCTATTATGAGATGGCTCTCGGTAAGTATAACAGTGCACTTTAGGCTGGCATTGAGTAGTGTAAAAGAGAGTGATATCGATTCATGAGGATGTCATTTTTTTACTACTGTGATGCCACGCAACAGCAAAAGTAGACTTACCTGCAATCGGGTTTCACGTGAAGACAGCTACTGTAATATTCTTCCATTGAACCACCCCCAAGCCTCCTTCCTTCACCCAAACTATGAAGAGAGCTACTGTCTGGAGGGAACGAGAAACTAGACGCAGCAAAATGGAATCCCCCCTGGATGTCACGGCTCTTCGTGAATTTGATGTCCGTTGGAGCAGAATCATTCTCGACTGTATTGCCATTCGGTACAAACTCATCTATGTTCTCTTCCTTGGTAGGCAGAGCAATGGATTCCTGTCTGTCTGTGTCTGCGAAGTATAAAGCTACCTCTTTCTCCTCAAAATCTTGTATCATATCAGCCTTTACTGGAGTTTCATCCAAGCTGTCAAATTGCACCAGCATCTCCTCAGTAATTTCCTTCTTTGTTATATCAACGATCTTGACAGCCTGACTTAATGCCTTAATGTCAATGATACTACTTGATTGCCGTAGTAACTCAGGAGAATGGTCCAAATAACTTGGGATGAATCGTGGAAATAGAGGGAAGACAGGAACGGTTGCGATCTTGCTAGAAAAATCACGACCGCCATCATTCACAGCCCGCTCCCACAAGCAATTACTAGCTTCTGCATCAATACAGTCCATCCACGTATTCCAAGAGAGTCGCTCCACAAAAGCACTTCTGCCAAACCTCCGACGGAGAAAATAGTCAAAAGCAAGATGCTGCTGTTGATGTCTCAGAATTGACTGCACTTCTATGAACCGGGCCATGGCATCGGATGATGTGACATTACCATAGAGCGCATTCACCAAAGGTAGCGCTTCCGACTTCCCGGTACATATTTTACTGGTTGAACCAAGATTCATGCTCTCATCAAAGAGATCGACAAGATCATCAGCATCTTGCAACTGAATTTTGTCCCAGTGATCAATGTAACGTCCAATAATTGTGAGCACCAGTTTGGCTTTCTCCGACGAACAAAGATCCAGCTCTGCCTTTTTAGCAGAGCTTTGAAATATCGCCTCTTCGCGACAACATTGATTCAGGGCAGCGCCGAGGCCTTTGTAGTGAGACCAACCCATGGGCGATGTTGGGTCATCAGCATTTGCATCTCCCGGGAAAGCGACAAAATCATCACCATTCATCTCTGGAACAACATTCTTGCCTGTTATAAGCCTCTCTACGACTTGAGAATGAATTCCTTCTTTATTCAATGTACTCTTGTCAGGTTGTAAAGATTCGTTTTTCTCTTCCAGTTGTTCACTTTCAGTCGGAATGCCACCGTCCTTTTCGTACGCAGCAAAGTACGCCTTCTCTTTGCGTTTACTTTCCTCGATGTACCGATCACTCATCGATCGTACTATTACCATCAATGAGCTACTGCATAACGCCACGGCTTTTGTGTCGTTCACATTTTTGTGGTGGGCGATTGATCTACGAAAAGTCGCGACAGCATTCATGAACACGTCACGGCTTACAGGAAAAATCAAGCCTTGAATAGCAGCAACAAGAGATTGATCAAGTTCATCACAAATTGACTCCAAAAGTATTGAAGTAGATGGGGAAGTTCTTGTGCCTGAACTTATTATAACAGCGTCGCTCCGAATGGTATCAGTAGTAGGAACCAGAATTCTTACGCACGACTGCAGAATTGGCAGAAGAAGCTTTGAACTTGAAAGCTCACCTGGTTTCTTCACATTTGCAGTAGACAGTTGCTTACCAACACCGGAAGTATTGTGATACAACTCGTAATTTCTATGAGGGAGCGAATCTTCAATAGTAGATTCCACTGTCTCGACTTTCTTGTCATCGATTTGATGGTCATCTGATGTCAAGCGAGGAGATAAGGGATTGATCTGAGCCCAGCCCCCACATTCCCTGCCTGATCCCATAACTTCGAGAAGCGACTTGATAAGGCGTACTTGGTCAATAGAGTACTTTCTGGAGCCGACGGCATCGTCAGTCGAGTCATGTCTGAAGGGAAACGATAACAGCTTTTTCTCTTCCACCAAGTCCATTAAGCGGGCAACCGCGGAGCAGGTTTCGATATTCCACGGTGATCGGTACGTTTCTAGCCGGGGATTGTGATGACGGCCAAATTTACTCAACACAAGCGCAGCTAGATGACAAAGGATGGGCGATTGTGAAGTCTTTAGAGACTTCGTTGGTGGTTCGGAATTCGTCAGAGCATGATTCATATCATTGGCAGGTCCAGAAGGTCCAGAGAGGGTGTAGGTTTTGTCAGACAGACATGTAATAATACTGCGCCAAATACCAGTTGATGCTTCTCCACCACCATACATCATTGTCTGGGCCACCAATCGTGAAGCAGCGTATAGTGCCATTTCATGCACTGAGATTAGGTCATGTTGAATATCATGCAAAGAATCACGCCGTTCCAGCAGTTTTTCATCAACAGCCGGCGTTAATGATGGTGCTGATGATTTCGCGCTGTTCTCGGAGATTATGTCTTCCGTTGCAAATGAAATATCTACCCAATCTACATCTGTCGAGTCAGGAATTATTGATGGCTCATGTGTCTCATCAGTTGTTGTCCGATTGCTTTGGTCTTTACTCTGTCGTTTGTCATAAAATTGCTTCTGATTCACATCAAGTAACATCGCTATTTGTAAGAGGATAGGAACATAATCATTTGCTGCTAGTATACAGATCTTCTTCCGGCGTTGCAATTGATCTTCGCCGGTAATTTCAGGTTTCTCACCCGATTTACTCCCGTAAAGTGATTGAATTGCGACACCTAGCGTAGTGAGGAGTTGTTTCAGCATGTCTACCGCGAGAGCGGTTGCGTCTGTAACTATAAACTTCCCTTGCAATGGATCACTATCAGAATCATTTGTCATCATTGAGGGAGAAAGTAACGATTGGACAACCCCTGGTACAAGCGGCATGAATGCTGATATTCTCCGCAACGAGTCAACGCTATTATATTTCTCGTTCACCGAGTTGAAAACGAGGAAGTTAGAAAGTCCCTCTATCACATTCTTTACTGACTTATTGTCGCTTTGGTAGCCCATCATGGCATTATCTAGCGAACCCGCTTTTCCGGCAAGAAGAAGTAAATGTCCAGTAGAAGTACATATTGATTTGGACTCCTCCACTCCAGTCAAAGAGCTTAGCCACGCAAAAGTCAGTAAAGAAAGTCGCCAATGATAGGTCCAATCGAGAGGGTGCATAGCGTCACAATCAAATTTGCTGTCAAAATCAATAGATGGCGACAATTCCAGAGAAGCATTTTCGTTGACATCACACAAATCGTTCCCTTTTGTTTGGTATGAAAATCGTGGACTACTTCGACTTAATAATAAGGGCGCAACAATATCATGGTAATGGCAGAGCATCAAATTTCGGGCAAGCCGTGATTCTAAGGCAATGTCTTCTGGCAACCGCCGTCTGCCCTTCTTTTTCTTAGTCGATGACGATGGAAGTCGAAGACAGACAGTGTTCATCACCCCACAATTTACCAACAACCGTGCAATTGTAGTAGTAATAACGTGTGCACAGACGGAACCCAGCGGGCATTCGGTGAGAGCGCCTACCAACGCACCAATGTCGCGCTCTCCCCTAGATACTGATACACCAGCAGTTGATTTAAGGGTTGAGAGGAGCATGGTGTAAAGAAGATCAGAGAACGAAGATGCAACTGACTCAACCGAACGTACAGATGCGGTAGATGAAATGACCAATCCTTGTCGTAACACTCCTTTTGGAGGCAATAGCGAATGGTCGAATCGTATTCGCAGGCAATCTAAAAAGTATTGAAGGTTGACTTGCTTCCTCAACAACGAGCCGTAGTCTTCCCCCCAAAATGAATCGCCTTGATTTTGTGTCATTGACGTCATATCCACGTGACAGTACCTGCTTGCTATTGCCATGAGTATAGGCGCAGCTCCAGCGGGATCGTTCCCGAAAAGATCAATATCCATTGCAAGACCAAACACAGCGGTTAATGCCAAATCTGAAGCGCGTCGAATTCTTATTAGTCCTCGACATGGATTGCAAATTGTTACAGAAGGGTATTGACGAGGACCACAGCAAACATCAATTAGTCCTACAATAGCATGTGCTACTGTCATTGGGATGATGGGCGGACAAGACGAGTCGTGATCCATGTCGTAGTCGATGTTTTCCTTCGACATGCTCCTACTCGATCGAGAATGAATTGATGCAGTTTCTAACAATCCTAACCGACATCCACGGATCAAAACTTTCCGAACCAACGTCGCCAAGATGTGGATAACACCATTCTGGAGCACATCATCTCGCATGGCACTTCCACCGCAACGTATACATTCAGCAATCATCCATATAAGACCACCCGCTAATTCTCCATCATTGCACAATAAATCATTTAAGTGTACAAAGCTATCGTCATGTAGCTTCCGTTGCATGTCATTGACTTGCTCGTTACCAGCATGCGGCAGCGCCAACCGGAATGGAAGTAGAGATATGTTCATGGCATTTGCAGCCTGAATGGCTCGCGGGAATGATATAGGAGGATTATCATTGAGATTGTACTCGTCACTTTTCGACGCAGCAGTCACAGGAGGGCGGATCCTTATTGTGGAATCCCTCTGCCTCTCACGTTGAATATAATTCCAAGTTACATGTTGATAGCAAGAATTGCCCGTAATCTCCATCCCCGCCGAAGATATTGGAGGACTTGGTACAGTAGGCCGAACAATCCCTACTTTCGGCACAGCATCGGCACCACCAATCCGGGATGGAGCCGCTGATGGTAAACAAACAATCCGCCTTCTTGGTTCGAGCTGCCAGCCCGATGATGTCCTACGCGGTCTTGGTGGCGATGATGGTGGTGTTGATGACGTAACGACACTTCCGTATGTTTTAGTATCCGCCGAATGAAATGTGAACGCCACCTTGCCCAACAAACCCTGTAGACAGACATGTGCTGCATGTTCCTCAGCGCTGCCAATCCATGTCTCGTCATTCTGCCTTAGTAATGAATCATGAGAAGCGACTGATGCAATCGCTGTTGGATCAGGATTTTGGAAGGAAATGTCTCCATCACTATTATTCTCTCTCATGGTTGTCATCGTGCCATCGCCACCGAAGCCACTACTATTACTACCACCACCACTACCGGGATATACGCCCAGTGTGATACCAACAGAGACGGGAATACCTAGCGAGCGAGGTGGTGCGAGTTCATGCGTGCCTCCAGTCCCATCACCCATAATTCCCAATGACCTACCACTACCACCACCAATAGTTCCACCTCCTCCTCCATCGGGGGATGCGGTACCATAATAGCCATAACCCGCAGATGGTGCCACAATGGCATCACGGTTTTGAGGAATCGCTGATACTGGACCTAAAAGGAAGGATAGACCACCATTGCTTGATGATGTATAGTCTGTCAATGGACCACGTTCGGCCACGAGCGCTAGTACAGAATTAGGTATAGGTGGTCCAGCAAGGAGTGCGACCGAGTGGACATGTGTTATGCACGATTGCCGTATAATTGTTGACGTTGTTGGTTCATTCCCCCTTGACTTTACCACGACACCATTATCAAATGCTCTATCTAATAATGTACATTCGGGAAGGATTCCCATACTACGTAATCGTCGTCTTTCGCCATCGTCTAAATGTACATCACCATGATGATGATGATGATTGTGGTGTTGATCAGTACTGCTACTGCCACCAAGGGGTGGAATAATTGTAGCATCCAACACTGGAAAACCCAATTCACCACGTATCATCTCTTCACCATTAACACTAATTAATAATTCCGGCCGGCGAAGATACGGGTGTGTATGTTGTATAGCAATAAGACTCCATTCATTCGCTGGTAAAGTAATATCAGACGAGACGTATACACCACCGCCATTTGGAGGTGGTAAATGTTGAACTGGAGCAGTTGCAGCAGGAGCAGTTTCTTGTTTACCATCATTATCTGCTACATCAGCTCCAGAGATATTATTCTTCTTATCATCTTTTCTCCAATCATCTTTTTTTCTCCTCACCGATGATGATAATGACGCTGCACCAGTCATAATAACATTATTTGTTGTATTTGATGAATGTTGAGATTGTTTTTGTTGACATTGTTGGAATTGCTCCATATTACGTGCATGAGCACTACCAACATTACTACCAACAACACTAACGTCACCACAACTACCTGAACTACTACTACTCCTACTCCTATTCATGACCGACGACGATGATGATGATGGAGATGATGATATTGATGTTGTTGGTGTTTTAGCTTTAGTCGACACTGCCATTGGCGGATATAATCGAGATTGGATAATTTCACCATTATTATTTGGTAATGTGTATGCCGTAATAGTTGCAGTTAGCATTGTCATCATTTGTTGTCGTTGTTGCTGTTGTTGTTTTTCGTTACAATTGTTGCAGTTCTCATTGTTCGTATTATCAGAATCAGCGGCAGCAGCAGTGGTAGTATCAGTTGCTCGCCATTGACCAATCATAGCACATACCCCCACGGCTTTACCACCACCATTATCATTAGTATTACTATCATCATCATGTATGCCAGTGGCAAATCGGTATAGTATCTGTCGTTGTGATGGTGGTGATGATGATGATGACCTTCTTCGACGTTGCTGTTTGGTAAATTTCGATACTGTTGTTGATGGAGTAGTTTGAATCATGGGTCGTACCCATAATAGTACCGTATACCCCTTACGGAACGTCCGTGCAAAGTCTAATCCTGGCAAACGTAATCCACCTCCTCGAATAATAGTATTCGCCATGTTGTTGCTGTTATTATTTATTGTTGACTTCTCCTTCGTTGTCGTATCATCGTTATAATTATTTACTTTATCATTCATTACGGCAGCGTCGACATAGTCATCCTCAATTTCATCTTCGTCTTCATTCTCATTCGTTGTGGGAGGATGGATTGATGGATATAATTCCCAATGTGTTGCGACACATCCATGTATTCTTGGCGTTGTCGTATGCGTTGCATGATTGTTCATTCTCCCCCCCTCGTCACTCCTGTCGCTGCGTCTACTACCACCATTACTATCATTTTCGGTGTTATTGCTGCCGCCATCATCGCACAATGCAGTCATTAATCGATTCACCACAGCTAACTTATTCAACCGACGCCCTTCGTGTCGCGAACGCTCGAGTAATAGCCTGGCTAGATCTTTTTGTTGTCGATGTGTCCGTGGAGACTTCTTCGGAATAACATCAGCGGCAGCAGCGTCAGCATTGACACTATCGTCATCGTCGGCGACAGTGGTGGGAGGCGTGACTGAGATTAGCTGACATAGCTCATTGTGCAAATGTTCGTGCAATGATACTCCCGGCACCGCTGCCGTTGATGACTGCATTCCTCCTCCTCCTTCTGTACCGTGAGGGGTACTCGACTACTCAGCTGTCGTTGTTCTTAGCGACGCTTTCTTATTCCTCATCGTCGCCGCGCAGGGGGGATACCACCACCGTCAAAGCCCCTCTACCACTTTCCTCTTCCCACGGTATCGTTCCCGCCTAATCTTTGGATCATCATCATTTTTTTCTCTGCACGGCTCTAACATCGTTGCATCGCCCTCAATCCCCTCCCCGTTGCTCATTTCAGTCTACTAGTAAGGATGATGGAAGGATTAGACACCACCGACGATACAGGTGGCGGTGCGACATCCGCAAATCGTTAGTTTAATTTTTCAGCAATGATCCAAATGTTTTTTTTTGTCTCCGCATTGGCCGATAACGTCCTCTGCCCCCTGTCTACATATATTAACAAAAAGGAGAAGAAGTGGGAGGGAAGAGGGGCAACGTCTCACGTTTGATTATTTGCCGTCTCTCTCTAACTCTTCAATTTTTTTATTCCACTTTCCCCACTTTCCAAAAAATAACAACCCCGTGATGAAACATACCTGTTTTAGTACGACGGGCTGTACAATATTGGCTCGATAAATCCACAATCCACGTAGTACCACGTTGGATATTATTTAGTATCACATTACTACTCTTCTTTCTACGGATATATCTAATACAAGGATACTTCATCGTAGCGTACGGATTAGGGATATTCCTACTCAATAACTTTATTGCATTCCTAAGTCCATTAGATGACCCCACCGATATCGGTGGCGAACGTGGTGATGATGGTCTGTCATTGCCCACGACCTCCAAGGAAGGCAAGGAATATCGTCCATTCGCACGTCGATTGCCAGAATTCAAATTCTGGCTGGCATGTCAACGTGGCACGTCCACGGCATTCGGGATGACATTCTTTAGTATATTTGATGTACCAGTCTTTTGGCCTATATTGCTGCTGTACTTCTTTATATTGTTCTTCATGACCATGAAACGACAGATATTGCACATGTATAAACATAAGTATGTACCCATAAGCTTTGGAAAACATAAACCCAAGGATGCCGGCAAGGAGAAGGGTACCTTTGGGGGTGGCATGGCGGGGAGTGTAGGACAAACGGCATATTCGGCAGGCAACCCTCCAGGCATGACTAGGAGAAGAGGATAATAGGAGTATATATCAGATTGAGAGAAGACGCACAGTTTGTTGTTCGTTTTTTGGGGGGGAGAAGTGGGGGGTGTTCGTTCAGAGAGATGGATTGTAAAAAAAAACGGGAAAAGAAGGGTGGGACAAATACGAAACCAACAATGACGGGGACCTTTTCCCCGCCGGGTGTATTAGGACGACTAAGTCAGTGTCAAAAATTGCTTTGGAGGAGCTTATAACGTTGACTAAACAAAAAGTTTCATGATCATGATGTTCATCTTGCGTGCAGTCACCCATAGGTTTCACCTGAAAAGTAATGCTCGAAATAGAAAATGTACCTTCGCAACAGCTCGCCCAACCAACTCCATCATCCCGCATCTGTCATAGCAACAATGATGAATTTGGCATCATTCCGTGCGATCAATAGTCATCCGGATGAAAGCGTCTCTTGCTTCACTTCTCATCGCAGCACAAGAATTATTGTACGCTGTCAATGTTAAGTCAATCGTATCTCTTCTGACCAAACCTTGTTCAAACAATGTTCGCAGATTATGCATGGAAGTATGTTGCCCAGCTGATGCAGCAATCATGCAATGCTTCACAGCTCGCTCCAAATTTCCTGATTGTTTCTCCGTGCATCCAAGGTTGAACCTTGCCACTTCATTCCCTGCCATAGCCGCGGCCTCACAGTGGAACTTCTCTTTCTTTGAATCACCTATGCCATGATAATAGGCACCAAACTGATAATGCGCCTTACTGGAACCAAGATCTGCTGCCCTAGCATAAAGTTCCACTGCCTTCGAATGATTCTGCTGCAAGCCTGCCGTTCCGTGGTGATAATGTTGAGCCAGCAAACAAATCGAAGTGGGATCATTTGACTCCACCCATTATATCTTCAACTCTTTCCTCATCTGTTTTGTTATCTTGGTCGGAATTACAAAATGGACACTTCCTATCGTTACCAGACGATTCAAAGGAGTGCACGCAGCCTCCACAAATATACTTTCCGCAACATGAATAATAGACTTCCGTACTCATGTTTACCAGCTCCTCCCTACCGTTAGGCCCTAACCCTAAATTTGCAATTGCGAAATCGATAATTGGTACGGACGATATAGTCGCGGGTGGAAGCGAGACACAAGATATAATCTTCTCTGGCATTGGTAGGAAGCAAATGGGACATTCCTCCTTCGCCGGTGGGTCCTTGAACAGCGCCTCGTGGAGCTCGGCGGAACGTACCTTACATGCTTGTTTATGCTTCGGCCAATGATTCTTCTGGCAATCGGCATTACAGTAATTGACTAGCATACATGACTTGCACGTCTTTAGACTGACGCCCTCTCCTGCCACGCCACCGCAATCGGCACAGCTAGCAGTGATGGACATCGTTCGATTACTCAGATAATTTCCATCACACGCATAAACCTTTTCATACTTCCCGCTTTTATTTTTCGTAACGATGATGCGACGGATCGTTGTCGGGACTCGCGACTGCGTGAAAGCCTATGGAACTCCTCCATCATCACCATGTATCGCTCGACTACTATCATCATCATCTTTATTGACTGCTTCCTCATCGCGATCATTATTCGCCTCGCCAAGATCGCATTGCTTCGTAGCTTCAGCTCGACAAAGACCTATTTTTTATTCGATGTACAATGCAAGCGGAAGGAGGCTCCTAGGTTCCTCAGTCGACGTTGCCGACGATGAAGAAGCATTATTGACTCAACTGCCCATGCCACCCATGGCCCCTGCCATACCCGCCTCCTTCCGCTCTCTCGTTACATCCACCAATCTGTTGACATCACTAATGATGCTGCCTGAATGTCGAAATGTAATTGACCTTCTCAATGACGGACCAACATCGAACGAAGATGGAGATGGTAGCGTCGAAATTAGGAGAGCGCATGCTGACCTTGCACGAGCAAAAGAAATATTAATGCAATACTCTCAACACGAGGTTGCGAATGCCATCGACCTACTTGAATGTGATTTATGGTGTTCCACGGGTGATTATGATAAGGCATTAGTCTGTTTATCTCGATATGAATACCATTCGTACAAAAAGACAACAGCAACAACATCAACAACACGAACAAGTCGAAGGAGTAGAATGGTACTGCAATTTGAAAAGGCACGTTTGTTAGTATGTACTGGTAAATTACACGAGGCACTATCAGAGTATGAGGACCTACTCGAACGGATGGAAGCCGAGGTACAGGAACGTATGGAGAAGAAGAAGATGAATGATGGTAAACGTAGTAATATTAACAACAATGATGATGACAATGATATTCTACCAGTGATAGATGCTGTATCTGCAGTCACAGGTGTGGGCATCACAAAGCTATTATTACATCTGCGTTCGTCGGCCTCGACTTTGGTATCATCCAACATTGGTGGCAATGATGCTGATGAAATCATTGAAAGTTTAGACACTGCCACAGAAATGCTCCTAGAATCACGTAAAGATGCATTACTTTCTCCTATACACTATCAGCTAGCGGTAGATTTAGGATTGGCGGCATCTATATCACTTACGAATGCAGGCGTGGCACATTGTCTTCTGGTGTGTCGATCACAACACAACGACAATGATCATCATCATCATAATCGAGCAATGGAGCTGTGGAAGGAGGGAATAGAAACATTAGATATGATCCTTGTTGATGCGGCCAATTCTCTCGTGGTTATACCAAGACATAAATTCATTTGTATGGAAAGTGTTCGTGCTAGGTTATATTGCAACATCTCATGGATATTATTGGGATTGTACTCCTCCTCGGAGTGCCCACCGAAGAAATTGTCCGATGAGATACTTCGAGAGGCGAGTGATGCAGCAAAGAAAGCATTGGACATTTATGATGAATTGATGAATGGATCCAAGTTCTTACGAGATGGTGGGTCTGGCGTCAATGATGGAGGCGGCAGCGCAGTTGACGATGGACCATCCAGCAGTAGTGAATGGGAAGAAATACTAAAAGAACAGGCACATGCAACGGATGATGGTGCCAGTCCAAAGCCTCCACAGGTGCCACTTGCATCGATTGGGATGGCATACCACAAGTGTGAATCGGCACGTGCACTTGGTCTATTGGCACGATGCTACGCTCTTGCTGGATCGGCTGTAACTGCCGAGGGTTTATTTCAAAGTGCCATGGATGCATCGTCGTCACATCCCTTTGGACGAAAGATTAGATCCGCCTCCGGTGGTGATGCAATTACTCATGATGATGACAACAATGAAAGCATAATCGAGAAGGGTGTATCAGCATCATCTGCTAATCTAAGTTTGATAGCACGCGATGTACGATTATGGAAGGCAATGTTATATGACGATTGGGATAAAAGAGATGGAGATGCTGATAGACTACGTCGTGACGCGTTACTAATTGAGGAAGATAGTGCATTGAAGGGATATGTACGACGCGACACGGAGCAATTCGTATCGGGATTGGAGGCTTCACTTTATCTCTTTAGTCCATCAAACTTCAAGTGAAATTAAACATGTCCCACCCATCTACTGTACACAATATCATGATTTATACACACCTTGCTCTTTAATCTCAAAATAATGAAATATCTCATCCCCTTAAATTTGCCAATCGTGCCTCTAAATCATCTTGCTTCGCGACAGGCGGCGTTGTCATTACCTGCTTCTCCGGTATCTTACTACCCACTGGTCCCAAATCACCAAATGCCTCGCCTAATTGTAAATTATTCTCATCGGCAACCATCTTAACTAATTCATCTACCTGATCCACCGGCGTGGCACTTGCCGTGGTGGCATTCATGGCCTGATCCATGTATGCCGCCTTGACATCCAAGTCCTCGAATTGACGTTCGAACTTGTCCATGGTCGAGGATATCTTATCGACGTCCATGGATGCCAATCCCTTATCCATACCCCTCACCACCCCCCTCATGCTTTTGGTAACGGCATTCATCCGCACGGCAGTTTCGAGTCGCGATGCCACGGCGTCGATGCGCGAGGCCAGTCGTAAACAATTCAACGATTGATTCTTCTCGCGTATGGCATCTTGGGCGTATATGCGCGCGCCCTCGGAATTGCCATTTTGGATGGCCCTCTTGACCTTGAGGACCGCGTCCTTTTCGGCCTTATCGCATTTCTTGGACGAGCGTTGCATTTGCTTCGAGGTCATGCGTAAGTTGATCAATTCATCCTCGAGTGATACCGAGTTCCCCATAATATATTGGTGTAGTAGTTTATTTATTTAGTAATAGGTATCGATGCTGCTGCTTCTATTTACTGAGGAAATATTAGCGGTATTTAGATAGTGGACTTGGTACTAAACGTTGTTGTGCTCGAGAGCTTCATGGCCAACGTCGCGAGGATTTCGGGTGGATCTGCCGCAGCTAATATCGACCGTTACATAAAATCGATTTTATG
>Ga0247834_1004583_pt1 | contig 17275 bp, 21 predicted proteins | sample LaCruzMarch2015__8_FD_187118 | JGI IMG/M metagenome (GOLD analysis project Ga0247834, IMG submission 187118) | Freshwater microbial communities from meromictic Lake La Cruz, Castile-La Mancha, Spain - LaCruzMarch2015_12m | ecosystem: Environmental > Aquatic > Freshwater > Lake | place: Spain...
AACCAATTTTCAGAGAAAGCCCAGCTTTCGTGATTTTCTTCGTTAACATTAATCATAAATGAACAGTTACTTTCTACGGATTCAGGTCTCTCAGTAAAATCTCTTGGTATAATGACCTGTGTATTCAATATGGCAGGTTCTTCTTGTGCTGTACCAGAATCTGAAATAATAAATTTTGAATTATACACTTGCTGTATATAAGATTTAAATGGTAGTAATTCTACCTGAGTAATATATTCATATTTTGACATGTCTATATTAAACTCCCTTACACTATCTAAGGTTCTTTTAAACCCTAACATAAAAACCGGTAAGTCATATTTAAAACCCATGTTATTTGCGTAGGTTAAAATATTTAATAATCTTTCTTTATATTTAAAATTTTCTGGCCTATGAATATCTAGAATAATTCTATCATTCTTTTTATCACCATTAGGTCTAAATTTTTCAGCAACTTCCACAATAGTGTTCCCAACCACAAATATAGAATCTGGGTTAATATTTTCTCTAATAGCTTTTTGTTTATAATTTTCATGATAAACAAATAAGTAATCACTACAATGATCACAAACGGTTCTATTAATTTCTTCTAACATTCTTTTATCATATGAACGCATCCCAGCTTCAATATGACCAATCTTATAACCTTCTTTTTTTAATGATACCGCCGATACAACCGAATTGGAGTCACCTAAAAATAATATAATATCTGGATTTAATTTTTCTTTACGAATTAACTCTATTAATTTTACCGATAAATCGGCTGTTTGGTGAAAATGTTCTCTACCTGGTCCACCTATTTCTAAATTATAATTTGGTTTTCGAATACCCAACTCGTCAAAAAATACGTCAGATAATAACTTATCAAAGTGTTGTCCGGTATGAATTAGTATATGATTAAAATTTTCATCTAACTTTTTGAAGATTTCGGACATTCGAATAAAATCTGGTCTTATACCAGTTACAGTAATTACAGTCTTTGCCATTCTTTTAGTACTTTTAAAACATTATTTTCATTTAAATTTATATTATTAACCTCTAACCAAATTTTTACTTCTTCTAAATAATCTGTATTTGATTGTATAGTACTAATATCACCCCATCTTGTATCACTAATACCATTAGATACTACACGACATAATGGTATATAACCCATTTTATCGACAATACGTATAAAATCTCTCTCAAAGAAATATCTATCAGTTTTATCGGTTATATTTAAATCTATATTTAATGGGTTAGTGAAAAAAGATAGTTTACAACCGTCAATAAAATTATTTAATATTTTACCCTTAATAACATAAAATGTTTTAGCGTAAAAATATTCTAATGGCATTTTAATATTGAAGTCATAAAATTTTTCTAAATAATTACCACTGATTGTTGGACTAGTAAATTTATGATTAGGTTTTAGTGTCCCTAAGTGTATCATCATATCACCATAAGAACCAATAAAATCATTCTGGTTGAATAGTGATTCGATTTTATCTTTATTAGAGATAAAATCATTCATCATATATTCACGTTCTATGTCTCTGTTTGTTGTGACAGCCTTACTATGTAAAAACCAATATAAATCAAATCTATCATTTTGTTTTTTTAATATATTTAATGCACATTGAAATCCGGAGGCATCTGAATCACACACTAGAGGTTCATCAACGGTATCGTATAATATATTAGTATCTTTATACTTTTCTATTATTCTTATACCATCGTCTACAAATTTTGATGGATTGAATCCTATTATCATGGTTGGGTTATTAAACCCTTCCCTCAATCTAAGAATTATTTCTTCTAAAACTAATAGACTTTCCTGTGTTGGTAGATAGAATGATATTATGAAACAATTACACATTTTTAGTTATAAAAACAATTTCAGATTGGCTGCCTTTATATATTTCTAATTTATCTATATTAGATAACAGATATCGATTTTCATCGTCACTGATAAAATCACTTATAATTGTTTTATTTTGAACGTAATTTTCCAACATACCTAATGTCGTATATTCCGTATTAGTTTTATTATAAGCAAATGGTGCGAAATAGGATGTATGTAAATCTTCAATTATAAATAAACCCCCAGGTTTTAAAAATTTAAACATAAAACCTAATGTAACTTGTTGTTGTAACATTGTATGACCTCCGTCATCTATTATAATATCAAAATTATCACCAAATTTTTCTATAATACTATGTAAACCGTTATGTGTTTCATTATTATATCTTAATTCCTGATTCACTTTCATTGTTTTTATCCTACCGTCATTCACGTCAGAAAAATCATCTAAATCTGCCCCAATAATATCTGAGTTCACAAAATAATCCCTCCAAGTTTTAAGTGAGGCACCAACAACAGCTTTACCATCCATAGGTGGTCGATAAATACCTATTTCTAAAATTTTTAACTTATCGTTTTTTATTTTAGAAAAATATTTATCATAGTACTCAACATAATTATGTAATTCTTGTTGTTTATCAGTACCGTATTTAACCATTAATTCATTTAATTCCATTTTTTATCTACTTTTTTAACTTTATATAGTGTACTTGGTAACCCACCCCATAAAACTTTATTAGGGTATGCCCAATTATCATAATGGTTAACAATTCTATCGATATCACTATTAAAATTAACTGACGCTGAACTATTAACTAATTTTGTTCTTATGTCATTTCTAATATAAGAACCGTGATGCATCTGTATTTGTTCACGTTTTAAAACCAATGGTTTATCACTGGGTGACATCCTTCTCGTCGGGTCAACTAAAACTGGAGCCAAAGCACCCATAACATAATTAGAATCATTTTTAATTTTAAAAATTAAAGACACATAATACTCTTCAGGTGGGTCTAAAGCATATTCCCAGGATTTATAATAAGTTTGCATCTGACAATAAGAAGAATCGTAATCATTTTCTTCTATTAATTTTTTAAGGCTTTCAAACTCCGATGGGATATAATATTCATCAGAATCCATTGACATATGGTGCGTACATCCAGCTCCTTGTGATAAAGCTAAACCTATATTTCTTTTTTGAATTTCATTAGAGTGACCGCCTTTATTTATTTTTGGGTTGTATTCAAAAAGTTCATCAACTAAACCTTCTGATTTTAAACGTTCCAAAAGTGGAACTAATTCTGGATTACAGGGGTTACCAAAGTTGGAAACAACTTGATAGACCACGCTTATGTGATCAACGTGTTGACGAATTTGTTTAATAGAACCTTCTAAAAGTTCTTCTCCATCAAAAATATTATAAGACACCCCTAATTTCATTACCTTAAAAATTGTTTTAATTCATCATATGTTTTAATAATACGATCTAAATTTTTAGAATCAATATTATCAAAATAATTATATGTTTTTTTATTATTAATAATAAAAGGTATTAACATTCTGGAATAATCCTCATATTCTCTTCTAGCCTTTTTTTCGTCTTTATTTCTTGTTTGACTTTCATAGTGATAACAAACTGCTTCACCACAAAAAATATTTTCTTTGTTATGATTTAAACATTGAATATTTAATTCAACATCTTCAAAACATTCTCTATAGTTAGTGTTGAAACCACCTATTGTTTGAAATAATTCTTTTTTAATCAATAAAAAGGCACCAGTATTACCAAATATTTTTTGATTATCTGAATGATATGAATAATAACTTTTTAAACCCTTGTGGGTTAACATTATTCGATACATACCACTTGGTTCTTGATTTAAAAAAACTCTAATCCCAGAATGTTGAACCGTGTTATCACCAAAATGTAATCTAGCACCAATGGTACCAACTGTTTTTTTGTTTTTAAGATAAACCGCAACCATGCGTGTAATCGCATTGTTCATTAATTTAATGTCATTATTACAGAATAAAATAAGTTCGGTATCTTTATCTATGTGATTTTCAACAACATCATTGTTGATAACAGCGAAATTATAAAAATCATATTCAATAAGGTTAACATAAGTCATTTTTGAAATAAAATCTTTTATTTCCAATTTTTCCTCTGGTGTTGACCCGGTATCTGCAATGTATATTTTAAAATTGGTATACCCATCATAATCATGTATTGAATTAACACATTGTTTTAATAAATGGACGTTACCTTTTGTTGGTATAATAATCGCAATTTTTGGGGTTTCTTTTAGTTTTTTATTAGGGTTTTCAACCTCAAATTTAATATCTGGTTTAATATTATATGGTAACTTATCTTTAAATTTTTGAACAAACTGTTCACGATTTCTTTCCCATTCATCATTCGTTATTCCGATAGATTTATGTGTAATTTTAATATCAAACATAACACCTACTTTAACACCGGATAAATGATTGTTAAAAGTAAAATCAAGATCATATAAATGAAAACCTTTTATATTTTCATCGAATCTTTCTTTAATTCTATCCTTATCTACGACAAAAAATAGCCCATCAAGAATTGCAGTTTCAATAATGTCGTCACCAAAATTTTCAGAATATCTGTTTTCCCAGGTTCTGCCTTCATGAGAGTGTGATACAATACCAACCATTTTTGATTGGTCTTCCCACCAACGACCAGTTTCGGCCATATCGGTGGTACCTGCCATACCCAAAATACCATAATCTGTATTTTGAAAATGTTTTAATACTTTTTTACCCCAACCTTCTTTTAAAAAAATATCATCGTGACAAAAAACGATAATGCTATTTTTTGCATTATCCAAACCTTCGTTATAACATTGTGTTAAAGACTTTTCACCGTTGTTAACTATTTCATAAATTTCAAAATATTTTAAACCAATGGTTTTTTTAATATAATCTTGAAACCCTTTGTTTGGTTTTCTGGTGGAATAAACAACAGTAACCATTAAGATAATGTTTTCTCAAGTTCCTTGATTCTTTTAACCAAGTTATTAGGACTGCTATCAGAAATAACTTTAGCTTTACCGTTTAGATATTTTGAATTTTCACTTCTTAAAAAAGCTTTCCATTCTTTAGTATAAATGTTGTAGTGAATGTAGTAATCGTATAAATTTTCCATTTTTTTATTTTTTATGAATATATGTAATTTTTTTTAATAAATAAAGTTTTTTCAATAAAAACACATATTTATATATAAATGTATATACAAAATGAATAAAGATAAAACAGTAATATTTAGACTATCGAAAGAAAAATATGGTAGATATAAAAATATGTGTAAAAAACAAGGGTTTAATATGAGTCAAAGATTCAGAAATTTTATTGATGAGGAATTAAATAAAGAAATTATTAAAAGTAATGGCCAAAAAAACAACTGAACAATTTATAGAAGATGCCAAGAATGTTCATGGTGATAAATATGATTATTCTTTGGTTGAATACGTTGGTTCACATAGTAAAATAAAAATTATATGTAAAGAACATGGGGTTTTTGAGCAAAGTTCTACCAATCATTTAAGCGGTGGTGGATGTCCAATATGTTGTAATAATGTTAAATTAACAACAGAAGAATTTATAAAAAGAGCTAAAAAACTACATGGCGATAAATATGATTATTCTTTGGTTGATTACAAAAATGCTCGTTCTAAAGTTATAATAATATGTCCAATACACGGTGAGTTTCAACAATTTTCGGTCGGTCATTTAAACGGTAAAGGGTGTCGTAAATGTGGCGGAACTGATAAATCTAACACTAAAAATTTTATAGAAAAGGCTAAAGAAATACATAATGACAAGTATAATTATTCTTTAGTGGATTACAAAAATAATAGAACAAAAGTTAAAATTATTTGCCCTATTCATGGTGAATTCGAACAAGAACCACACAGTCATTTATCTGGATGTGGATGTAAAAAATGTGCAGGATTAAATAAACTTACAACTAAAGAATTTATCGATAAATCAATAAAAATTCACAATAATAAATATGATTATTGTTTAGTTGAGTATAAAAATTATAGTACAAAAGTTAAAATTATATGCCCAATTCATGGTGAGTTCGAACAGATCCCTTTAAATCATTTTAAAGGGAAAGGCTGTAAATTTTGTAGTACATCAAAGGGTGAGTTAAAGGTTAAATATTTTTTAGAAGAAAAAAATATTAAATATATATCACAATATAGATTTATTGATTGTAGAAATATTAAACCCCTCCCGTTTGATTTTTATTTACCAGAATACAATATGTGTATTGAGTATGATGGTGAACAACATTTTAAGCCATTTATCTGGGATTATGATAAAAAAAATTTTAAAAAAACCAAAAAACATGATGAAATTAAAAATCAATATTGTTTAAAAAACAATATTAAATTAATTAGAATTAAATATGACCAAAATGTTAATGATTATTTAACGGATTTAATAGGTACTTCTATAATATTAATAGGGGGTTCACATAGTGTTGATAATTCACAAGCAACACTTATTGCGTCATATACATCATGATTCAAGTAAAGTGCCGCAAGTGCGAACGAATTTCCAGCACCTATAGCCATATAATCCACAATTTCTTTGACATAAAAGCCTTCAACTAAAAATGCCTTATTTTCAAAAACAATTATATAATAATTTACTAATTCAGTACTTTCAGTTTTTTCTTTTTTCCATTGATAAAATTCGAAAAGAAATTCTGTTATCGCGTCAACACTAGATTCCCTAGGTTTTCTTGTTTTTGTATATATTCGGAATAACGCTCCTTCTTGAGCTTCTCCGACATCACCCACGCACATAAAATCGTTTTGAAAAAGCTTAGCTTTTCTATCTTTTTCTTGTACTGTGTCATTTATAAGTACTGAATCGGCACCAATTACAATTTTATCTTTATAAACTTTTACTGCTACTACTGACATATTATTCTTTTATTGGGTTATATAATGTATATTTTGAAGTTAACTCTTCACCTTCTTTAATTTCTCTAATTGTTTTTAATTTAATAAAATCACCATCTTCATAAAATTCGCTATTAGGTGTATCAGAATGGTTAATAAACGCACCAAGAGGTGTTCTAATATAACCATCTTCAAATCTTGGGTCTTTTACATGGGTTACACCTATGATAAAATTATTATCAATATCGATATTTGTAAATAAACCAAGTCCGTCTATTGTTGAAGGTTTTATCGTTAGGTAACTAGGTAGTGGTCTATAGTGTGTCATATTTTTAATTTTTACCAGTTGATCCAAAACCCCCAGAACCACGTTCAGTTTCTGAAAGTTCCTTTATAGAATTTAATTTAATCATTTTACCAAAGTCATTACTAACTCTAGAAGTAACAACACCTTGTGCTATTCTTTCACCTTGTTCTATTTTTTGTGGTTCTTTATTTAAGTTAACCATGATAACTTTAACCTCTCCACGATAACCCGTATCTACAGTGCCTAAAATTGCCATTAAACCAGTTTTAAGTGAGTGACCACTTCTTGGTCTAACCTGAAGTTCGTATCCCATAGGCAACTCAAAATAAAGTCCTGTGGGTATTAACATTCTTTCAAGTGGTAGTAAAGTTATTTCTTTTTTACCATCAGGTAGGTTTGCCCTTAAATCGAAACCAGAGTCACCGTCTTTAGCCCAAATAGGGTCGGGATTTTCTGAAGTATTAACAAATTTAATTTCTGTTTTATTAACATCTTTATACTCATCAAAACCTGCTGATTCTAATTTTTTAGACATAACTAAAAGTTCGTCTAACTCGTTTAACTCATCGTTAGAAATTAAACCTAATTTTTTTAAATGAATTAATTCTTTAATGTAATTCTGTAAATCGTCTGTCATTTTAAATTATTGAATTTTGTTATTATATCAACTAAAGCTTTAACGTCTTTTTGGCAATACGTTTTAATTTCTTCGTATTTACCCTCCCAAAAATTAGTGGTTACATTATCACCTTTGACTTCACCGTTTTTAGGTGAATCAACTTTTAAAACACTGCAAATCAAATCTAAAGAACCAATACTCCTGCCACCAAAATTCCAAACGTCTCTTGTGTCTAAAACTTTTAATTCCCAAGGTTTTGTGTTGTGTGTTGGGAAAAGTTTTGGTGGTTTTAATCCGTTAATAACAAATCTTTTTGCCAAAAACGGGATATCAAAGTTTTTAATATTTTGACCACAGAGTTCAAAACCTAAGCTTTCTACTTTGTCAAATATTTTACGAGTGTTCATTAAAACTTCAACTTCATTTTGACCACAAAAAGATTCAAATTTAACGTTACCATCTTTAGTTACAAAAGCCATAGAAACACAGGCAACTTTACCAAATTCAGGAAAGAACGCTGCTGTTTGTCTGTAAACTTCATTGTGTAAATCTTTTATGTAGTTCTTCTCAACTTTACCACGATAATCATCTTCCTTGGGTATTTTACTTTCATCGGTTACACGTTCTCTAAAGTTATCATAATAAGATAACCATTGTTTTAAATCTTCTTCAGGTAAGTCTTTTAAAAATTCATACTGACTTACACTTTCGATGTCAAAAAAAAGTAATTTTTCAATGTTAAATTGCATTGTTTTTTTTTATTAATTATTTAATTTTATTTTATTTTCAATAACCCAACCTTTATTTTTACCGTATGATTTTAATGTTTCTACACTAACATCTAATGAATTTTTAATTACATACTCTTTAAATGAATCATAACCAAAAAATTCTAATAAATCATTATTTGGGGTTTTAATTATCCATTTAATTTTTTGTTTTTCTGAAATTTTATTTTTAGCGTCTTGAGTGTGTTTATAGTTTTTATTTTTTTCTGATAAAATTTTTTTACTTTCTTTTGTGTGGTGCCTACCTTTCATCCATGTTATTTTGCCTTTTTTTGATTCACTGATTTTTTTCTTAGTTTCTTCCGATAAAGGTTTTTCCATCCAAGGTGTTTTTCTACCTTTTAGTTTTTCAGATATCTTTTTTTTAATTTCTTCTGTCATTTTATACAAAATTCTACCTTTTAGTTTTTCAGATATCTTTTTCTTAGTTTCTTCTAAAATTATAACAGTTTTACCTTTATGAGTTTCACTCATTTTTTTCTTAGTTTCCTCATTATGGTTTTTACCTAACATTGGGGAACCTCCGTCACCACCTTTAGTAGTATTAACCAAATTAAACCCCCAGTATTTTAATTGATTTATCCAAAAAATTTCAGATTCATTAGCTAAACTTTCATCAACTATTTCTAAACTTTCGATAAAAATAGTACCTCCATTGCGTAATACACTGTTTACCCATCTTTCTTTATATGTTTTAATTTGTTTAGATTCTCTAATGTGTTCTTTATATCTTTTTTCTATATTTTTTGTTTTACCAACGTACCTAATTTCTTTACCATCACTTAGTGTGTATATAATAATATCCATATTATATAAATATTTATAACTTAGTTATTGTTACCTAAACTATTAATTATTTATATTTTTTATCGTTTCATCTATTCTATCTCTATTATCGTTAACAATTGACAAATAGAAATAATGACGATTTTTCGTTACCACATCAATATGATATTTTTCCTTGACACAAAGATATAAATTTTCTCCCATAATTTCAATTAATTCCGGATTTTTATGCAAAAATTTTATCGCCTTTAACCAATCACTATGATTTTTCTTAGAATCAATTAAGATTGCGTTGCCTTTTTCATTAATTTTACCACCAAATTCCATAACATTAACTAAATCTATAGTATAAGGACCGTAATTTTGTGCTATCAACGCTTTCTTATGGAACCCAGCTTCAATAACTTTTAACTGTGATTTTACTTTATTAAACATATGTTCTTTTAATGGTGCTAAAGAAACATCAAAAGAATTGTAATTTGATGCATAAGTTGTAATCGGTTTTGTCCAAACTCTACGGTAAGCTTCGTTAATGTCGTTAAAGCCTTCTTCTTGAGAATATTTTAAAAGTTGTTTTTTATATTCTGGACTTAGGATTTTATAATCATCGGTGAAAACTTCTTCATAACGAGCCCAAACACTTTCATGGGGTAAGATTTTTCTGGTTCTTTGCTCTCCTGTTTGTGAGTTTGTTTCTGTCATACTACCACGGGTATCAAAACCACAAATCACTAATTGTGTATCTTTTGCCTCATCAGAGTTCATCCAAATATTTAAACCTTGTCTCATTAATCGTAAATCTTCCAAATGGGAACTACCACCTAACCAACCAATACGAAGTTTCTTATCACTTTTAACTTCTTTCTTTTGGAATTGTGGTTCTTCTGGATTAATTGCGTTTGGTAGTATAATAACATTTTTGTTGTACCGTTTAATTTCTTCGGCAAAAATTTTAGTTGTTGTTGTTACATAGTCAACTAACGGGAAATTACTTTTAATAAGTTCATCTAATTTTGCTTGCTTTAACATTGGGTATGCTGGGTGGTCAATTGACGGCATCCAATAATCGTCAATATCCATAACCGAAATAATTCCGAATTTTTTAAGTTTATCAAAAATTCTTTTTGCGTTTTCACCATAAACAGGTTGTAATTGACCATTTACAACATCGGTAATTGTTCTGTGAAAATGAACAATATTAAACTGTTTTAAATAGTTATCATCATCCCAGTTAATACTATCAATACCTGCTGTTATGATATCCACAAAAAAATCGTCTGGATACATTTCTTGTAATCTTAAATGTGGATCTAATGACCTAAACTTCGCCACACCTGAACGGTCTGAACAAATTACTAATACTTTTACTTTATCTTTCATATATGTTTTATTTAATTTTATGCAATAAAAAACCCCACATAATAGTGGGGCTTTTTTTGGTTTTTGTAAAGGTTACTTTTTACCTTTTGGAGTACCTTTGTTGCCTTTGCAACCACATCCTTTAGTTGTCATGTTGTTTGTTTTTAGTTTAATTGTTATTGCTTTCTTTTTAATCTAGGCATTGGCATAACATTTCCTGAAAAAACTGTGCTCCCAGCCTTAAATTGTACATTTTCTTTAACCAAACGTGATTCGAAATAGTTTTCAATTATTTTTGGTAAAGCTTTTGAAATTTCAGAGGCGATTAGTTTTCTTAAATAACTTTCATCGACGTTAACCGGCATTTGGTTAGTATTTTCGGTTACCATTCTTCTTTTTTTAATCTCAGGTTTTTTCACTGCGTTTTCAAACATATCTATTTCATCGTCTTCACTGTACGCTGGTTCTCTAACTGATTCTCTAACTGAAGGTCCACGTAATTCCCTGATTGCCTCTTCATCAACACCACTCATCGGGTTTAATTGGGGGATTGGGTTTTCTAACATTGCTTTTTGAATTGCTGCAGGTAGTTTAGAGTTTTGTACTCTTTCGTTATACATTTCAGTACCAACTTCAACCGACTCAGAGATTTGTTGTCCGTAATCAAAAGAACTTCCACCCATAACATTTCTATCACTTGTTAAACTAGGTGTTTGTGATCTTTTTGCTGTACCGGTATCAAATTTTTCTGCGGCTTTATCAATTGCCTTTGCTTTCTTGAGAATTGCTAATAATTTAGGATCCATATTTTAAAATTTTGCTTGTTTGTTTATTCTTGTCATCGAACCGTCACCAAGACGGTTATATTTTGGTATTCCGGCTACTCTATCAGATATTGGATTACTAAACGGTCTTTCATTCATTTCTTCCCAATCCATTATCCTATCTAATCTAAATGTTTTCCAGCCTATTTCAGTAGTAGTGTCACCAGCATATTGATAAGCTCTTACAATCGGATTACCGGCTTTTGAAAGCCCTAAGACATAAGATTCCAAATATCGAGTACTATAAGTACCGTTTGGTTCTTGATATCTTATTTTAACCCTATTGTGCTTAGCAATAGCATCACTAACTTCAGCATCTGAAGCTGCTTCTAAAATAAGTTCATTTAAAATAGAGTAAAGCTCCATTTACTACCAATATTGTTGTGGGTAATTAAAGTTATCATAACCCATACCAGGTTTGTATTTATTACCTGATGAATAAGTTAATGTTTGTTGTGTTTGTATATCAACAATGGTACCTACCTGACCGTTAGCATCCCCACGACCAAAACCGTCATTATCACTTAATGCGTTTGGATGTGTTGAACTATATTTATCGGCCGGCGTATCTTTATATTCGTTAAGAACGGTTAAAGTTAATCTTTCGGCATCAGCTGTTTGTTTTAAACCAGGTAATTGGTTTAAAATACCTCCAGGTCCAAAACTTTGGACACTGCCTGCGTCTGTTAATACTGGTGAAATTTGTGGCATGATTCTTTGTTTTTGTTAAAAATATTTATTATGTTTTCCATTATGCTTATTTCATAAATAGCCTCTGAAACACTTTTTTGATGTGAATGTTTTATTTTTACATCATCTGTTTTTGGTTTTAAATTATTAACATCTCCTGACATACTATCTTTTTGGTAGTAATTACCCATGGCGGTATCGGTTTTTACTTTTTTAACACCATCGATATTACCTCTTGATAACTCTAAAGTTTCATCAACCCAGCTTTTCATTTTTCGACCACCATTAAGTATAAAAGGTGTTGTTTGTTTTTTAGCATCCATATAGTCGGTATCTGAAGATTGGGTATCAAAAAAATTTTTAATTCTTTTTAATTCTTCATAACTAACTTTAGGTTCGGATATTAAATTTCTTAATCTTTGATATCCTTCAACATTCTCCTTGCCTTTGTATGCACGCATTATTCTTTTTAAATGGTTAAGTAATTCTTCTGGAATATCCCAATAACGACCTTGTAACTGTGAGTTTGCCATTTATTGTAAATTTTTTATAATTTCTTTTTTATATTCTACAGGAATGTTAACGGTATCGATATTAGTAACTAAGAAGTTTAAGATAACACCTTTTTGTTCACCTGTAGCCTGATTTAAAGAAACAATATCAATTAAATTTTTTAACTTTCTAACTAAAATAGGGTTTTCTTCAGCAACAACATCAATATCAGGGATTTCATTTTTTTTAAGATTAAAAATATCTTTTGTTACTTTTTTGGTAACGATATCTTCTACCATACCCTTCATCTTATCTTTTGATGTTTCTTTTATTTTTCTTTTGATATTTTTAGGGCTAGGGTATTTTTTACTTTTTTTGGGTGTCCTAACTTTTTCTTCATCATCCATATATGAAACCATTGTTGGATAACTATCACTTGCCAACGGTGTTTTAACGGAAGGCATTGGTACTAAAGAGTAGTATCCTCGATAACCTTGTTGGCGTTGTTGTGCGGTAGCGTTTTTTAGTTGATGACCGTTTTCTGGGTCAAACATCGGGTCAGTAGTACTGTTAGAAGATGATTTAACGTCATCTCTAACAGGAACTCTTTTACCGTCAAAATATATAAACTCATTTAAAAAATTAATCATATTCTTTTTTCTTTATAAATATCAAAGAAAAGTGAAATATTTTATCTTTTTAAACTTATTTTATTAATAGCCTCTGTAATACTTTCTTTATCTGGGTTAACATCTTTATTATGGACAGTTTGTAACCAGTATAAAACTTGTTCGTATTTTGGTGCCCAAATAGCTTCACTATGTAAAGCATGTTCAGAAAAAAACATGTGTTTATTATAAATATTGTAATAACCTTGCGTTTGGTTATGATAACCCAGTTCGCTTAATTTTAAAGCCATATCATAGGGTATAAATTCTTGTAAATGCGGTATCATATATGATAAATATCGTAAAAAATACTTTAAGAAATTAAATAACAATTTTTTTATCTTCCTGAAACCTATCTTTTACCATGTAAGTCTCTGAAACACCTTTTAGTTGCCAAAAACTAACCTCACCCTCACTCATAGTCATTAGTTCTTCCAAAGTGTCTTGGTCTTCTGGGTTTGTTGCAATCCCACCAATTAGTTCCAATTCTTTTGAGGTAAAATATTGTTTTGTTTCTGGATTTTCGATTATTAAAGATTCTCGAACATGTAACGGGAAAACAACTAAAAGTGGTTCTACTTTTTTATTGAAAGCGTCAATATACTTTGGTACGTTATAATTACCCGTTAAATCAGGGTTTTTCTTAATCTGGTCTTCTGTGATTAAATAACAATTAAATTTTGTCGTACCCTCTGGTGGGTCTTTTTTAGTTTTACTAGTTGAGATATCTGCGTGAGATTTTTTAGTTCCATTATTAACATAATAAATGGTATCACCCAAATCTATATGAACACTATCACGAATAATTAATTCCATGTGAGCTTGTCTCGGTAATTCTCTGCCGTTTTTGTCGGTACCTCTTTTTTTGTAACTCTCAATAGTTTTTTTAACTTTTGATTTATTCGCAATATCCACCAAAGGTACTTGTTGGTTATAAATTCTTTCTAAATATTCATAATAAAAATCAACAAATTCTTTACCCTTACCTTCCAACAACATTTTAATTGCTTTACCCAAGAATTTTTCAATATACTTTGGGATAGATTTTCCTTTAATAGTGTTACCAGTTAATTTGATTTTACCACCTGGTTTTAAGATTGCGTAATTTTTTCTAGATAAATTGATAGTTGCATCCATGATATCATCAATATCAAGACCCATAACACCATGCATAAATCTTTCATTATATTCAGCAACATCTGCATCAATACCCGAATAAACTACATCTTTTTTCACAAAACGATGTAATCCGTTACCAGTATAAGTTCTAGTTTCTGCGTCTTCAGGACATGAAAAATTAACACCATCAGTATCTAAAACTAAAGGAGTGTAACCTCTTTCCATAAAAAAAGTAATCATAGTTCTTAAATACTGTCTACCAGTACAAGTAATCATCTCACCAATATCAATATCACCCCAAGGAAAAATATGTGGAGCAGAAATAGACCCAAAAGCAGAATTATTTAAAATCTTAATCGGTAATTGTTTTTTATCATACGTTGATGCCGCTTTTGAATCACCCGCCGCATTTGCTTCATTCATTAAAGCTTTATATTTATTACGAGTTTCTGAAAGATATAATAACATTGCTCGTAATGCACCTGTAACATCACATTCAGGGAAAACTTCATGTGTTAATTGTATCGCTGGATATAATGATGCGTAGTCAAACTTCGCAACTTTTTTACTATAACCTAAATGTAAAAGTCTAGATAAACCACCAGTAAATTCTCTTTTAGGTAATGTATCTGGAATTGCCAATCCGTTTTCATATGACCATGCCATCATTAACAACTTCCAAAGGGTTGCCGTACCCATTGTAATAGTACGACTAAAAGTTGTTGGAACTAAAGACGCTGTTAAAAACCCTGCTTGGGTGTAAATATCGTCTACTTGTTCTGTTTCTAACAAGTCATCTGTTAGATATTCAGTTATTAAAAATCGACCGTCAACAATTTCCCACTTATCTTCATACCCATCAACAATTACCAACTCACCTTTTTTATTTTCTACTATTTTTGGTTCTGGTTTTTTATCATCTAATGCGTACCATTGTCCGCTTGTTGGATTGTAATAATATTTTTTATTTTCATTCCAAATCTTACCTAACTGTGCCCCATCGACATAAACACGGTTTGGTCTTTCAACTTTCGCTTCTTTTGAAATATACTTTAAACCAGCTTCTTTAATGTTAGAGTTTAAAGCTTGTGCTTGTCTAACACGATGTAAGGTATCCAACATATTATAACCCCACATCAGTGTTTGTTCATAAGATTCTAATTCGGCACCTAATTTAAGTGATGCGGTTTTACGTCTTAACGGAATTTCAGGGTGTTTAGTTTTAATAAAACCATCAGATATATAAGTTTTAGTTTTATCACCTCTGGGGGTAACTTTAACATGTTCATCCACAATTCCAAGTATTTTCATTCTACCCAAAATATAATGCCAGTCAAAGTTCTCAGAATTATAACCCGTAATAATAGAAGCGTTTAATTCAGAAATAACCTCAAAGAAGTTGATAATCATTTCTTTTTCGCCCTCTGCTGACCATTCACCGTTTTCACCGTAGGCATCCAATATTTTTCGATACCCACGATTATCTTTAATACCAATCAAAAATATATGACCGTTTTCAGGATCCAAAGAAGTGGTCTCAATATCGAATACAACCTTATGGACTTCAGAATAATCATCAAAACCTTTAAACAACCGTTTACCTGTTTGTATCATATACTGTTCAATAGGTTGTAAAAGTTGTATCATATCTTTTCTTTTCCAAGGGTCTAAACCACCTTTTTTAAAGAAGTTAACTAAATCACGATAAGTACCAGTTGTTTTAACTAAAAATTTAAAACCGTTTTCTAAACGACCGTCATCATCGGTTCGAAGTTTTTCTGTTGAAATCCCGTGTCTTTTTGCTTCATAACGCATTCTTTCAACATCGTCACCATAAAATCCTGTATCTTTCAAAGATTTGGTCCAACAAAAAGGTATGAATTTTTGGGTTTTGATTTTTTTACCCTTTTCTGGGTCATCTATCATTACATAGACACGATTTGAGTTATCTACTGACCAATCGTCTGTTTGGTCTAATTCGATTCCAACAATGTATTTTTCGGGGTCATGGCCCTCTAAAAACGTTTTAATGTCGGCAGGTGTTGCTTGGGTAATTTTTTCTATGTTCATAATATCTCATTCTGTTTTGGACGGGTACAGAAAAACCAACTCGTTATTAATAATTTTTTACTAAAGATAGTAAAATGTTTTGAGATAGTAAATTACTTTTGTTTGATGATGAGCTCACCTAAAACTTCTATTAGACCAACTAGTTTTTGAAACTCTACTTGACCCATTTCAACGTTTTCAGATAAGTCACATAACTCATCTAGATATTTTTTAAATTCTTTTTTTGATTTTTCAACATCAAACTTACCTTCCATTGCTTTTTTGTAATAAGGAAGTTTAACTACAAAATGATGGTATGTTAACATTGCTGGACCACCCTTTTCTTTTGCGTTGTTGACTATTTTTTCAGCACCAGCAAATCTTTTTTCAGCGAAAGTTTTAAAACTTTCTTTACTTACAACTTCTTCTTTTAAAATATTTTTAATTAAGTTTTTCATATTAACATACAATTTTAGCTTTTGTAAAACTATCTAGTACATTGACATATAGGTCTTCTCTTATTGGGACAATTAAACTTTCACCGTTATCTAAAAAATCGACTCTAAATTCTGCTTTAAAAGAACCAGCTAAGTTAACATCTTTAAGGTCAAATTGGTACCCTAAATAATATTCACCGTCTTCTTTACAAATTTCCTTATCAACTGGTAGTAATAAACCTGCCTTATTAAAAACCTTATAATTACCTTTGTCATCTATCATACTAAAAGTAACTGCTGCATTCTCCAAACGGTCATATATTTGACGATAAGTACTTCTGCCGT
>Ga0247834_1004590_pt1 | contig 17244 bp, 21 predicted proteins | sample LaCruzMarch2015__8_FD_187118 | JGI IMG/M metagenome (GOLD analysis project Ga0247834, IMG submission 187118) | Freshwater microbial communities from meromictic Lake La Cruz, Castile-La Mancha, Spain - LaCruzMarch2015_12m | ecosystem: Environmental > Aquatic > Freshwater > Lake | place: Spain...
AATCAATGGCAAGCAAACTCTGGTGGATTATTCTAACAGAATCATCAAGCAGCGTAGTTTCCCCTGGTACAACCCAGATTACAAAGTTCTCCAGACTCTGTGGAATCAGATCCCAGCAGATGACAGAGCAAAGCTGTCACAACTGCGTTCTGACAAGTGGGGCATAGCCATCAAAGATGTAAAAATGAGTCCAACAAATAGCCTTGAGAGTGGAGAAATCAGAGTTACACCAGTGAAGAAGAAAACTCCGTGGAAACCTCGCGATGGTAAATACTGGGCAGATGAAGAAGATGAAGAATCTCCCTCTAGTTATGCAAGTGCCAAATCTGCCAGAAGTCCTACTCCTGTATCTAAAAGATTGCCAGCTCCTGTTTCATTGAAGGAACGAGCCCCAAGTCCAAGTCCATACTCGAAGGCAACTGTGCCAATTTCATTGAAGGAACGCACTCCACCCCCAGCTCCTGTTTCCAAGAAGGAACTTGCTCCAAACGCGACATCCCTTGACAAAGTTAATTCCAAAGGTCGGAAAGTGTTCCGGGACATAATGGGGCGCACGTATGTGGAGCAAAATGGAAAGAAGGTGTATGTAAAGAAACTATTCACGCCAAAGATTGCTGATCAGAAGCATCTTACAAGCCCGATGATCGATACGGGCAAGATAGATGCTAAGAAACGTAAAGTGTTTAAAAACTCCAAGGGGCGTACGTATGTGAAGCAAGCAAATAAGAAAGTGTATGTTAAGAAATTGTTCACTCCACAGGGAGATATTAAGGAAGTTAAGGAAGTTAAAGTTATCAAGGAAGACAAAAAGAGTCCAAAGATAAACACTGGCAAGGTTGATGCCAAAAAGAGGAAAGTATTTAAGAATTCCAAAGGACGCACACATGTGATGAATGGTCCCAAAAAGGTGTATGTTAAAAAACTTTTCACACCCAAGGCTTAAATAAATAACTTAAGGAAAAAAGTGCTTCATTGATATCACTCATACCAATGAACAACGATCTCCTCCAACGCCTGCGCGAAGCTGCCCTTTCTCAAATCCACGTGGGAAATGAGTTCAAGAAAGCAGGACGGGCTTACAATCAGAATGGTTCCAGATATTTTACATATGTTCTCCTCCTCGAAAATGGAGGCAAGAATGACAAGATATACGTTGGCGATACCGATAACATCTACTCCCGACTACTTGCTCATATAGAGCTCAGCCCCAGTTCGGCCGCATGGGTGAAGAAGCACGGTCCCGTCAGACGCATTTTAGAAATAACATATGATGCCCAGCCAGGTGCAGAGAAGGAACGGTTCCTTGAGTATGCAAGCATCTTCGGATTTCCAAATGTCCGAGGCAGTTGGTGGTGCCGTACAGCAGATGCGAGTGCCCCATACTTTCTTGATGAATTTGTACGCGGAAAGGTGCCGCATAATTTCATGAGCAGATCTGAAATCCACCAAATCGAAAAAGATATTAGGAAGATTGCCGCAGAACGCCTGGAAGATTAAATGTCATTTGATCCAGGTAATTCTAAATATATAAATAGGAAGGTTTGTGTCTTTCGTCTATCAAACAATCAAACAACCAAAATGTTCCTCTATAACCGCCCATCAGACACGTCGGCAAATGGCTGCTTCTGCGAGGTGCCAACTATCATTTATGACTCGCAAATGGGCACTGAAATTTGCGCTGCCTGTGGAGTTGTGTTGGAAAGCGTGCTCGACGAGTCGCCAGAGTATGGCTATGATGAGAATGGGACTGACATATCATATGCATCCTCTTTCTCCGGAGTTGTTATCCAGACCGATAACGCGCTCACAAACAAAATTCAGAAAACCATGATGACTTCCGCAGATGTGGAGTCGAGCGAAATGAAGAAAACAATTCACACCATTTGCGACGCTTTCCACATCCCATCCCCTAATACCATCAGGGACACTGCGATTGAGCTGGCTTCGAATCTGCGTGAAAAGGTAAAGATATGTGGAAAGAAGAGGTATGCCTGCTATGCAGTTGCGGTTTACTTTGCCTGCAGCCTCAGCCACGCAAAGCGGGAACTTCGGACATTCCACACGGTGTGCTCAGTTGAAATCAAGAACCTCAACTTTGCAGTCAAGACTTTCCGCCAGTATATTGGTGAGCAGCTCGTTGAAAAGAACAACCCTCATGATGCTCTGATTTCGTCAACTATTGCCAAGTTCAGCATCTCAGAGGAGCACAAGAAGACACTTCGTAAGTTGGTCCTCAACATGGCAGAACAGAACACGGACATCTTCGACTCTGGACGCAAGCCACGGACGATCATTGCTTCGCTCATCATGATTAACGTTTTTCGCAGCGACGTCCCTCTTGACATACGTGAGATTGCTGATGTCATGCAGATCTGCCACTCGTCTATTTCTTCAGGAGCAAAGGACCTGTCTAAAACTTATAATATCGAATTCTGAGGGTTTTAAACAGCGATCGACTTGGTCATATCGTCACATCTTGTAATAACTTAACTAAAAATATCATCTGTGTAAGAAAGAATGCTCACCTTTATCAACACCTCAAACCGTTGCTGGTTCAACGCGGCTATCCAGGCAATCCTGCATGTTCCACAGCTGGCAAACATAATGCGAGAAAGTATTTACCAGCAGATGCTATTCACAAAGAGGAAAAACGCAGCAACATTTGCAGATGAACTGTCAAAGCTTGCTAAGACCTATTGGGATTCCTTTGAGCATGAGGACTCTGCAGATATTTCAGCACTGTTGGAAATATTCACCAAGATAAACCGCAACTTTGCCGGGAAGAAACAATATGACGCCACGGAATGTTTCTTGAAGATAATCGAAACTCTCGAAACGGCTTTTGTTCCTAAACCACCCGCCCCACTGCCAGACACATGTGACACCGAGGAGTGGTTGTCCTACACTGGCGATTTTGCACCCACTTTCATCTCGGATATTTTCCTTGGTCAGGCAAAACAACAGCTCTCCGACGGGTCTACAACATTCAATCATTTCACGGGCATCACGGTGTCAGGCCAACACTCTACTATTTTCAATGGTATTGGCGAGTTTTTGAATGACCCAGACACTGGTATCGTCAGAAATATCACCAAGTTTCCTTTAATTCTCCCAGTAATCTTTCAGAGGAGCGAAGAAAGGAGCTTTGTTGATTACAATACTACCCTCCAACTTGAGTCTGCAAACTATGATCTCTTTTCCATCCTTCTTCACGTGAACAATTCTCATTGGGTGACTCTTGCCAAGGGGCCATCTGGTTGGAATCTGTTTGATGATGAAAAAATTACAAGCATCACAGACATCAATGCACTCATTCAACGAGACGCAATTATGTTACTTTTCAAGAAAAGTAACTGATATATCGACAAAAAATGATTTTTATATGAACTGAAATCACTATATACAAATGACAATTTGCAAGCACCCAGAGTGCAAGAAACAAGCATTATATAACACCAAAGGTTTCAAGGCCAGATGGTGTAAAGTACACAAAACATCAGAGATGATTGATGTTGTTCACAATAAATGCGTGTGTGGAAATCGTCCGAGTTTCAATCTTCCCGAAGAAACTGTGGGGATTTGTTGCAAGGAGTGCAAGACATCATATATGATAGATGTTAATAACAAGAAATGCCCGTGTGGAAAACAGCCAATTTTCAATCTTCCAAAAGAAACCGTGGGGATTTGTTGTGTTGAGTGCAAGATGCCAGGAATGATTGATGTTGTCAACAAGAAATGCCAATGTGGTAATCGTCCGAGTTTCAATCTTCCAGGAGAAACCGTGGGGATTTGTTGCAAAGAGTGCAAGACACCAGATATGATAAATGTCGTGAGCAAACTATGCCTGTGTGGAAAGCAACCGAGTTTCAATCTTCCCGGAGAAACTGTGGGAATTTGTTGCAAAGAGTGCAAGACATCATATATGATAGATGTTGTGAGCAAGAGATGCCCGTGTGGAAAGCAGCCAAGTTTCAATCTTCCGGGAGAAACCATGGGGATTTGTTGCTTGATGTGCAAGACGCCAGAGATGGTAAATGTCGTCGACAAGCGATGCCCTGGATACAATGGTGTAAAGTGTCCAGTAGGATATCTTCTTAACAATGGGTGTGAGTATTGCCTGTCGTGTGACCCGGACAACTCTCGACGGGACAAGTTCAAGAAATATGAAAACGCATTCTTCAAGCACATCCAAGGAAAAATTGATATTAAACGCAGGGAATTCATCGTCAAATATGACCCTCTGGAGACTACCAAAAAATGGGCGCGTCTGGACGGCATCGTGTTTGGTGATGGCATCATTGTGTGTTTGGAAGTTGATGAAAACGGACATGAAAGCTACTCGTGCGACGAGTCTCGAATGTACATGGTGACTGCTGAACTTCTCAAGGAGTATCCGCATACTGATGTGTGCTGGGTCCGCGTGAACCCCACTACCAAGCACAAGAATCCCTGGGGCATTGCTGCAAAGCGGGTCCGCGCCGAGCGATTTGATGCCGTGATTGACAAAGTGAACGATGTTTTAAGTAACAAGACAACTGATATTGTGTTTATCGGGTTTGATTAACTGATATATCGACACTTCTGATGTTTTAAGAAACCCATGTAACCATAACATATACACAATGACTTCGTATTACAAGTGCCACTGTGGGTACAGCACCAAGAACAAGGAATACGCAGGGTTCCACAACCACAAGCTTTGCCAAGCAACTGAATTCAAGTCTGAGTATGAGGGGGCTGGGGGTCTCATTTACTTTTCCAAAAACGGAAAGACCTCTTCGTTTGGCAAGTGGTACGAGTCCGAGGAAAGGCTCCTGGCCACATTTGCAGGTCATGAAGTCAAGTTCCAATATTATTACAACTGTGACATGGAGTTCACTCGGCTCCGGAGCCGTGCTGTGCAGCTTGGTCTTGTATCCAGCGAATGTCCAACAATGATTGTTCGCAATGATTCTGCTGAGAACCTGTTCAATGAGTTTTGATTTCTGATTACATGTAATTACGATTGCACAAATTTAATAATTTCCTCAAACTTGATATTCTCGTCAATGTTGGCACGGGTCTTCTTGAAAGTTAAAAGATCATTAGCCTGCAGCTTGTCTGGCCTGTCGTGCAGAGCATGCCAGTTGCCATTCTCGTACGCGCACTCCACAATCGTTCCGACCAGGAACAGCTTCTTGGACATGTCGATTTTGCCCACGGGGACATTTTTGCCAACTTCAGGGTCGTAGATCCCGATGGTTCCACGGCCATCCAGAATGACAAAGTCCACAGTGTGGGTGCCTTCGGGCTTCAGCTTGTAAAAATGAAAATTCCTGCCATATACCACAGGGTCAGCCACAGGAACCAGTACAACACCGTCACAGTGATATGTAGACTCTGCCTTGGCAAGACGCTTGCAGACGTCGGGAGCATCCAGGGGGATCCACTTCTTGACCATAATTTTAACGGGGTCATTGGGGTGTGCGCGGAAAGACTTCATCGACCGCTGCATCGCAATGATGCGGCCATCCAAAGAAAGCTGAGACACTGTGATGCCAGACACGACAACGGCATCAAAGAAAATAAAGACCGGGGTCCCAGACTTGTCCACTGTAACCTCGCCATCAAAAATGCTCCCCTGGAAAAGCACACGTGGGATACACTGGAGGGGCAGGAGGTAAACACTCATCGCACGGTCGATGATGACACACAACTTGATGTCATACAGGCGCATGCAGCACAGCATAAAGCGAATACCATCAGTCTTCTCGGCCACCACATAACCCGACTTCAACTTGTACATCTCGGAGCGCTCAAGACTGACGGGGTTGGGACCAGGGAGACGGTTCCTCGGGTGGTCGTCCATTGACAAACGCTTCATCTCGGCAATCACATCAACAGATGCCTTGCCGGTGACTTTGTGGAGCTTGATGGTCGTGCCATTGACGACAATGCTGGAGCGTTCAGTGGAGATCATTGTTGTTGGTTGGTTGGTTGGTATGGAAATGCTTTTTTTAAGCTATATAGACTTTTCTTCTCCAGGGTCAAATGACACTTGTGCATGAAATGCAAGATTTGATATTCTATTATCCTGATTTCATGTTATCCTGATTTCATGTTATCCTGATTTCATGTTATCTTGATTTCATGTTATCTTGATTTCATGTTATCCTGTTGATGTATCTTGTGTATTTGATAATTGTTTACATGGGGTGATAATCAAGCATTAAACTTCGGGGGCATTTTCAGAGGCATTGTGCAGGTAGCGTTCCTCAATAAGTTCCTTCTGCAGCGGAGTGTAATTCCAAGTGGTACATTATTACAAAAAATATCTCAAGACATTTTGTAACAGTTGACAGTGACACAGAAGCCAAGAACACACAAAGTTTAGCCTGCCTTGCGCTGGGACCGTAACCTACTCTTGGCAATATTCAAGTTAATTTGCGCATTTTCAGTCTTCAGATTTATCAGTTTTTTCTCCTTTTTCAAAATGTTCATCTTGTTTTTCATACTCAATTTAAGAGTGAGCTTGGTCTCATTGTTAAATCTTTTCTTTATTTCATTTTCAGCCTTCTGAACAGCATTTCTCTCTTTCTTCAAATCTTCCATCTTCTTCTCAATACGCTTCACGCGATCGTGGGACCTGTTGAGAGCATCGAAATACTTCTTGGGAATGTCTTTCTTTTCAGCACGCGGGGAGTGTCTCACAGTCTTTGTCACGGGATGGCCGCGACCCTCACCAGGGATATGTTTTACGGATGTCAAAGGTTTTCCTGCATTGTTTGCCCATGAAACTTTCTTTGCTGGCGCCATATACTAAGAACATAGATTAAATGTCATTGGGAATCCAAGGAAGTTTGGTTGGCTTGGCGCAATCAGGGCACGCTGGAAGCTGAGTCGGTTTGGCACAACTAGGGCACGCTGGAAGCTGAGTCGGTTTTGCACAACTAGGGCACGCTGGAAGCTGGGTTGGCTTGTTGTCTTCAGGGTTGTAGATGGGCTGCATTATCTCAGGAAGTTTGCTTCCGCCATTTTTGAAGAATTTCTTGAATGCCACATAACAGACATACAGAATTACAGCCGCTAGAAGCGCCAACACAACAGGATGCTTGATTGTTTTTACAACGGTCTTCATAGAGGCATTCATTATCTATATAAATATGCAAATATTTTTTAAAGGTGTCATTTGACCCAGGAAAAGAAAAGTCTGTATAAACTAACCAAATTGATTTTACATTAAAATCAGTATGAAGTCTGCAAAGGAAGTTATGCTGGTTGACATCACAAACGGAGTTTATCAAAATGTTAAAAACATTATAGCTTCATTTACTGAAGCAAAAGAAACCGATTCGGAGCTCAGTATCATCGTAGATAATGACTATATCTTTAATATCAATATCAAGATACAAAAAGATGAACTTCTCAAAGACTTTATTAAAACATGTTATTCAAAGGATGAAAAAACTATGACCGTGTTGGAATTCGAACAAGAACTTCAAGAAATCATATCTGAGTCGAGAGTCGTATGTTGCGAACACAAAAGCCTTCAGAAAATTGAAGATGCCAAGTGTTATGAGTTGGCAAACATAGTACGACCAAAAATCAATACTATTGAGATTGGCACCCGTGTCAAAGTTGAAATATTCAAACCACAGACGTTCATAGTTGCGGAAGTCGAGAGGATGAGCATTGAACAACTGTTTTATTCCGCTTCGGTTCATTATATATTTGATGTGATGGGAGATGATGATATGTTGAGTCATGCTTTGAATGAGCGTCCTCCGATATTTGATGAATGCTATCGTACATCATCGGTGGATCGCGTCAATAAATCCTTAAAATTCATGGCCTCAAATTTTGAGAATCATGTAGATATCGACGCTTATATCAGAACGTTCAAGCGTTCGTGTGTGATGAATCTGGAGACAGAGGAGTCAAATGTTTTTCATGATGAAGTCAAGCTCATCATGACAAATGAAGCAATAGAAGATCGGAATAGATATGGAACCATGATCTCAAAGAATTTTCATGAAGAACTTCTCCCCCTTGCGTGGCATCCTTCACGGCACCAAGAGTGGTGTCTTGCTTCTGATGAAATAGAATCTTTATCGTCACAATGGAAAATCTAATTTTAATTGTGTCAATAAATGCTGAACATGTAAAGAAAAATAACTTAAACATACTTAAAAACTGTGTGAGTTATGAGTGAAGGCATTGTATTTTTTGTTGCAGAAACATACAAATCTAACATTGCCAAGATTGGCTACAGCACAGATACTAATATAAAAAAACTATACGACAACACCCAGTCCATGAGACTTCCTTCTATCATTGCTTTCTATTCAATCGATGTCGTGCGTGATGAACTTCTCATTCTAAGAAAGCTGAAGGAAAATGACCTGTTGCTTGCAAACAACATGGTCAAGAATGCAAATGACACAATTGACATTTTCACTGGGTTTTTCAAGGAGAAACTCTCAAACGAACCCCCGCAGGTAATCGACGAGACTACCAAGAGAATGATTGACAAAATGCTGGCCGACTCTGATGATGGCGAATAGAGTGTTCGTGTTTTTATGATATTTAAAATGTCTATTCCTGTAAGATAAAGATGAATATTTGCGCCGTCGATCCCGGAACCAAGAACCTTGCTCTATGTGCTATAACCCCAGAAGGAAAAGTTGTTCATTGGGATGTCATTTCTATCAGTCCGGACCCCAAGGGTATCTACGAAGGCCTGGAAAAGATAAAGTTCTCTGAATGGGTAAAGGAGTCAAGTGACGTCGTAGTAGAACGCCAACCATCAAAGAACCCTCGGGCGGTCAGAATTCAGCATTACATCGAAATGTATGCAGCAAGCAATGATGGACGCATGTATTGCATCGATCCAAAACACAAACTGAGTTACGCCTCTACCACCGAATGGTGGCCGCAGCGAGACATCACAAACTGGAACTACAACGAACGCAAGAAACTGTCTGTGGAAACCGTAAAAGAGTATTTGAAGACCACCGACCAAGACCAAGAGTTCATCGAGCTTTTTGACAAGTCCAAGAAGAAAGATGACTTGGCCGATAGTCTGCTCCATGCTCTGGCGTTCATCCACAACATCAAACCATCTCTCAAAGAAACCAGAACACCAATGGCAGTGCGCAACATCAAACCAAAGAAACCAATGGAGTCGCAAATGAAATCGGGCAAGTTTTCTCAGGCAGGTCTTAAATTCCTGGCAAAGGGACTGCTCACTTCCTTTGACGCTTTCGAAGCCAAGGTCAGTGACATCCATGGTTTCTGTACATCGGCTTCAAAACATTTCGAAACTCTTGACAATGCATACATACAATTAGGCGGTAAGCTTTAAATAATAATATTTATATAAATAAATGCGTCTGACACACATGCAACTAATCCTTGCATCTGCCCTTGCTCTGGTTATAATTTTGATTGTGCTTACAATGCTTCTCAAGAAGCCAAAGAAGGAGAACTTTAGTTTTGGAGACGTCTTCAATAAGGTAAAGGATGTTGGAAAGAAAGTCGGCAATGTCGCCAAGGACGGTTTCAACGCGGCCAAGAACGTTGTAGCACCAAACTCATATCAACCTACGTACACGAACAGAATTTTTTACAAAAATTTGTGGGCATGCCCTCCGGGAACTGTAGACGTTGGGGACGAAGCACGCCAGTGCCTTACCAGTGCGTATGGTCCTCAAATATGGCGCGCGGATGCAGGTGGCACCTGGGGTTGGTCTTGCCCCAACGGAACTTCACTTGTAAACACGGGAGATTGGAACCAAAAATGTGCAAGGGGGTTCAGTCAGCGGAAATTGATCGGAGGCACTTGGAAATGCTACGACACCGAGGTCGACACTGGAAAAACTTGGGAAAATTCTGACTACTACGCTGCTCAGCAGCAATGTGCAACTGGTGACGATGCTTCATTTACAACCAGAATATATGATGGAAAAAACTGGGTATGTCCGTCGGGATCTACAGACACAGGGTTCACGTGGAACGATGGAGCTCTTGGAAGCAAGCAATGTAAGATTTCACCTGGAAATTAATTTAGTGGTTCACGAGACCACTTGAAACCATACGCTGTTTTACGCTTTCCTAGAGCACATTCATTTATCTTAGCAATACCATTTTTCTTGTTCAAACGTCGAGCAGCAATTCCTCCTGAGTCAAAGGATTGAATGAAATTGCCTTGAAGATCATATTGATACACCTTTTTTGAATTATGAGTTTCAGTACCAGTTTTTCCATACATATTATTTTTTTCACCTTTTTTGGAGTCGCTCATTTTTTGTCTACTTTCTTCACTTGCTGTCTTACCAAGATTGGCTTCACGAAGTTTTTGCTTGGTCTCTTCACTTAGAGTCTTACCAAGATTGGCTTCACGAAGTTTTTCTTTTGTTTCTTCTGAACGTGCTTTTCCATACATATTATTTTTTTCACCTTTTTTGGAGTCGCTCATTTTTTGTCTACTTTCTTCACTTGGCCTTCCCGTGGCACCACCACCTTCCCGAAGATTATAACCACCAGGTGACAGAGTTCCTAGCAATGCCACGAGCATCTCCTCATAGAAATTGAGGTCCTCATCCGGAACCTCGTACCATTCCTTTTCCACTTTTTCCCATCCGTACTTTTGGATGGCATTGTATACTGCCACACAGTTGCTGCTTGGCAATCGGTGCCCTTCCAAACGTTTATGTATGTCACGAATAGTTTGTCCAATGTAACTCTTTTTTGATGGGAAAGTGAGCCTGTAAATGAAACCCATTGAAGACTATGATTGCTCTGTAGCATTTACATTGTATTTTGTCGATATACATTAAATGACAACCCAAAAATAACCGTCATAACTAACGCCATCGCGCAGCGCAGCATGAATACAAGAACGCTCAACGGGATCATTCGTGATTGACTTGACGGACGAAAACTTTGTGAAACAAAACTTTGTCTCACAAAATCTGACGATAGTTCCAGCAACTTCAATGGCTTCAAAATTCGTGTCTCGTTGGTTCCGCACTTTTGCCCTGGCAACTACTGTAGCAGGTTTCTTCTTGGCCTTTGAGCGTTCCTTTGCAATACGCGCCATATGTTTCTTGTACGAAAACCACTGATCGTCGTCCATGACGATGCACTTTTCTGTGTCATCATCCATCATTTCAAAAATAGGGTGAGATGTCATCAATGACTTTATGTGATGAACAAGCGCGGATGTATCATCCACCACTGAACCAACGTTGATGTCAGGCTCTGTTTTCATGACAAGGCGAACCATTTTGTCTATAATCACGGTTTGTGATACAAGTAGATTTTGTCGATATATATGTATATCGACGAAAACTGAAACTGACTGGTGTGCTACTTGGTGATAGGTTTCACCTTCTTGAGATACAGATTCTGGTGCTCAATGGACCACCGTTTAAACTTGAGAAAGAGAGAAGGAGGAGGAACTACGTAAATAGTTTTGGCGGTTGGTGTTTTGATGTACGCGAAATTGCGATAGACGTCCCACTGAGTTGCCATTTGACTTATCACACTGATTTATTTATTTTATACCTTTTTAGTGTCCGTGGTCAAATGACACGTATATCGACAAAACCGAGTTTCACTGGTCATAGAGATTTTTTTATGTTTTGTTACAAGTGTTTATTGGTCAAGTTTATTTGATCAAGATATCGAAGTTGTTCTTTTTTGTGATAGAATCCTACATACTTTTTTAGAAGGAATGTTTTTAAGAGTTTGTAATTTGTGTTTGTTCTCCAATTTTGCAATGACATATGAAACATTGCATTTTCTGTTGCATTGCATTTTATGGCAATTTTGAGATGTTGTTCTAACATAGAATATCTATCATATATCCATTTTGATATTCTACGGATAGCGTCAAATTTACCAGAAATCTTCTGACCATGCAAATCTAAATATGCCTGGTAGACATGGAATAATTCATCCATTTGTTTTGATGTAAAGTATATCTGATGGATATGGGTCACTAGATTTTTCAAAGCTGCAAATCCTTTTTTATTATCTTTCAACCATCTGTTCTTTTCTTCACGATATAAAATTTGTTTTTCCTTAGACTCACCTCTTTGTAACTCCATTGGTTTTGTAGAGCAGATAGGGCCATTTTTTATATATATGTCCATGAATGACCCCGGTCTATCCAGTTCTCCTATCCTGTCCAAGATAGACCTAAAATTCCAAACTATTACCGACTCAATTTTTGTAAATTCTTGTGCCATCAAAGTGTCGTGTACTTTCAGTTCTTGTCTATGTAAGTATGGGAGATTATACTTGAGACGCACGTCCAATAATTTCATATTCTTGCTCCTTGGCATGTGTTCTTTGAATAAGATTTTTTTGGTCTTCTGCAACTCATTGATTTTTCTTTTCAAAACAGGTTTTCCGTGCGACAGCTTATTCCTATGACCTGTTTGAAATAATCTTGCTGCTGGGATAATACGTGTTGTGGTATGATGACTACCAGGCGCGTATAGATAACCTATGTTATGTGATACACTTTCTAGATCTTCTTTCAGAGTCATCTTTATTACTCCACTGTATTTTTTCTGTCCAGATAACGCAATATTAACGTATCAAGCTTCATGTATATCGACAAAACTAAGATATTACCATTTCTGAAACTTGAAGCGTAGACACAATGAAGATCACAATCGCCGCCCTCCAGTTTTCAGTAACCAAGAATGTCGAGGACAACCTGCGCACTGCAGAGCGCATGGTGAGGAACGCGGCGGCCAACGGTGCCAATGTCATTGTGCTTCCGGAGCTTTTTTCAACCAGATATTTTTGCCAGGAACAAAATCAGAAATGGTTTGCGCTCGCCGAGCGAATTGATTGCGATATGGTGTTCAGATTCAAAAAACTTGCGCAAGAACTTGGCGTGGTAATCCCAATTTCCTTTTTTGAGCGAGTAGTCAACTCTTATTATAACACGGTTGTTGTAGCGGATGCCGATGGCTCGATTGCCGGAGTGTATCGTAAGACACACATCCCTCAGGGGGACTGCTACAACGAAAAGTATTACTTTACCCCCGATGACAATGAGTACGAGGTTTTCAACACCAAGTTTGGAAATCTAGGTGTCTTGATCTGCTGGGATCAATGGAACCCAGAGGCGGCACGCTGTCTGGCTCTTGGCGGCGCTGACTTCATTGTGTACCCCACTGCCATCGGATCAGAGCCCGCCTTTCCCAATGGCGAATCATATCTGCACTGGTCGCGCGCCATACAAGGACATTCGGCAGCAAGCGGTATTCCTGTGATTGTTGCCAACCGCATTGGGCGCGAAAGGTTTGGTAAGTCAAAGATTGATTTCTATGGTGGTTCCTTCGCAACCAACAACAAGGGCGAGGTGGTTTCTCAGGTAGGCGGGGAGCCACAAAAGAATGGGGGTGTAGATCCAGAACCCGTATACATGAAGGGGCATGTCAAAATTACCATTGACACCGATGAAAATGATATGTTCCGTGCTGGTTGGGGCCTGCTTCGCGACCGCCGCCCGGAACTGTATGGTCGTCTTGTCATTTAGCGCATATCGACATTCATAAAAATATAATGGAATTTTTATTGTAATTAACCATATGGGTTTCATTTATATGCTCACTTTTCCATCAAAAAAGAGTTATATTGGCCAAACAATTCGTGACATACATAAACGTTTGGAAGAACACCAATTGCCAAACAGCAAATGTGTGGCAGTATATAATGCCATCCAAAAGTACGGTTGGGAAAAAGTGAAGATAGACTGGTACGAGGTCCCTGATGAGGACCTGAACAAGCACGAGGAACTTATGGTAGAAGTGCTCGGAACTCTGTCTCCTGGTGGATACAATCTCATGGAAGGCGGCGGCTCCGCTGGCAAGCCAAGTGAGGAAACCAAGCAAAAAATGAGCGAAGCACAGGCCGGTGAGAAGGCTTATTGGTATGGGAAGATCGGTGAGAAGCATCACACTGAGGAAAGCAAGCAAAAAATCAGAGAAGCAAAATCCGGTGAGAAGAATCCTAAATCTAAGAAAGTGTATCAATACAATCTTGATGGCACATATGTGAATGATTTTGCCTCGAGTGGAGAAGCGGCACGAGCTCTTGGAAAGAGCAGAGGGTCTTTGATAAGTATGTGTGCTGGAGGAAAAGGCAAACGCAAAACAGCGTATGGTTTCAAGTGGTCTCGAGAAAAGTTTGTAATTATATAAAATATCATAGTATATGTAATAATGTTCGGCAACAAGAAACTCAGACAGGAAAGAGATATTGCTCAGGAGCGCATACGCCAAATGACCAAGGAACTGGAACAAGAGCGCATAGTTCGCTCTGTATTTCAATTGGCGTCTACTGCTCTGTTTATAACGTCTGTGAACTTGACACAGTAAATCAGATTCTGTTATTGTTTTAATCTTGTGTGTTGGTATATCATATGATTTCTCGCGTTATTTCGTTCTTCAAGAAGACATCTACGCTGACGCATCAAGAGATGCTTTTTTCATTGTCATTTGACCAAGGTGTCTCTGTACATTATAAGTATGCAGTTTCCTGACAACATCATATAACAATGATGCTCAAGACAGTCCTCCTCCTGGCTTTTGTCTCCATGGCGAACGCAGACTTCAAGATCTACAACAACTGTCCAAAGCCCGTTCTTGTTGGTCAGATGACTCTGGATTCTTATCTGAACTGCAATGTGCGTCCAACAACAATCCCTAAGAAAGGAACACTGGTGGTCAAGTCTGAAGATTTCAGCGAGATCTATTTCTTTGCACGTGGCGTGGCAAAGGTCTTCAACACAAAGTCAGCAAAGTGCGAGCCGATCACCCAGTGGACAGTGGACAGCCTTGTCGATGACCATGCCGGGTTTGCTGATGAGAAGTGCTACTCCCCCATGTTTCACACGAGGAAATACAACCTGATTGTTGCGGACGTGCGTCTATGTGGCTGCAATTAAATCATTGTAAAATCCGTATCTGTTGGTTTTCATAATCCTTGAACAGAACTTGACGCTTTGTAATGTTATAATATGCCGTATAGATACTCGTTTCATAATTATCCTTTCTCGTTTTGGGATCTCTTGAGACTACTACTCCCTTGGGTATATCAAAGTTATTCAGACAATGTATGAGCAAGTTGATTGCTTCTTCGCCATTGTTTGGTTTGACTACAGTGTCGGAAAAAAATGCCAATCTCGCAAAACGACTCTTGCTGGTGAAGTCGCCCGGGAGGCCTATGGCGCCAGACCCCTGGGAATCAGCATTGGGGTTGCTGTATTGTGATACATTGGCAAGCACCTTTTCTGCCTCGTCCAAATGTTCTGGGAACGAAGGGGAGTTTGTGAAAACCCCAATGTCATTGCGGTACACATTTAGTCTCCCATTTGCTGGCTCCAGAACCAATGATGTTCCCGTCGCATCTGTTACAAACCAGTGCATCCCTGGGGTTCCTTCAAAAGGTGGATAATTTTCGTCTATCATATTCACCGTGGGTACCAAGAACTCGACATCGCTGCAATTTCTGCATCTCTCCAATATCATCATTGAAAGATCTGTTGGTTTGACATTTATCTTGGTCATTGTCACGGGAGCGTACGTAGCGCACTTGGGAAAGTAAAATACAAACACGACCAGACCGGACAAATTCATTCCATCCAGTATCTTGTTATCCGGGGTAGACGTTCCCTTGATGGCAGTCGTCTTGAATTTCTTGAACTTTAGGATGTTCTGGCCAAATTCCATCGTGCGGCCCACAACCACTGTTCCATCCTTGGCAATGAAGCGAATGCCACTGCACATGTTTTAACTTAACAATATTATTTTAAATGAAAAAATATTGTTTTAAATGAAAAAATGACCATAATTCTCCTCATGCGTCATGGAGAAAAATTAGATAGCGAACTTTCTGAAAAGGGACACATCCGCGCCGATTATCTTCCAGAATATTTTCTCAAACACCGTCCCAAGGGAGTCCCATTGCCAACACACCTGGTTTCCATGAAACCAAATAAACCTTCATCTTCCAGGCGCTGCATAGACACTCTCATCCCCATGATGCGGGACTTTCGAATGACATTACATGTAGAATTTAAGAGAGAAGAAGTAAAAGAGCTTGTAAACTATAGCCTCGACCTACCTCGAGACTCTGTGGTTCTTGTGTGCTGGGAACATCGCTATATTGTCAACATTGCTCGAGAGTTCGGGTTCCCAGTATTGAATTGGAACGATACTCCGATCACAAATGATGAAGACACCAAACAGTACAATATTCTGTGGAAAATCGAGAACAATGAGTTCAAGAGTTTCCTGACATTTGACATAGAATATAAATCACCATCTGTATATCTGCACCCACTGCAACAGGAATACACAAACCAAAATTATCCTTGGAGCATCCTATCACGTAAATTGTCATTTTGGAGAGCTCACTGACTAACAAAAGTTTATTTTGGCGTGAAAAGCTTCTTGACATATATTTTCTTCGCGGTGGCGGCGTCTTTGACATACGTGCGCCCCTTCGAATCCTTGAACACTCTGCGTTTCTTAGCGTCAATCTTGCCTGTATTGACCATAGGGCTTTTGGCGACACTGGTTGGCCCTGCACCAAGAGGATTGGCTTTTGGTGTGAAAAGCTTCTTGACGTATATTTTCTTCGCGGTGGCGGCGTCTTTAACATACGTGCGCCCCTTCGAATCCTTGAACACTTTGCGTTTCTTAGCGTCAATCTTGCCCGTATCGATATTGCCCGTATCAATATTGCCCATATCTTTTTTGCCCATATCAATATTACCCGTATCTTTTTTGCCAGTGGAGATCACTGGACTTTTGGCAACAAGAGGCGGTGTTACTTTCGGATAATCTTGCACGCCCCATTCCACGGTTCTAAATTTTGATATCAACATACGGTTTTGCTTACGTATCTTATTCCACAACTCCTTTAACATCGTTGTTTCAGAACTATATTCTTCAAATCCTCTTTTCAATATAATTGTATTAGAGTACTCTTTGATAGTTTTACCGCCATTCATCTTTACTTCCATCCACACTTCGGCCAAAGATCTATTCGAACCAGAACTCAAGATTCCAGATATATAAGATGCAATTTGTTTTCTGAAGCTATCCGGCAATACAATAGAGAAACCAAAATCTATTATTTTGGGATTTTTCCCTTCTTTGGTAACCATGATATTACTTTTATGTAAATCAGCGTGGACATAACCAGCAAGCCACAACGAACATATGGCGCGTTCTA
>Ga0247834_1004596_pt1 | contig 17221 bp, 14 predicted proteins | sample LaCruzMarch2015__8_FD_187118 | JGI IMG/M metagenome (GOLD analysis project Ga0247834, IMG submission 187118) | Freshwater microbial communities from meromictic Lake La Cruz, Castile-La Mancha, Spain - LaCruzMarch2015_12m | ecosystem: Environmental > Aquatic > Freshwater > Lake | place: Spain...
TTATCCTCGTTTTCTGTTAAATGATACCACCGTCGCCCTTGACGCGCTTCGCAACCAAGAAGCCACCTACATCAGATGATCACCCCAGCGACAACAACGACGACGGGGGAGAGAATACTATAAGCGGAATCTTCCGAGGAATTGCCGCAGCGACGCGTAAGGCAGCGCTTGTAGCAAAGAAAGCCGTCATCGGTGGCGTCAGTGGAGGAATTGGAGTAAAGCAGGTGATTCGAGTGGTGGGCGAAACACGTCCATTGGCATTTGCATCCGAGGGTGCAGTTGCTGGAGATGCTGTATTACCTCGATGGGCATACTACGGTGCATGGGGACTTAGTGGGGTGGCAGTCGGTGCGGATATTTATAACAAGTATGATGATGCGCCTGCTACCGTGAAGAATAATACTGTGCTATATTGGACAGCATTTCATATCCCAGCGAGTCTCGTCATCCCGGCGATGATTATACACAAGGTTGTACATTACGCTGAAAAGTTTGTTCAGAATCCAAAAGGCATGGCTAGTAACTTCCCTCCGCGAGCGAAAGCTCTGACTCCAGTGGCTGCGGCCATGATTAGTATTATACCGGTTGTACCAGCCGTCGACCATGCAGCGGAAGCGATCATGGAACCGACGCTAGGGGCGTATCTGGGATTGAATTTTCATCATGATAATCACAATGACAATAATACGCATGTCGAGGCGAATCCTGAATCGAAAGAGGATCATACTTCAAAGGAAAAGAAGGCTTGATAGTTCATCTCGTATGTAATTATAACTGATGCGGTTAAAATGAGCTACTCTTCGTTCAGTTCTCTAATTCAGGTAATTCAAATGCAATGCGTAAATTCACTGCTTGACCAACGCTGACTTCACTCCCTTCTTCTCAAAGTGCACTGCTAATCGAATTGCGACTGTGCTTAATGTTTCTCACTTCTCCCAACTCCCCATTCAGGTGCGACGCACTTATTAATTCATGACAAATCACTACACAGCCTACAATAGGATGAATGAGATGACTCTCAACACGATATAATCTCTCGTCATCAACCCTCCTTGGCTCTATGATGGGGCCTTGGACGACGCAGATTTCTCCATCATTTTCGTATCGCAAAGCCTGGAATAATTTGGGACCGGGCAAAACAAGAACACCCCGCAATTTGAATATATCTAGCAACTCAACTGCCTCAATAGTAATTTTGTGATCTGGACCAAGGACACGGCGACTCATTGTGGCTAACTTTGTGATGAGTCGCTCAGCTTCAATACAGTGGTTAGCATTCCATAGCCCCCTAGAATAAAGTAATCCTGATCGTATTGTACCTTCTGAATCCATACCATTTCTTTTTATATTGTTCTCATAAAGAGAGAAAACAGTACTTACTGCTGCAGGTGACATCCTTTCATCATTTGATTGCATCTTCGCAGTGACTCCATCAATTTTACCTTCCACACGCTTAGCCGCTCCTGCCATGCCAATAAGATTATAGAATGCACGAGCTTTTTTAAAATGTGTGATTGCAGTCATCATCCCTTCTTCAGCTCGCAACACAGTTCCCCAACATTTCATATGTGAATCCTTCATAATTGCCGCACATCAGTCTGTAATACTGATACTCCTCACTGAGTTTAGGCATGTGCACCCAACTACTCATGTTGAGGTCTTTCTTCGTTTTGTTGACAGTCGATATCAATTGATTGCTGAGCGATTTACATTCCACCAGCAATTCTCCCTGGCTGTCATCGATATTTTTGAGCAAAGCGGCGATCTTTGTGCGAAGAGAATCCATTACTTTCATTCTATCCCACTTATTGTTTCCTTCATGGCCATAGGTTGTCTCCGCAAATGAAACAAACGCGGATGATAAATCTATTGCCAATTGGTTCTGAAACGGCTGCTTACAGTTATTACAAAATTTCCAAGGAATATGAAATTCAGCTAGGATCGCCGCTTTGCACTTTCGTTCGGCGTAGTTGACGAGGCAAGAAAGATACGCGAAGCCGGCGGAGTCTCCCCTACAGGCGCAGTCACGTACAGGCGGCTTCCCTTCCTCATCCGCCTCCTCCAGGCAGAAGTAGCACACTTCGCCCATCGGCGGCCATGGTGATGGTTGTGATTGTTTACATAAATATGCTAGATTATGTAGAAAATACCTAACAAGACATAAAACACACACAAAAGAGAGAGATGGTGAAACCGATCAAGAAGCGGAAGACGAGTAATCATCGCGTCGACGATGCACTTTCATTATGCAACGTGGCCGGGTTGGATGCTTCCGTATTTGGAGGAGGAGATATTGGAGAAATGGACTGTCTCGAGGCGATGGCCGTCGCACAGTGTGCTTCGACAACGAACGTCAACACCCATGGCGAAGAATCGGGTCGCAGTAGTTTGATAAATCATTTCTCGAAATCAAATGATTCGTTACCGCCTCAACCGCCAGGATTTCACTGCATTCCCAACGCCCGCATAGAGCTGGCACGGCATCTACAAACGCAAAGCTTGTCATCGTTCGTGTTTGAATCATGTCCGGGATTACGAATGCCCACATTCGAACGATGGCTCCTCGATACGAAACTTGAGGAGACTGAACGCTTTGAACATATAGTCAAGGAATGGTTAGAGGATTCAAGATTGGTCCATAATGATGCAGGTAAGACGAAGAAGAAATATGGCCGAGCGGCCAAGTATCATCAGAAACAATTTGAGGGGAATAAAGAGTTGGATATACGTTACGAACGTGAGAAGTCCAGGTATGAAAAGGAAAACGACATGTTGTCGGAAGTGAAGAAATCATCATCGTTACCACAACAACAATCTCGTATCCCAAATTGGACACAACTGGTCTACCGTGATCCAATATTGCCACATGCATCTTTAGAAACAGACCCTTCGTGCATCCGACTGTCCGAGGAATTGTTTGTCATGCTACCGTCCATCAATAATGATAATTCAGATAGAGAAAGGAGACGAAAGGCAATTGATATTGTACGTGACTTATGTCACCGGACATCTGAGTCATGTAAGGAGATTCGCAATCTAGAGCAACGTTTGGGCAAATATCAAAAGTTTGCATGGAGTGGTGACGCCACGCGAGATAGAAAGTCGATCAAGGCTGTCGATAAAGTCGTCGTGGAATGGCATGACGATGACAAGAGTGTCTGTTCTCTCATTTTCGTGCCCAAGAGGCGAACATCATCACATCGTCCAGCTTCGCAAACGGGAGGATTCCGAGAGAGTGGCGATGGAGATGCAGCAAACCCACATACCCAACAGAACAAACCAAAGCCATTTGTGATCAAGATTAATACATCACATTATAACAAACTCCGTGCGATGTTTGATTCTTGCTACCGAGGCTTAGCTGGTACAACGACTACATCCTCCAAATCCAAGGAGCAGTCAACACATGCCTTCCATGCAATACTATTTTGTCTTGTCATACGATATTCATCTTTGTCAGGTGGGCAGCTGATCAATGATTGGAGAGGCGGAGGTATGCAGGGTGCTGTTCATGACGCTGTCTTTGATTGTTTCTCAAAATGGTTTGGATTTGGAGGTAAAAAATCCTCACCATTCGTGGGAGGGACTGAGTGCTTTGCCTCACCTTTCAATTCTACCCTGTCCAGATACTACTCTGCCTTTCCTTCTCCGGATCTTGATGGACACTTTGGTTCGTACGGCGATTTCTTCCAAATGCCACTCACTGATCTTGGTCCTGGCTGGTTCGAGATCAACCCTCCCTTCTCTCCCTTTGTCATGACTAAGATGGCCAAGAGAATCATAGAGCTGATGGAAAAACAAGTTAAGAATGATGTGGATGTTACATGCATCGTTATTATACCGACTGTTCGGAGTAATGAAACCAAGTCAGAGCAAACGAAGGCAAGGAAGCAACTGGTGGGTGATAAAGATGGAGATGTATTGAACGATGACATCCCAGGCCTAATGTCGATTGTAAATCATGCGGCAAAACAATCCTTCGACATGTTGATAAATAGTCCTTATTGTAAGTCTCATATCATCCTACCCGCACAAAAGCATGGATTCATTGAGGGAGGACAGCATTTAAGGAATACAAAGTATAAGGAAAGTCAATGTTACACTTCTGTTATTGTCTTGAGAAGTCAAGAATGGTCAGATGCTGAGGCTGCGAAGATGTTTGACAAAGATATACGAATAGCATTTGCCAGTAGACACGCGATGGAAGTTAAAAAACGCAAGAGCATGCAGAAGTAAGTGCACCATCGCGAATATCATCGTTTTATAGGATTGCCATTTTCGTAGCTATGAATTATACTTGGCATGATCAGACGCGTTTCTTTCTGTGTTGTCAAGGTTTATATCCTTTATTCCCCAAATAATAGTATTCAAAACCTCACTTACTTGGCAACTCAAATGCGATACGTAAATTCTCTGGCTTGACCAAAGCCGACATCTTGCCTTTCTTTTCAAAGTCCACTGCTAATCGAATCCCCGCTCCATTTTCATCTTGCTTCAAGTGTCTTACTTCTCCCAGCTCCCCATTCAGGTGCAATACACTTTTCAATCCATGACAAATCACTACACAGCCTATAGCAGGCACTACGAGATCCCACTCAACAATATATATCCTCTCCTCGTCTACCTGCCTTGGCTTTGTGATTGGGCCTTGGACGACGCAGATTTCTCCATCATTTTCGTATCGCAAAGCCTGAAAAGGTTTGTTCTCAGGCAAAACAATGACATACCGCTCCTTGCATATATCTAGCAGCTCATCTGCTTTAATAGTAATTTTGTGATCTGGTCCATGGACGCGGCGACTAATGGTGGATAATTTTGTGACGAGTCGCTCAGCTTCAATACAGTGGTACATACAAAATAGAATTTCAGCATAAAGTAATCCTGATCATATTGTAACTGCTGAGTTCATACCATGTGTCTTGAGGTCGTTTTCAAAACTATTTTTCACTACCTGGAAGAAAGAATGACATTCACCCGCGAATTCATCAACCTTTGTTTCTTGCAGCATGGCATTGAGCGCTGAAATTTGGCTGTCCATGAGTTTGACCTTATTATAGATGGCACGTGCCTTTTTCAAGTGCCCAATAGCAACTTTATTGCCTTCTTCAGAGGCGTCCTGTAAAAACGTTCCTCCCAATTGTTGATGTGCATATGCCTCATAATCAATGCACAGAGCTCTATAATAATGATAGTCCTCACTGGCTTTAGGCATGTGAATCCACCTGCTCATGTTGAAGTCTTTCTTCGTTTGCTTAACCGTATCTAGCAACTGGTTGATGGCCATGGTCGAATCGTGTGTATCCTCATTGCTCAGCCCGTTCAACGACTGGATTTTCGAGCGAATTGCTGCAGTTACCTTCATTTTATCCCACTTGCTAGCGTCGTGATAGACGTAGGTTGACTCCGCAAATAAAACAAAAGCAGATGATAAATCAATCCCCAATTGACGTAGGAACGGCTGCTTGCAATTATTGCATTTATGCCATGGCTCACAAAAGGATGGCAAGTCTACTTCATTCGCTTGTTTACATTTTTGTTCGGCGTACTTGGTGAGGCAAGAGAGATGGGCAAATCCAGCCGAATCGCCACGGCAGGAGCAATCGCGTACGAGCGGCTTCCCCTCATCGTCACCCTCCTCTCCAAGACAGAAGTAGCACGCCGCTCCATATCGGGGATAGAGATTGCCATCGTTCAGGGGGATATTCTGTTGGGAGAGGACAGACCGTGGCGGGACAAAGAAATCGCAATCGCTGACCCCTCAACGCTGGCTGATGATTCAGAATTTGCAAGCCTCGACTCGCGTCTATTATCGACAACAAAATGCGAACGAAGAAGCAACCGACGAAATCAACACAGTTGTCCTCGTCGGTAGATTTCTCATTCCTTCCTACGTCACCTCAGCAGGATGAAAGTTCGAGCAAGAGAGTTCTCGACCATGACAAAGATGAGGGGTGTGCATATTATAGCGCCGCAGTGATAACACCTCCACCGCAGAAAAAGAAAAGATGTTTACGAATTAATGATGACGATGATGACGATAATGATCGATATCCAATCGATGTTATTGATGATGAAGAGATGCGAAATGTTCTACGAAATCTGGACGTTGAGGCAGATGATGATACCTCTGTGCTACGCCTACCGTCAACTTCCTACAAGAGTATCCCTGAAGCCACTATATCAGATAATGCATCGATCGAGTTGATTCGTTTTTATCCTGCAAAGGGAAGGATTGTCCTTGAAGATAATGCTGTTGACAGCGATGATAATGATGATGACATGGTTGAATTAACCACTACGCCATCATTTCAAGCCGTAATGGAGGAATGCTTCAATGAACTTAATCCAATACTAATTAGTGCTTTCGAAGATGGAATGCTGGAAGTTGTCATGCAGAAAAGTAGTAGGTATATAGTTGAGGTAATTTCTCTACGTCTTCAGGTTGCATCATGTATCACGAAAATTTTAGAGTCTCAATCGAAGAGTAGGAACACAACAACTCTTATTCCCATACCACGCAAATTATCGGGACCGTATCATCCATCATATACACTATTGCAAACGCTGGGTGCTATATTCGGTGGGACAATATTTGACAATATTGCACAATCATTATTAGTGAACAAACGAAAACAACAAAAGGTCAATGATGATCAAATCACTGCGAAAATGGTTTACAGCGTTGTTGACAACAAGCATTCGACGGAATTTGATACTGATGATGAAATGATGAAGAAAACATTTCTCAACATTCCTGGTCTTGTGCCTACACTTCGGCCGTACCAAGAAGCGGCGGTGCGTTGGATGCTTCGACGGGAGTGTTGGTCTGAAACATCCGACGTTGAGGACGACATCGTAGCTTCTTATGGAGATGAATGGGAACTATGCTGGTACGTTGTGATTGAATGTCCCGAAAACTTCACATCGTTTACTGATACGGAAGTAGGGGGTACAATACTCGTCCATAGGAGCAAGGTAATATCCCTTCCAGAGTGGAATACACTGAAATCGTCAGTAGATGAAAAACATATCTTCTGCAATCCTTTTGCCGGTTTGATTGCTAGATCATATACTGAGGCCCGTTCCATGATGCTGGGAAACGATGATGAGAACAATATGCGCTGTGGCGTTGGAGGAGGGATACTAGCAGAAAGTATGGGCTTGGGTAAGACTGTTGAGGTGATTGCATGCATCCTTGCAAATCCGAGTTCATTATCTCTTCATTCTGCTGCTGGTGATGGTGATGATTACACCAATAGCAATGCTGCTCTACCTTCCCATCGCGCAGAAAAGCCCTCTGTATTCGCCAGTGCAATATGTATCTGTAGCCGATCGAAGTCCTTCGGTGGTTGTCTCTCGTGGGTCGTATGTGAGGGGTGTGGACAAGAAATGCATGGACGCTGTGCTGGGTTTCGATCGGAGAACGAAGTTATACGTAATACAACCTACGACGATGAAAGAGAAGTCAGGATATGTCAAAACAGTAACTGTCCACTGTGTGTTACAGCTGCCATTGCAAAGAATCCAGATTCAATCATCGAGAGCCGAGCAACGTTGATTGTAACGCCACCCGCAATCCTAGTTCAATGGCAGAAGGAAATATTGCATCACACTTGTGATTCAACAACAGGCAGACCATTGAAGGTTGTGGTTTATCCAGGAATAAAAGAATTAGATCGGGATGACTTTCATTTAATCCACGCTCGTCACCTGGCTAATGCTGATGTTGTGCTTGTGACCTATCAAACACTCATGAGTGAAATCGATCACAGTGATGACAATCCATTTGTTAGTAGTGCAAGATCATATCTAAGACGTCGAAAACCATATGTTGTACTGCCGTCACCTTTGACCAATGTGAAATGGTGGAGAATTTGCTTGGATGAAGCCCAACGCGTTGAGGTTCCAACTGCGGCGTCTGCAAGGATGGCAAGGAAGCTCTTTACGGACAGAAGATGGTGCGTCAGTGGTACTCCAATCGGCCGGGGTCAATTGGACGACCTGTACGGTCTCCTCCTGTTCCTCTCTCTACGGCCATTTGATGACAAAAAGTTGTTCTCGAGTAGCTTTGTTATATCTCATGGACATGCATTAGAGAGATTATCACATCTATTAAAAGACTTAATGTGGCGATCGACAAAGGAAAACAATTTTGTGCGTCGTCAAATGGGTATCCCTGATCAAGAAGAGAAGAGGGTGGAGCTGCACTTCTCTGCGGTAGAACGGTACTTCTACAATATGCAGTATGAAATCACAGCCAATGCCGTCGATGGCTTGACAAATGCAAAAGACTCGAATTGGCTCCAGTCCCTACAGAAATTACGTGCTGCGTGCTGCCATCCTCAAGTCGGGATAAGCGGACTCGGTGGCCGCGTAAATTGTACTCAACACGGTGCGAGTGCTACAACCACAGTTTTAAGTATGGATGAAATACTGGAAAAGCTTATTGATGATGCAAAAACAAAGTGTGAAGAAGCGCAACGTATTTCAATTCTTCATACTATTGGATTGGCTGGTCTTGCAAATCTCAAGGGCAATGCCTTGGAGAGCAGTCGATACTATCAGGAAGCACTCGAGATAGCCGACAAGAATGCTATCCCTGCAGAAGTGATTGGAAAAGCCAACCTTTTAGGTTCTGAAGGTTTCGACAAAGGAATTATGTACAACGGTGCAGCAAAGCTGATCTGGCGAGTCAGTGGTGTTGATCGTATGGGCGAACTTTTTGCCACAATCGATTTTGTTAACTCAAAGAAAATTAGCTCATTGCGGATTCAAAACACACTCCCATCTGAAAATCAAGGAGAGAGCCCGAGTAGTTGCACCATTATTCGACCTAGAAAGTGCATTCTTCAGATGTCAAGTGTCTCTGCTGGAGGTAGTTTTGTTGATGTTCATACATTCTCTCTGGCAGATGACACGACCATTCAAGTGGTGGATGGATTTCGAGGGAAGAAGTCAAAAATTTGGCGGATATGTATCCAATCATACCACAATTCCATAGAATCAGCCGGGCATCCATCGAATTCGAGCTCTTACATTGGGTTTGATGTTAAATTATTCGAGCCAGAGATTGCTTCTGACGATTTACAGCGACTCCACATTTTGCATAACTTGTCACGTGTGCTTAATACACTTAAAACTTCTAATGGCGAGAGTGAGGAGACTGCGATCGCAACACTCAATAAAATGGAGAGTGAAGAGCATGCCATTCAGAACAATTATATGTCACTTGCACAAGCTGTTCATTATCAAAGCAAGCAACAGCTTTGTATTGCAGTCAAAGTCCGAAAAAATTGCGAGAGGGAGCTACGCGAATTATCTGAAGGCTCTGAAGGACCATGGTACGATGATGTTTTATCTTGGTTCCATCTCTACGGCAATGATCAAAGCTGTCAGGCTTTGTGTGAGGCTGTCAAATATACACTGACAAACTTTATAGAAAATCGAAGCGGAGAAGTTTCGACCCTCAGTAGATTGTTTCCACATTTCAGCACGGTGGAGGGTCTTCGTGCTGCCCTGTCAATACGAATCCAGCAAAGTGAAGCTGAGGTACTACACAGACATACCAGTAAAAAAAGCTGTACAAACCAAACCATTGCAACCATTATGAAGTTATCCTCGACTCCTACAGATGGAGAAGTTTACTCAAATTCGCACTGCCAAAGATGTCGATCAGACTGGGAGCAAAGAGGTCCCGTGTGCTGTACGTATTGTGCCCATTATGTCTTTGTGATGGTACCCTGTCTTCTAATACTGAACTTGCTCTTTTCATTCTCTTTCAACTACAGCACACTGTCTACTGGAAGACGACCTTGTCAAAACAGAAAAGGCACTAAATGATCAGGAGATCGCTTGCGTCCTGAAATCATTATCGAAATTCGTTAAGGATTATCTTGTTAAAGCTGGTAAAAAAAGAGAGGAGTATCTTGGAATATTAGATGAACGAGCGATGAAGCATTCTGTCCTCCAAGAAAAGATACGAAACGAGGTCTCGTCAGCAAAATCAGTTTGGAAAGCTCACTTTGATCTTCTATCAGATATCGACGAACTTAATCAATGTAAAAGGTCGATACGATTAAGAGCAGATGGCGAGAACGTTTTGGCAATGACTAAGAATGAAGCCGCATTTATAGTCGACCCATCAAATTTGTCTCTGGAGATAATGCAGCATGAAGTGAAGCAGGCTGCTGCCATGGGACAATTGAGAAAGAGCAGGAGTACACTAAGATATCTAAAAGAACAACGACGTAAACAAGTTGCAGAAGTGGGAGGTACAAGCCAAGCTGAAGATGTAAATTGTCCTGACTCTTCTGCTTCCACATGTTGTATTTGCCTCGCAACACTTGATACCGAGCGCTCTGTACTACCGTGCGGTCATTCATTCCACACCATTTGCGTGAATCGACTATTCAAAAGAGCTGGACAAGTATACATTAGCTGCCCAATGCGGTGTGAAATTAGAATACAACGTGAAGACATCCTTCTTGCTAGCGATAAGAACATCCATGATCAAAGCAACGAGACTGAAATTGAGGGTTATTGGGGAACAAAAATTGCTCAAATTTTGAAGGATATCAAAGATGTAGTAAAACGCGGAGACAAGGGTGTAGTCTTTTCACAATGGGATGACATGCTGAGTATTGTGGCAGAAGCCTTGAAAACGAATCATATACTTTTTATTAGGCCTCGATCTGGCAAACGTTTTGGCGAGGATATTAAACGGTTCCGGTCAAGCGACTGTCCAATGCTACTGCTCAATGTTAAGAATAGTGCCGAAGGCTTGACAATTACTGAGGCCAATCATATATTTATGGTTGAACCAATACTTGACTGTGGACTTGATGCACAAGCAATTAACAGGATACACCGTATTGGACAAATGAAGAAAACCTATATTCATAGATATATTGTAAAGGATACAATAGAAGAGAAAATCGACGCTATACGATGCGAACGACTTTCAGAGGACAATCTACAGTGCAAGAAGAAGCAATTGATGAAAGGAGGCGGAATTGATGGACAATTTGATGCTTCAGAGCTCAGTCGATTGTTTGGATGAAGTAGTTAGTTTTATATCCTTTATTCCCCAAATATGTAGTATTCAACATTTAAGAAACCTCATTTGCTAGGTAACTCAAATGCGATGCGTAAATTCGCTGGCTTGACCAAAGCTGACTTCATACCCTTTTTTGCAAAGTACACCGCACATCTCTTTTCATCTTGCTTCAAGTGTCTTACTTCTCCCAGCTCCCCGTTCAGGTGCGATGCACTCACCAATCCATGGCATATCACTGGGCAGCCTAAGTTAGGTATCAAGAGATTGTTTTCAATATGATATATCCTCTCCTCCTCTATCTGCCTTGGCTTTGTGATGGGGCCTGTAACAATGCAGATTTCACCATCATTTTCGTATCGCAAAGCCTGGAATTGTTTGCAATCAGGCAAAACAATAACACCCCGCAATTTGAATATATCTAGCAATTCAACTGCTTTAATAGTAATTTTGTGGTCTGGTCCATGGACGCGGCGACTAATGGTGGCTAACTTTGTGACGAGTCGCTCAGCTCCAATAGAGTGGTTATCACCACGTAGCCCCTCGGCATAGGTCAATCCTATCTTTATTGCGACTTCTGAATACATGCCTCTTGTACGTAGAGTAAGCTCGTACATCTTTTTAATGGCTTCTAATTCAGAATTCGTTATTGCATCGCTATCATATGCAGCCTGCTTATTTACAGCCTGCTTTTCAGCGGTGAGCACTGAAATCAGGGTATCCATCTGCTGAACATCGTCTTTCATGCCGACTAAATTATAGATGGCACGGGCCTTTTTGTAGTGTATGATCTTAGTTTCCCCCGACAACATTCTCCCCAATTGTGTATATGCAAATGCCTCATAAGTGCCGCACATCATTTTATAATACTGGTACTCCTCACTGTGTCGAGGCATGTGAATCCACCTGCTCATGTTGAGGTCTTTCTTCGTTCGATTAACCATCGATAGCAAATTGTTGATGAGGGGTATTACTGGTTGCAATGTCTCGTTATGATTGTCATTTGTAGCATCAAAAATTGCCGATATTTTCAAGCGAAGTGCTGCAGTTACCTTCATTTTATCCCACTTGCTGCTGTCGGGATGACCGTAGGTCGCTTCGGCAAATGATAAACATGCAGATGCTAAATCTATCGCCAATTGATTATGAAAGAGCTGCTTGCAATTATTACATTTCCGCCATGGCTCGCAAAAGGATGGCAAGTCTCCATCACCCGCCGCACGGCATTTTTGCTTCGAATACTCAATCAAACAGGGCAAGTGGGCAAATCCAGAATTGCCACGGCAGGAGCAATCCCGGACCAATGAATTCCCCTCCTCATCGCCCTCCTCTCCGAGACAGAAGTAGCACGCCGCATCGTCGGGGATTGCGCGTGCCATCGTCATTGGTAGTCGGGGAGTCTGTGTCCCTGTCCTGAGGGGATCAGGCGCCTCCACCACACAACAATGGTCCATTCTTCAAGAGCATCGGCCTTGCTATTCCTACTATCGCTACTACTACTATCTTCGCTATCAACATCCACTAACAATGCTGTCGTATCGTCATTATCAGCATCCAGGAGGAGGAGGAACTTGTTGGCAACGACGACAACTTTCGGCGTCCTCCCTCGTGGCGGAACAACAACAACAACAACAAAGTCAAACTCGTCCATTGTTTCTAAAGCGTCCGCCGAGCCGTCATCCTCATCGTCATCGTCGTCTGCACTAGTCGACGGATTGAAAAGTACATTGGCATCCGGCCTCGCGGCCGCATGTGCCAAAACGATCCTCGCACCATTCGATACTATTAAAACGGTCCAACAGAATGTACAGGGCACGAATTCTTTAGGTATACTCGACGCAGTACGCATAATAACTGCACGGTCACCAGGCGGGGTACGTAATTTGTACGCTGGTTTGACAGTAAGTGCATTGGGGAGTATGCCAAGCGTTGGGTTATACTTTGGTGTGTATTCCTATTGTAAGCGAACGATATGTCCAAGGCTACTCCTCTGCTTTGGCAGTGGCAGTAATGGTAGTGGTAATCAACAACTACAGCAGCAGCAGCAGCAACAACAACAATCACGACGACAACAACAATTTATATCAGATACAACACTGCGTAATATTGGTATAGCACTATCCGCCGCAATAGGGAATACAGTCGCATCATTCTCGCGCGTACCCTACGAGGTCGTCAAACAATCACTCCAAACTGGACAATATAGTACCACGTCCCAGGCCATAACGACCATGTGGAATAAGAATGGACAATTACGTGCCTTTTTCCCACTGGGTGGCATATCAATACAAATGGTACGTGATATACCATATGCGGTATTTACGCTGTTATCGTATGAGTATATACGTGAACATTGGGTGAACAAGCAACAACAACAATTACGGCAACTACAACCTGATGAAGAGGATAATTATCGTTGGTTACGTGATATGATAGCAGGTGCTACAGCAGGGGGCATTGGAACTTATTTGACTAATCCATTTGATGTTATTAAAACACGATTACAAACTACTACCACTACTAATGCTGGATCGGTATATGGTGGATCAATAGTAAAATGTGCCATGGCAATATATAACGAGGGTGGATCATCGGCGTTCCTACGTGGGAGTATACCCCGGTTAATGCATAAGATACCCGCGAATGGATTCTTCTTTGTGTTTTATGAATTCTTCAAACGTGTATTAAATGTCGAATGAACAACACAAGCGATAAAGGCAGAGCACACACTTGAGATTTGGTGGGAGAGGAATATGGTTATAACACTTTTATAGAATATAACATTTTATTCTTCGTTTATTCATTTGTTTACTCCTACCTTAGAGAGTAAAAAATCAAATGGACGCCCTTTTCTCTTCGATTGAGAAGCATTCAATAACATCTCCCTCCGCGAGATCATTGAACCCAGTAAGTCCCAAACCACACTCTTCTCCTTTCCTCACGCTGTCGACATCTTCCTTCACCTTTCGTAAGCTACTAGCCTGTATTTTCTGCACCTCTGGCGTAACTAGTTCTCCATCACGTAGGACACGGTAAAAACAGGGTAACGATTCCTCACCCACAATCTTGGTTTTGGATTTGGCCTTGAACAAATTTCCATCGGTAACTCGAAGACCAGCAATTGATACTGTCTGCTTCTTGGCATCAGTCACATCAAAGACAGCCTGAACAACACCCTTGCCATGAATCTTCTCTTCTAATCGTATGGGCATATACCTAGCAAAGAAATCTGTGGCATCTTCTAACAATCTATATACAATATCGTGTGTACGAATCGATACGCCCCCACTTTCTGCCAGATTCTTTGTTTCCTTATCTGCAAAGCCTATCTTACCAAAAGCAAAGATGGCCGCATCACTCTCTCTTGCCATTACAACATCACTCGTGGTTATAACACCTGTGCTCATCTCGACAGGATCAATTACTATATCAAGCTTGGAATCAGTACCAAGACTCACTAATGCATCCCGTACTGCTTCTAATGATCCATGTGAATCAGCTTTTATTACCACTGGGATGTAAATGGATTCCTCCTCGTCATCATCATTATTCTTCACTTCTCCATTATCATCAAATCCATATTTCTGTTGTGCCTTAATCAGCATCCCACCCTGCTTCGCGGCAGTCCCAGTCACTTGCAATGTCATATCCTTTTCATATTCGGCACGTTCTTCATTAATCAATTCTGATTCACGTAACCGTATAAGCTCCTTTGCCTCATCCTCTGACTTGGCACAAACGACTGGATCACCCGCCTTGGGTAATGTTTTGAAACCAACAATCCGTACTGGCTGTGATGGACGTGCCTTCGTGATTGTTTTGTTGCCAACGTCATGTAAAAACTTCACCCGACCACCGTTCGTCCCACTAACTACAAAGTCACCCCTAGATACACTGCCCCATCGTATAATGCAGTCGGCCACAACACCTAATCCTTTTTCCATACGTGCATCAATAACAATACCCTCGCCCATGGCATCTTCATCGGCACGTAGATCCATAATCTCTGCCTGTAATGCCAATCCCTCAACAAGATCATCCAATCCCTCACCTGTTAAACCTGATACCGGAAATAATTGACATGCACCAAATTCAACACCCTCCTCACTACTCCCACTACCACCTGCCAAGACATTTTCAGTATATATATCATGTTCCATTAATTGATTCTCAATACGCATAACCGATTCATCAACATCGATACCCGGCTTGTCAATTTTTGATACAGCAATAACCAATGATATAGATGATGGTTGTGATCTGGCTATACTTTTGTACATGTTAATAATTTCAATTGTTTGGGGTGACACACCGTCATCGGCAGCAATTACTAGTACAATAACATCAGTGGCCAATGAACCCGATTGACGCATCTTCTTGAATGCTGCATGACCAGGTGTGTCCAGAAATGTAACAGTCGTTATCGATGATGATGATGATATTGATGATTGATTGTCAACATCATCATTCAATCCATTACTTTCATCGAGTATGGGCAAAGGTACCTCAAAGGCAGTAATGACCTGTGTAATCCCACCAGCCTCAGTCCCCGCAACATCACCATTGGCAATATCCACACCTCCATTACTACGTGTTGACGAACTGGTACTACTACTCTCACCATTCTTTACCTTCTTTTGTTTCTTCTGATTATCAGCAGATGCCGACCCCCTTGTCTTTGAAGTACTGCTACCAGTAGTTGCAGTCACGGCACGTCGGCGTAATGAATCCATTAATGTCGTCTTACCATGATCGACATGTCCCATAACACTAATGACTGGACTACGTGGTGGTAATGTTGCATATAATTCATCTCTACCATCCTCATCGGTAGTATCGACTGTACTACTACTATTTGCTACTGCATCTCGACGTGCACGTCGTTCGGATATTACCAATTCACTTTCCTTCTTGGCTTCGGTATGCGTTGGGTCGATACCCAATTCGATACATATTAATTCCATCATTTCGATATCGATTAAATATGAATCTTGATTGGCGGCGGTATATGCTATGGGCCCACCCAACGAGCGTAATGTACGCACTATGGTGCGTTTACGTACACGTAATAATAATGACAAATCTACAAGTGTTAATGAATTGGGCGGCAATCGTACCTCCCTGGGTGCTTCGGGCGGTAAATATTTGCGTATCTGTCTACGTTGTTTTTCCTGTCGTGTTGTTTGTTGTTGTTGTTGTTGATTGTATTGATGTTGTTGCTGCTGCCGTTGACGATTATTATTGTTGTACGGTTGTCGAAATTGTTGTCCTCCGCCCCGTCCTTGCTGTTGCTGCCACCCTCCTCCACCACCTCGTCCATGATGTTGCTGCGAATGCTGTTGCTGATTATTATTCCGCCAACCAAATGATAGTTGTGACGATGGTGACAACGACGACGGAGGGATACTCTTGGCATTACCAAATTTATCGGAATTGTACGGTACCTGTTGACCAGCAATGTTATATCGTTGTTCCATATTCCGCTGTTGCTTCATGGCATTTTCTTTCATAATTTGTTCCATTGATTTGACCCCTTCGTTATTGTTAACGATAGGAGTGATGTTGTTGCTAGCGCTGCTACTGCTAGTACTACCACCCCCCTGAATTGTATGTTGAATTGGTTTATTCATTTGAAAATAAGACTGTGGAGGGTTCACACTTGTAGCGGGTGGTAATGATGATGGTAAAGGTGGTGTACTACTACTCGGAGGATGAATATTTTTCTTGTAAAATGATGGTTTCCACTTAGTACCTACACCAACATTGACTGCCAGTGGATCAATCACCCCGGATGCTACTTCATTATCATTGTTGTTGCTGTTGTTGTTGCTGCCTCTGCCTCCCCATTTCTGCTGTCCATTATCCACCTCCCTATCCTCTCTATTATGTCTATAAGTAGAAGTAGTAGTGGTATTGACATTCTTTTTCATGAACGCATTTCTCAATTGAGAAATGTCCTGCAAATTACTGTTACTACTATCATCAATGCGCAGACTCCAAGGTGGACGTTGTTTGTCAATTATTGGATCTGATAGTTTGTGTTGTTGTTGTTGTTGTTGTTGTTGTTGCTGCTGCTGCTGCTGCTGCTGTTGTTGTTGACGGTACAAGTTGAAGGATGATGCAGGAGGTTGTTGATTCGTTGTTCTTGTGGATGAGCGCCATGGTCTA
>Ga0247834_1004601_pt1:0-2500 | contig 17193 bp, 14 predicted proteins | sample LaCruzMarch2015__8_FD_187118 | JGI IMG/M metagenome (GOLD analysis project Ga0247834, IMG submission 187118) | Freshwater microbial communities from meromictic Lake La Cruz, Castile-La Mancha, Spain - LaCruzMarch2015_12m | ecosystem: Environmental > Aquatic > Freshwater > Lake | place...
GAAAAACTTTTTCAAAAAGCGCTTGACAAAGCAATTTAAACAGGTTAACTTAATAAAGCGCTGAAGGGAGCGAAGAGCGAAAGCGAAGCGAGCCCGACCTGAAAGGGAGAGCCAAGAACCTAGACAACTAAATAGTTTGAAAGCTTTGTAAAAGCAATAAACCTCGTCAAAGAAATAGAAAGAAGGACTAGGGGAGCAGAGTAATCTGTTGAACTAGGATATCCGACAGGATAAGCGAAAAGCTTAAAAAAGTCAAACCGAAAGGTAAAGAACTTAACCGAGTAGAGAGGGAGTCGAGAGACGACCGATAGAAAGGGAAAGTACCATGGAGAGTTTGATCCTGGCTCAGGATGAACGCTGGCGGTATGCTTAACACATGCAAGTCGAACGGTCATTTCGGTGATAGTGGCGGACGGGTGAGTAACGCGTAAGAATCTACCTACAGACTCGGGACAACAGTTAGAAATGACTGCTAATACCGGATATGCCTTCGGGTGAAAGATTTATCATCTGTAGATGAGCTTGCGTCCGATTAGCTAGATGGAGTGGTAACGGCACACCATGGCGACGATCGGTAACTGGTCTGAGAGGATGACCAGTCACACTGGGACTGAGACACGGCCCAGACTCCTACGGGAGGCAGCAGTGGGGAATTTTCCGCAATGGGCGAAAGCCTGACGGAGCAATACCGCGTGAGGGACGAAGGTCTGTGGATTGTAAACCTCTTTTGTTAGGGAAGATAATGACGGTACCTAACGAATAAGCATCGGCTAACTCCGTGCCAGCAGCCGCGGTAAGACGGAGGATGCAAGCGTTATCCGGAATTATTGGGCGTAAAGCGTACGTAGGCTGTTTAATAAGTCTGTTGTCAAAGACTGAGGCTTAACCTTGGGAAGGCAATGGAAACTGTAAGACTAGAGAGAGATAGGGGCAGGAGGAATTCCAGGTGTAGCGGTGAAATGCGTAGATATCTGGAAGAACACCAGTGGCGAAAGCGTCCTGCTGGGTCTCAACTGACGCTGAAGTACGAAAGCTAGGGGAGCGAATGGGATTAGATACCCCAGTAGTCCTAGCCGTAAACGATGGACACTAGGTGTTGGCCGTATCGACCCGGTCAGTGCCGTAGCTAACGCGTTAAGTGTCCCGCCTGGGGAGTACGGTCGCAAGATTGAAACTCAAAGGAATTGACGGGGGCCCGCACAAGCGGTGGAGTATGTGGTTTAATTCGATGCAACGCGAAGAACCTTACCAAGGCTTGACATGTCCTGAATCCTCTTGAAAGGGAGGAGTGCCTTCGGGAGCAGGAACACAGGTGGTGCATGGCTGTCGTCAGCTCGTGTCGTGAGATGTTGGGTTAAGTCCCGCAACGAGCGCAACCCACGTATTTAGTTGCCATCATTAAGTTGGGCACTCTAGATAGACTGCCGGTGACAAACCGGAGGAAGGTGTGGATGACGTCAAGTCATCATGCCCCTTACGCCTTGGGCTACACACGTACTACAATGGCTGGGACAAAGAGTCGCGAGCATGCGAATGCAAGCTAATCTCGTAAACCCAGTCTTAGTTCAGATTGCAGGCTGCAACTCGCCTGCATGAAGGCGGAATCGCTAGTAATCGCAGGTCAGCATACTGCGGTGAATACGTTCCCGGGCCTTGTACACACCGCCCGTCACACCATGGAAGCTGGTCACGCCCGAAGTCGTTATCTCAACCCGCAAGGGAGGGAGGCGCCTAAGGCAGGGCTGGTGACTGGGGTGAAGTCGTAACAAGGTAGCCGTACCGGAAGGTGCGGCTGGATCACCTCCTTATAGGGAGACCTATTTAGTTCTAGACCGAAACAATACAGAAATAAGTCAGAACTAAGTCATCCCAAGGTCGGTCGAGGTTTATTGTAGAGCTTTCAAACTAGAGTCAGGTTCTGATAGAAGAGCATAGCGAAAGCTAACAAAAAGGGCCATTAGCTCAGTTGGTTAGAGCGCACCCCTGATAAGGGTGAGGTCACTGGTTCGTGTCCAGTATGGCCCACTTGAGAAGCTAAGAGCTAGAAGCCAAAAGCTAAAAGCGATAGTTAACTCTGGGGATATAGCTCAGTTGGTAGAGCGCCTGCTTTGCACGCAGGAAGTCAGGAGTTCGAATCTCCTTATCTCCACCAATTTATAAACATGACCAGCAGAAGCGAGAGCAAGAGTTTAGCAACTCATCTAGTGAATGAAAGAATTTAACTAGAGAGACTGCTAAATTCTAGCGAGAGCGAGAATTTAGAAAGAACCTTGAAAACCGCATAGTAAATAAGTAAAAAAGAAGCAAGTAGGATCGAAGTAGAGATACAGAGGTCAAGCTACAAAGGGCTTACGGTGGATACCTAGGCACAAGAAGGCGATGAAGGACGTGGTTACCGACGATACACTGCGGGGAGCTGGAAGCAAGCCCTGATCCGCAGGTTTCCGAATGGGGCAACCCTAAATACTGCCCGTTGAATAAAATAGACGGGAAAGAGCGA
>Ga0247834_1004601_pt1:5000-17193 | contig 17193 bp, 14 predicted proteins | sample LaCruzMarch2015__8_FD_187118 | JGI IMG/M metagenome (GOLD analysis project Ga0247834, IMG submission 187118) | Freshwater microbial communities from meromictic Lake La Cruz, Castile-La Mancha, Spain - LaCruzMarch2015_12m | ecosystem: Environmental > Aquatic > Freshwater > Lake...
GAAAGCATCTAAGTGGGAAGCCCACCTCAAGATGAGTATTCTCATGGGATAACCCAGTAAGGTCACAGGTAGATTACCTGTTTGATAGGTTTTAGGTCTAATTCCAGTAATGGATGTAGCCGAGAAATACTAATAGACCGAGGGCTTGTCCTCATTATTTCCTCTACTTCTTCTACAACCAACTGATTTACTTATTTACTGTGTGGCTTTCAAGGTTCTTATCAAGTAAACCTTATAAGTTTGCTTGGTGTCTATGGTGCGGCGGTACCACTCTGACCCATCCCGAACTCAGTTGTGAAACGTTGTCACGGTGAAGATACTCTAGGGGTTGCCCTACGGGAAAATAGCTCGATGCCAAGCTCATTCTTAAAAAACAATGGAGCAAAGTTATCAACTTTGCTCCATTGTCTTTTGCTTCGATATTTCGAGGTGACTCAATCTGTTGTTGTGATTTTAATCGATACGATAGCGCTAGAAAAATTTAGATTTATAAGCCCATAAAGTATTTTGCAATAGCATAGTGACAGTCATTGGTCCTACTCCTCCAGGTACTGGGGTAATGTGGGATGCGATTTCACTTACGTTGCTGTAATCAACATCGCCTACTAATCGTGGTTTTCCTTCGTCATTAATGCGGTTGATACCTACGTCAATTACTACAGTATCTGGTTTGATCATGTCAGATGTAATCGCTTTTGGTTTGCCGATCGCTGCGATGAGAATATCTGCTTGGCGGGTAATTTCTTTAATATTTTTGGTTCGGGAATGTACAATCGTGACTGTTGCATTTGCTTCTAGCAGCATTAGAGCAATTGGTTTGCCAACAAGAATGCTGCGACCAATTACTACGGCATTTTTACCTTCTATATCAATTTGTGATTCCGCTAATAGAGCCATGACTCCAGCAGGTGTACAACTTCTCAAACCTGGTTCGCCTCTGACTAACTTGCCAAGGTTGTTGGGATGTAAACCATCTGCATCTTTTGTTGGCTCAAGTCGATTGATTAGGGCGATCGCATCTAAATGTTCTGGTAAGGGCAATTGAATTAAGATGCCATCAACGCGATCATCGTTGTTTAACTCATCAATTACTTGTTCTAGTTCTGCTTGAGTGATACTTTGAGGGAAATGTTTGCCAAAGGATGCAATGCCCACTTTATGGCAAGCTGTTTCTTTGTTCTTAACATAGGCGGCGCTGGCTGGGTTATCACCTACCATTAATACTGAAAGTCCGGGGGCGCGACCATATTGGTGTTTTAGCGCGGCAATTTCTGTTGAGATTTCTGCCTGTATTTTTTTAGCAAGAGCCTTGCCATCAATAATTTTTGCCATGACAGCTTAGGGTTTTGGTTTTGGACTGATTTTTTGGGCGGTAGTGGTCGTAGTCATTATTCCGTCTGGGTTAGGGGAAGCTAATTCTGATGGATCTAATAACTTAATTGTGATTTGATTGTGTTTGATCCATCCTTGATTTCTTAGTAATAACTCTTGCGATTTGCCAGAGTTAAGGGATTGAGGTAGTTTGTCTCTTAAACTATTAACCCTTTGTTCTACGGACTTAACCTCAGTATTGATTTCGTCAAGCCGATCTTTCTGAGATGAGTGATACGGGAGAAGCTTGGCGATCGCTGCGATCGCTGTCATTGATAGGGCGATGTTTACAGCAATGACGATGATTGACTCAATTGCTTTGGTGCGGCAGTATTTGTCTCGGTTGCGCTGGATATTTTGAGAAACTGCTGCGCTGTAATCGTTGATTTCTCTGGGATTAGCTTGATTGTTTAGAGAGGTTGTAAGATTGCGCGGCGAAGTCATGCTCACAACCCGCTTCCCTCCCTGCGTACTAAGGGGGGGCTGATTGGCTTTCCTTGGTACTTGTGGCGGGAAGTTGGGATATATGTTTCGCTTAGCAACCACTTACAACCTCTAGATTTCAAAAGTTAAGATAGTTCAATGATTTAGTTAACTAAGAGTCGGCAAGGGCGGAACCTAGCAAAGCAGCAAGTACGGCAGGAACTAGGGCAACTACTAATGCTGTGAAAACCTGAGTGTCTGAAAGATTCATATAATTTCTCCTTAGGTAGTTATTTATGGGTGTATTAATTTGATATTAACAATACACCGTCATATCCAAAATGGATAGCGGTTATTGACAAAGTTTTATTGATTTACGCTAAAACTCTGTCGTTATTTTGCAAGAACTTGTTAGTAACTGTCGGTTTTGTTGACGGTGTTGTTGATCAATTGTTGATTGGCTTGGTTGAGTCGTTCGGCGATCGCCTCGCGGAGATTGCAGTCTATATGGGAGTCGGCGAGGACATCTTGAGCCATTTCTCGATATTCGGCACTGGTGGTTAAATCAACCTGATCGAGTTGGTTGAGGTTCTCGAATACAGTTTGGGGGGATACTAAAGTATTTGTTTCCATGATTAGTTGTTGATGAAATTTGACTGGATTTGCAATGCTGAAGTATTAACGTAATTGCTACTTCAACATTGCCAAAATTGGGATGGCTAGGCAGGTAGATCTGTGTCTCCCATGAGATAGCGATCGCATTCACGGGCTGCCCCACGACCTTCATTGATTGCCCAAACTACTAGGCTTTGACCACGGCGACAGTCACCTGCGGCAAACACTTTAGGAACATTGGTCAAAAATTTACCATGATCAGCTTTAGCGTTATTGCGAGCATCTTTGCTTACTCCTAAGGCATCAAGCAAAGGCTGTTCAGGGCTGAGGAAGCCCATTGCTAACAAAACCACTTGAGCAGGGGTAATCTTCTCCGTGCCAGCTACCTGTTTAGGCATAAACTGCCCTTTTTCGTTGCGTTCCCATTGCACTTGGACAGTGTGAACGGCTTTGACCTGCCCGTCCGCGTCTCCTTCGATCTTAGTGGCTGTAGTAATGTAAGCTCTAGGATCGTCACCAAACTTAGCACTTGCCTCTTCTTGACCATAGTCCATTTTGTAAACCTTGGGCCATTCGGGCCAGGGATTGTCCTTGGCGCGGGTCAATGGGGGTTTAGGCATGATCTCTAGTTGGACAACGCTGTTGCAGCCATGACGAATGGATGTACCTACGCAGTCAGTGCCAGTATCACCGCCACCAATGATCACTACATCTTTACCTTGGGCGGAAATGTAATTTTGATTGGGTTGACCATCAAGTAGGGCTTGAGTGTTAGCGGTCAGAAACTCCATGGCAAAGTGAATGCCCTTTAGTTCTCTGCCTTCAATTTGCAGATCGCGAGGCTGAGTGGCTCCTGTACATAAAACGATCGCGTCAAAGTCGTTGAGCAATTGTTGTGGGGGGATGTCTTTGCCAATTTCGGTATTACAAACAAATTTGATTCCTTCCTGCTCAAGGAGATGCAGGCGGCGCATTAGTACCTGCTCCTTGTCTAGTTTCATGTTGGGAATGCCATACATGAGCAAACCACCAGGGCGATCGGCACGTTCATAGACTGTTACCCAATGTCCTGCTTTGTTCAGTTGGGCGGCAGCACTTAGTCCTGCGGGACCTGAGCCAATAATGGCAATCTTTTTGCCAGTGCGTTTGGTTGGTGGTTCTGGTACGATCCAGCCTTCTTGCCAGCCTTTGTCGATGATGGAATATTCAATATTTTTGATGGTTACGGGCGGGTTGGTAATGCCCAAAACACAGGAGCCTTCGCAGGGGGCGGGACAGACGCGACCAGTAAATTCGGGGAAGTTATTGGTTTTGTGGAGCCGATCCAGAGCTTCGCGCCATAGTCCGCGATACACTAGATCATTCCATTCAGGGATGAGGTTGTTGATGGGACAGCCGCTTGCCATGCCACTGATCAGGTTGCCTGTGTGACAAAATGGTGTGCCGCAGTCCATGCACCTTGCGCTTTGATTACGCAGGTTTTCTTCGGGCATATGTAAATGAAACTCGTCCCAATTTTTAATGCGATCGCTTGGGTTAGTCTCTGATGGTGCTTCTCTGACGTATTCGATGAATCCTGTTGGCTTTCCCATGGGCTTACTTCTTTGGGTGATGGCAAATATTTTGATAAGGTTTATTGTGAAACTGCTTATCTAAATGCGGATTAAATATAGGTATTTCTTTAATATTGCTTTTGTACTGTTTTGAATTTTCGTGAGATAGACTCACCATGCGCTGTATTGCCGTGGGTGGTGATTGAAAAGTGAGGTATAGTTATCTAAATATGTAGCGAGGGATATCCATACCTCACAACCTGCCTCATAGATCATGGGGGAGCATGATTTCGAGGCATTGATGGTTCTTGCGGAGCTGAATATAAACGCGGTTATTGCGACGCGCGTATTTACAGCAAAAACTTTGGCTGTAAGTACAAGGATCACAACAAGGCGCTATTTCCGCAAGATAAACTTAATTTGCTTGTGCTTCTGTGTATTCTTGGGTGTATTTTTTTGTGTATTTTTGTGGAGTCAGTGAAAGTCTGATCTCAATCGGGGCTTGAAGCTTTGATGCATGAATTTTAATTTTTTGTTTTGATCTATTCCCTTCTCTATAGATTAGCACAATATTTTGAACAAAATGCGCTGTAAATTTTAGAAACACCTGTATAAATTTACCAGTCGATCTGAGGTTTTGCTGGTGTAGTTGTCTAGAGCTTTGGTAGATAGTTCGCGAAATAGGAATGGGAGATGACCTGTGGGCGGGGCTTTGAAGTTTGGTTGCCTACCTTCGAGATATTCCCAGCGCGATGTTTGTCGATTATAGACAGTGTTGATGGCAAATTCGCCTGATGGTTTTAGCCATCCGATGGTTTCATAGGTTTTGCGAATATCTTTGAATGTGCTTTCATAGATTTTCTTTTGAGCAGTTAGCCCTTGTCTGCCGTTGGTGGCTTGTGTCCAGAGCTGATCGGTTAGAATTATCTCGGCGCAACTAATACGATTAAGCTCGTCAGGATGAAAAGTGCCATCTTTAAAGGATTGACTGCCTGCGGCACGAAGTAGGATTAGGTTTGTGGTTTGATCTGCGGATTCCCAGTCTTGATCTTGGAGTTGTTTGCGTAATTGATCAAAATTGATGGGATCTTGATCTAGGCTAATCGAGGGGTTTGATGGTTGAGTTGTTGGTATTGTTTGGGGGGCTGCTGGTTGGAATGACAGGGGACGATCGCTGGTTTGATGAATAGATTGATAAATGCCAAGGGCGGCGAAGATGGCGGCGAAGATGATGATGAGTATCGGTAAGTGCGGAAAGCGTTGAGCTTTTTGGGGCTGTCGATCATCAATAATCTTTGGGGATTCTGTGCTTAATTTCGGCAACCTAGCTAGGTCTTTAAGCACTTCGGCAACGGTTTGATAGCGATCGCGGGGATGGCATCGGGTCATGCGATCGAGGACGGCGGCAAACTCGCGCCCCACCTGTCGCCCTGTATGGTTGCGCCAGACGATTTCATTGTCGCGATCGCGGGTAAATTGGCTGGGATGCTTGCCTGTGAGCGCTTGCAGTGCCACCATGCCGAGGGAATAAATATCACTACTTATTACCGATTGCCCGCGTTCCTGCTCATAGGACATATAGCCAGGTGTGCCAATGGGTAAAGTTACCCTTGATTTATAGTGGGCATTGGCAACTTCTATTTGTACTTGCTTGACTGTGCCGAAATCAATTAAAACAAGTTTGCCATCACTATGGCGGCGAATCACGTTACTAGGTTTGATATCGCGATGAATAACGTTGTATTTATGGACAAAATTGAGAATTTCTAAGATTTCCTTGATCATCTGAGCCACTCTCGCTTCTGCCATGCGGCTACCAGGATGCATCTCGGTACTGAGAGGATGCCCTGCAATATATTCTTGAACCAAATAAAATTCTTTGTTTTCTTGAAAGTAGGCGTAAAGCTGGGGGATGCGATCGTGCCTTCCCAATTCTTGTAAGGTTTCGGCTTCGGCTTTAAATAGCTCTAGTGCCTTTTGGGTGAAGATGGGGTCGTCAATGGTGGGATTGAGATGCTTAACTACGCATTTGGGATGTTTGGGCAAGCGGGTATCTTCGGCGAGATAGGTTTGCGAGAATCCGCCTTCTGCTAATTCCACTTTGATGCGATATCTGCCGTCTAGTAACTTGCCAATCATATGGGGATTATACAGCGCTTTGAATTGGAGGGAAAACCCCGTAAACTTTTTGAAAACGATGCCAAGCGCCGCTTTCAAAAAGTTTTGCTATTTTCGTTAATTGGGTAATGGTTAATTGGGTAATGTGGGACTTTCTAAACCTGTGGCTGTACCTGCTTTGCGGAGGCGATCGCTGTCAGGCTCCATCCATGAATAGACAAAATGACTAATGCAGCTAATTTGCGGACTACGTGCCTTGATCGCTTGGGTTTGGATCTCATAGCTGGGATGTCCATCAAAACTTTGTCCCCAAGTGCCAGCTAAAACTGGACAAACGAGAGTATTGGGGGCTGACTGCTGTAAAACTTCGGCAACCTGTTCGGCAACGCACTTGCCATCGGCGCAAAGGGCATAGGTCATGGGGTGACGCTCCATAAAACTAGGAAAGCGTTCCCAAGGCTGCATTTTCGGGGCAACCTTATTGCCTTGGCGATCGTTGCCTTGAGGGAAAAAGACAGTGCCAATGGGGATATTATTTTGCTGAAGCGGTGTAGTAACTGCACTCACAAAATTAAGCACGCCTTGATAGGCATGGTTAGTTGCCATATTCCAGAGAAAATTATTGGTGGTGATGGCAACTTGGCTAGGATTAGGAATGGGGTTAGGCTTGACCCGCATGGCATCGGCAAGTTTTTGTTCGGTGGCTATGACATCACTGGCTGTGACTGCGCCGTTTGCGAGATATAGCTCCATGAGGGCGCGGACATGGCGATCGCCAATGCTATTGAGTAAGGTTGTACGCGAAGATTGACCATAGATCCATAGCTGCTTAACATCATCGATGAGAGCGCCTGTGGCGTTGGTGGGGTAACGCACATAGTCAAATACCATGCCATCAGGGTTGCGCTGCATCAAGGCTTTGACGGCAGCGATGAGATCATTACGGGCGATCGCACTGTAGGGATCAATGAATAGATGGTCGACTTCATAGGCATCTTCATAGAAGGCGCGACCGTTGGCGACTTGCTGACGATTGAAATTAGTATTGGCAATGCTATTTTCACCTTTACCGTTTAGTGCCAAAGCCGATGCCTTGCCCCGCACCTCACTATAGCCATAGCCAAAGTTCATTGTAAAAGCCCAACCATAGACTTTAATACCCCGCTCTTTGCCTAACTTTACGGCTTTTTGCCATAGATCGTAATCAGCAGAGACAGACCCATCTTTGACCGCTTCCTCTGTTACTGATCGCCAAGGGGTGGGATTATCACTGACGGGTAGTAATACGCGCCCATCGTAAAATACCTCGATAAAAACTTGGTTATAGCCGCGATTGACGATGCGATCGAATACATCTTCGAGAACCCCTGCTTTAACATCATTGGCATAGAGGCGTAACCAAGTGGCTTGGGTTTGAATGGATTGGCGATCGCGGCAAGCTTGCAGTTCAGCTTTGTGTTTTTGCAAAATAGCAGCGTAATCGGCTTGGGCTTTGATTTTGGCGTTGTCTGTTGCTTCCTTGACTAGAGCTAATTTTCGTAATTCATGCTTTCGTAAAATCTCAGCTTGGCTGACATCACAGCTAGGCTTACCCCAAAGATTTTTGTCAGGTAATGTTCCTGCGATCGCCTCAGACATCATGCTGAACGTCATACTCATATATGCAGCCAAGTAAGCACAAGTGGCGATCGGCAACCATTTCCTTCTTATCATCACGGTTTATCACGTTAATTGGTTTGTCTATTTTATCGCTGCTGTGAACCCCAAAAAAATTTTAGCAAGCTTGGTTTTGCATCGATTGCCAAAATTTCTCTGTACTGCTTCAAAGGCAAATAGGGGTTAATGTGGCAAACTAACAAAAGCAAATAACTATCATCTCGGCGCTGTGTCATGCTTCATAATCCCACTAGATTTAAGCCCAGTCCCATCGAAAAGGACTTTGAAGAGAATGATGAAGAATTAGAGTTTTATGATTTTAATGAGCCTGAGCCAGGTAGTCCACCGGGGACATTAATCATTGACGAAGACTCAAGCATTCCCAACATCTTTTTGATTGATTACAACGCTGATGAGGCGATCGGGGTGCAACTTAGTACGCCCGAAGACTGTATCCCTTATCTTGATAGCCAATCAGTCTCATGGCTGGATGTGCAGGGGCTAGGTTCTGAGGATGTATTAAAGCGGCTTGGCAAAGTTTTTAATCTTCACGAGCTGGTATTAGAGGATATTGTGAATATTCCTCAACGCCCCAAAGTTGAGAGCTTTGCGGATCAAGAGTTGATTATTTTGCATATGGTGACAAGCCGCAACGATGGGCGTGGATTTTATGACGAACAGGTGAGCTTGATCTTAGGTAAAAACTATATTCTGACGGTACAGGAAGAACCTGAAACCGATGTGTTTGAGCCGATTCGCCAACGTATCCATCGCAATCGTGGGGTGATCCGATCGCAAAAGGCAGACTATTTGACCTATGCCCTGATCGATGCGATCGTGGATGGCTTTTTTCCTGTGCTTGAAGACTATGGTGAGCGGCTAGAGGATTTGCAAGATGAGGTTGTGGAAAATCCGACTCGCCAAACCCTTGATAAAATTCATAAAATCAAGCGGGAATTATTATTGCTGCGCCGTGCCATTTGGCCACAACGGGATGCCATTAATGCCCTAATTCGTGAAGAAAGTCCTTTGATCGATCGCCAAGTCCAAATATTTTTGCGGGACTGCTATGACCACACCGTACAGGTAATCGACATGGTGGAAACCTATCGCGAACTCGCCGCCAACTTAATGGATATTTACCTATCATCTCTGAGTAATAGCACCAACGAGATCATGCGCTTTTTGACTGTGATCTCAACGGTATTTATTCCCCTCACCTTTATTTCTGGGGTCTATGGCATGAATTTTGACACCGATATCCCAGGGAATATGCCTGAATTAAAAATGCCCTTGGGCTATTTCTTCTTTTGGTGCGTAATTCTGGCGGTGTCAGGGGGACTATTATTTTATTTCTGGAAAAAAGGTTGGCTATTTAGCCCGAAGTAAGCCTAGATCACTGATTATACGGATTAAGGGATGACACAGAAAACGCAAAAACGAAGGCTGCAAAGGGTGGCATTGCAACCACAGCAGGTCGAGTCTGGTTTAGGCATTCGTCAAGTGATCGCCTTAACTCCAGAACAAAGGCATTATTTGGGCAATGTGCTGAGGCTAGAACCTAATTCTGAATTTATTGCCCTCGATCGCCAGGGGGGGTGGTGGCTTGCTCAATTGACTAATAATTTAGATCGGGCGGACATTATTGCTCAGTTGGAAAACAACTCAGAACTATCTGTGCCAATTACGCTTGGTATTGCCATGCCCAAGGGGAACAATATGGAGTCGGTTGTGCGTCAAGGCACGGAGCTTGGTGTCAGGCAAATTGTGCCATTATTTAGCGATCGCACTGTGATCAAGGCGGGTACTGATATCGGTCATCAAAAGCGCGATCGCTGGCAACGTATCGCAGAGGAGACGGCGGAACTGTCATTACGAAGTCATGTGCCGAAAATTATGATCCCCATGAGCTTTGAGCAGTGGTTAGCCCAAATCACGGCAATATCTACAGATCACGCCAAATATACCAAATATCCTAAATATATTTGTGTCACCCATAGCGATGTACCGCATTTGTGGACAGGGTTACAAAACAATTGTGGCAAAGCGTTTTCCCAAATCGCGATCGCCACAGGCTGTGAAGGTGGTTGGACAGAGCGGGAAGAGGCAAAAGCGATCGCCGCAGGGTTTGAGCCAGTAAGTCTAGGCGATCGGGTGTTATCGGCCATCACTGCACCAGTGGTAGCATTGTCCATAATTGGCGCATTTCTAGATAGTGACAGATGAAAACCACAAAGAAACCTCAAGCTAGGCGCTATCGCCCCATCGACAAGTCCACGGTTAGGCATAAAAAATGGCTAAGGGGATTACAGTGGTTGTTGCCAGGGCTATTGGTGAAGCGATGGCTATTTGTCAGCATTATTGGCGTTATTTTGATCGTGCTTGGCATTGCCATCTCCGCAAGGCTGACCCCAGTTTTATTCATCTCCCGCCTGATTGGGAATGTTCTCGATGTTTTAGTGACGATTCTGCCCCGCAACCTCAGTGCGCCCATTGCCTTGATTGCGGGGTTTGGGCTGTTATGGGTGGGTCAAAAACGCGCCCTTGGTTCAATTACCCAAGTTCTCCTGCCAAATCAAGATCGGGAGTTACTCGATTTACTCGTTTCCCATCGCAAGCTAAATCGAGGGCCCAAAATTGTGACCATCGGCGGCGGCACGGGGATGTCGAACCTATTACGCGGTCTCAAGCAATATAGCGCCAATATTACGGCGATCGTCACGGTGGCTGATGATGGCGGCTCCTCTGGGCGCTTACGCCGCGAGCATGGCGTGCTACCCCCAGGTGATATTCGTAATTGCTTGGCAGCCCTTGCCGATGAAGAAAAACTGGTGACAGAGTTATTTCAATATCGCTTTCAAAATGGGGAAGGACTCTCAGGGCATAGCTTTGGCAATTTATTTTTAACCGCGATGAGTGAGGTCACGGGGGATCTGGAAAAGGCGATCGCCGCTAGTTCTCAGGTGTTGGCGGTGCGGGGGCGCGTCTTGCCTGCCACCCTTGACCATATGGTGCTATGGGCAGAAATGGAGGATGGGCGCTATGTTGAGGGTGAGTCCAATATCCCCAAGGCAAAAGGGCGCATTAAATATATTGGCTGCCAACCTGAAAATCCCAAGGGCTTGCCACAGGCGATCGCTGATATCCAAGAGGCAGATTTAATCGTGATTGGACCTGGCAGTTTATACACCAGTATTATTCCTAATCTGCTTGTGCCTGAAATTCGCCAAGCCCTCAGCGATCGCCGCGTTCCATCAATCTTTCTCTGTAATATTATGAGTCAAGTGGGCGAAACCGATGGCTATAGGGTATCTGACTATGTGCGTGTGTTAGACGAAGTTGCAGGCTTGCGCCTATTTGATGTCGTGCTAGTGCAGAAACATTTGCCCTCACAGCGCTCATTAGATCACTATGCTTCCTTTGGTTCACACTTCACTGAGTTAGATCGTGATAACCTTATTAATATTGGCTGTGCTGTGCTGACCGCCAACGTCATGAAAGAAAAAAGCAACGCAACTGTTTGTCATGACTCAGATAGCCTTGCAGGTGCAATCATGCGTTGGTACAACCGTCAATAATTTAGCCATATTTAGCCATATTTGACTGCATTTGACCATATTTACGCTGCTAATCTTAAACTTTTAGACAAACCCTCAGTGTCATACAAATATCATATTCAACTTAATAGTGATATTTACGAGCTTACTAAGCTACAAGTTTGGTTTCAGCAGTTTAAACCTTTCTTGCCAAACATCACTTGGATGCAATGCAATCTAGTTTTGGTTGAAGTGTTTACCAATGTTGTATCCTATGCCCACGAAGGAATGCCCCAAGAAACACCCATCGATATTGAAATTAAAATCCATCCTATTTCTAAGGATAGCGGCATGATGGAGCTAAGAATTTGGGACTGTGGGCAATCATTTGATCTAAATGCTGAAGTTGAAAAGGCGACTTGTCGAATGCAAAGTTCTCAGGACAATCTCAATATTGACGATATTCCCACGGGTGGTAGAGGTCTATACATTGCCAAAACTGTAGCCGATCATATTAACTACGAATCAGATGTTGATGGGCGCAACTGTTTTGTAATGACCAAAAATTTCCCTAGACCCACCTAGAATAGGTTGCTACCGTTTTAACCACAGGATAAAAGCCAGCAGCAATATTGGCAGCGTAATCAAGTATAGGGCGGTTACATTGATCACATCGGCATTGGCTGCGCTGTCAAGAACCAACCCACCAAGCAACGACCAGCGCGGCATGATGTACTTAATAATTGCTGAGGCGATCGCCGCATACAATAACAACTGCAAAATATAAAAAATTCTAGGTAATAGTTTGGAATCTTGCATAACTTGACCTAGCTTTTCTTCTTGCCGCTTTCTTTATCTTGGATTTCACTTGGTACAGGGAACTGCTCAATTGGTTGCCCTGCCAATGCTCTCTCCATAAAT
>Ga0247834_1004605_pt1 | contig 17174 bp, 19 predicted proteins | sample LaCruzMarch2015__8_FD_187118 | JGI IMG/M metagenome (GOLD analysis project Ga0247834, IMG submission 187118) | Freshwater microbial communities from meromictic Lake La Cruz, Castile-La Mancha, Spain - LaCruzMarch2015_12m | ecosystem: Environmental > Aquatic > Freshwater > Lake | place: Spain...
GGCCCCATCGGGGCCGACGTAGATAGCCCGGGGTGGAGCGCAGCGCAACCCCGGGTTCTCCACATCCCACATCCCCAGCGCCCCAACGGGGCGCACGGTCCGTCCGCCCCGTTGGGGCGGGATCTCGATGGGTCACGGGAAACCTAGGGTTGCGCTTCGCTCCACCCTAGGCTGTCGACGTCCATGCCTTCGGCATGGCTCGGGGCGGAACTGTGACGGGTCGCGCCATCACCCAGGCTGTCGACGTCCATACCTTCGGCATGGCTCATTGCGGACCCCGTCCGCGGCCCCATCGGGGCCGACGTAGATAGCCCGGGGTGGAGCGCAGCGCAACCCCGGGTTCTCCACATCCCACATCCCCAGCGCCCCAACGGGGCGCACGGTCCGTCGGATCGACGTCGCGATGGTGTACCCTAGATGATAAACAAACGCAAAAGTCTCGCGGTCGATCCCCGGGCATGGGAATGCTGGCGGATCGCAGTTATGAGCCACCCTTCCGCCTCACGCCACGGCACGGTTTTTGTCGGTTCCTCCTTCGCCGCCAAGTATCCGGAAGGCGGCGGGAACTTCTCCGTCCCGTTGCAGTGGGTGCTTGGGCTTCGGCGCATGGGCGTTGATTTCATCTGGCTGGAAATACTGATGTCCACGCGCGACCCCGTCCGCGACGCGGCGAATATTCGCGCATTCCAGCGGCGACTCCGGGAATTCGAGCTATCGGATCACTATTGCCTGCTGCTCATCGATGCGGCAGATGCCAAGACGCCATCGCTGGAAAAGGCGCATTTTCACGGCCTCACGCGGCGCGAACTCGCCGATCGGCTCGCGGGTCCCAATACCCTGCTGAACCTCAGTTCATCCGTGGAAATGCCGCTTCTCGAGACTTTCGATCGTCGCATCTATTGCAGCCTAGATCCCACCGAGATGTGCTTTTGGATGTCGCGGATGGAGCTCGGGCAATCGACGCATCATGCGTTCTGGACCATCGGGCTGGCGACCAATGATCCGACGATTCCGATGCGTCGGCTGGCGCCCTTGGTGGTGGACTGGAAGACGTTTTTTCCGATGGTGGATACGACGCTCCTTGTTCCGGCCCCTCGGCCCCGCCGCAACCGGTTTACGACAGTGGGTCAATGGTACTGGGATGGGTGTCTGGAGGTGGACGGGGAGTATCCCGATTTTTCCAAGAAACAGGCGCTTGCGAAATTCTCGGGATTGCCGGATCTCGTTCCCGGGGCGCAATTCGATCTCGGCATTTTCCTTCATCCAGACGATCCCGAGATCGATCACGTACGCGCTGGGGGGTGGGGTCGACCGCGTCCGGAAATCATCGCGCGCACCCCGCGGCGCTACTACCGATTCATTCGCGATTCACTCGCGGAGTTCACCCCGGTGAAGCTCGAGGCGTCGATGGGGAGTGGTTGGCTGAGCGACCGGGCGGCGGCTTACCTTGCCATCGGGCGACCGGTCGTAACCGAACCCACGGGTGCAGAGCCGTATCTGCCGGAGGAAAGCGGCATGTTTTTCGTTCGCACCGCGGAGGAAGCCGCCGAAGCGTGCCAGCGGGTGATTTCCGACTGGCCCCGCCTCTCGAAACACGCGAGATCGGCGGCGGTTGAGTGTTTTGACTCGGTCCCGAACCTTCGTCGCATCCTTGGCGACCTCCCATCATGAAACGCCGCCTCCTGAAGTTCGCCGCCCTCGGGGCTTCCTCCGTGACGGGAGTTGCCCTGATCCTCGTCCTCATCTTCACCCGCCTCCCCATGGCAGCGAGCGTGATTGTCGGCGCCCTCGCAGTCGTTTCCCTGGCGATCCCCGGGGTATTCGCCCTTCGTCGTGCACAATACGAATGGGCCGCGCGACGTCGCCGAAAGGTCAACGCGTTGGCCCGTGTCGGCATGGGGATCCGCGACGAGTACCGCACCTGGGCTCTCGCCGATCGCCTGTTGCAGACGGCAAACCGGGGTCACATCCGAAGCCGGATTCGCATCGAAGGGTGGATTTCAAAGAACTTCGACCCCGACGCCGCCCCGCCGTTTTATCCGCTGCGGGGGGCGCTGGCAAATGTCACGGGACTTCGCCGCGATTTGCAGCGCGAGCAAATCCCCGACGCGGATGCGATCGCCGACGACATCGAGAAACTCGTCACCGAAGCATTGCGGAACCCGGAGGCCTTCGACCCTGTAGACGCTGTTGTCGAGGATCGGGGGGATGTCCTCACTTACGGGTCATTTGTGCTTCCCGCGACCGAGCGCGTGCGGGAGTTGGTCTCCATTGGTGGGGCCGAAGCGGTTTTGCGGATGGGGTTACGCTATGCCTCGATGCTGGCGGGGGCTTTTCATTGGGCGGTCCCACCCGCCGTGTTCGAGTTGATGTGGGAGGAGGGATTCCGCAACGAAGCCTTTGCCTCGCCGATGAACTCCGGGGTCCTGGGGAGGTCGGGGTCGCGTTTCTTCACCCTGTTTCATGACGTGGACTCGCCATTTGGGAGCTTCGGCGATTGGTTTTCGCACTCCCTTCCCGCGGTCTCGTCCATCCGGGGCGGGTGGGAGATCAACCCCCCGTTTCTGGCGAAAATCCTCGACCGCGCCGCGCGCCGCGGAGCGGCTCTCTCGCGACGGCAGGACGTCCTGTTCATCACGCGCGCCAAGGACTTCCGGTACTCGGCAACATCCCCGTACGGGGCGTTCGAGGCCGTGGCAACCGCATCGCGTATCCTGGAGGACGAGCAACACGTTTACGCGGTCCAAAGCCCGGAGGGTCTCGTCTACCGCCGCCCGAATTTCCCCACGCATCTTCTCTATGCGGGACCCCGCCCACTCGCGGACGCCGAGCTTCTGCTCGATGCATTGGTCGCGGCCTGGCCGAACGAGGCCACTCCGTATCCGGACGGGGCGGAAGCCCCTGCGGGCGCGTGACGGAATTTTCGATTGCGCCCCTCCATCCCCTCCGTAACGTCCCGTATCATGACCACGGAAACGATCTCATCCAAAGACGCCGTCCTCGGAATTTGTTTGCTCGCATCCTTCGCCGATGGGGAGAAATCGGGGGCCGAGCACGAGGAAATCCGCAAAATCGCGGAGGATCTGGGATCGTCTGAGCTGTCCGCGCTTTCGCGTCAGATTTTGACAGGGAAGATCACGCTCGAAACCCTCGTCGCCGCGATCGACAGTCGGGAACACCGCACGCTCGCGTATGAGATGGCGTTGGCGGTGTGTGAGGTGTGCGGGACGTTATCAGAGAAAGAAAGATTCTTCCTGACCGATCTCCGGACGCGGCTCGGCCTCGGCCAAGCAGAAGCGATGGTCGTGGAAAACGAGGTGGATTCGATGGCGCTGGTTCCCGTCGCAGCCCCCCAACTCCCCGAACCGGTGCCCCCCTCGCCCCATAACGACGCGTTGATTTTGAAATATGCGATCCTGAACGGCGCGCTCGAATTACTCCCGGAGTCGCTGTCAACGATGGCCATTATTCCCATGCAATTGAAGATGGTGTACGACATTGGTCAGTCCCATGGCGTGCAACTCGACCGTTCCACCATCAAGGAATTCGTTGCGACCGCAGGGGTGGGGCTGGGTTCCCAGATCTTCGAAGGCTTCGCGCGCAAAATGATGGGCGGACTCGGACGCAGCGTGGGCGGAAAATTCGCCGGTAAGGCAGCCGATCAAATCACTGGATCCGCCATCTCCTTCGCCTCGACGTACGCGTTGGGTCACGTGGCCGAACAGTATTACGAAGGCGGGCGCAAGCTGGACAAGACGGCGATTCAGGAAACGTTCAACCGTCTGAAAAGCCAAGCGACCGATCTGCACGCGCGTTACCTGCCGGAGATTCAATCCCAGGCTGCCAACCTCAATCCCTCAGCGATCATCGACATGGTTCGGGGTTCGGTTAAGCCGAAGTAAAGACAGGAGAACGGACTTTCCAGTCCGTTCCCTTCCCCTCGTACACGGGCAGGAATGCCCGTGCTCCGTTTTCATCCGCGACTTCGCGAAGCTTCCGATAGAGCGGCTCCAGCGCCTGCGGCAAAATCCGCGTGTCGGCAATGGTCGCCATGAAATTGGAGTCTCCCGACCACCTCGGCACCACATGGAAGTGCATGTGCTCCGCGAAGCCTGCTCCGGACACCGGCCCCAAATTCACCCCGACGTTGAACCCCTGTGCGCGAACCACTTTGGTCAGAATGCGCTGGGCCAGGATGCAGAAACTCCACAGTTCCAGCGCTTCGTTTTCGGCGAGTTCCTCCATTGACCTCACCTTGCGGTAGGGCACGACCATCAGGTGCCCGGCCGTGTACGGGTACTTGTTCATCATTAAAAAAACACTCTTCCCGCGGGCCACAACGAGGTGCGCGGCGTCATCGGGTGACTGCGCGGCGGCGTCGAAGAAATCGTGCCCGTCCGCCAGTTCCGCTTCGTAGTACTCGACGCGCCACGGAGCCCACAGAGATTCCAAATGCTTCTTCGGGAAGTCCATCGTGGTTTATAGCACAGAGCAGGCCGGGTTTCTGCCTCTGATTGCGCAAGATGTCCAAACAAAGCATCGGAAGGCTCGCGCGAAGACGCGAACGAGGGCTATTCTAGCACCTCAAGAACCGCCACCGCCGCCTGCGCGCTCGCGTTTTCCCCGTGGAGTCCTTCAATCACGGCGGCCAACTGACGCTGCAGGGCCGCCCTCGCCTCCGGGTCGTTCAGCAACCGGAGCAACTCCGCACCCATCGCAGCGGGTTGCGCGTCCGCCTGCAGGAATTCATGCACCACCTCGCGACCCGCCAGAATGTTGACGATGCCCAGATACGGAATGGTAATGACCACGCGACCCACGGCGTACGTCAGCCACGCCACGCGGTAGACCAGGGCGTAGGGCAGACCAAAAAACGCCGCCTCGAGGGTTGCCGTGCCCGAGCAAACGAGGCCCGCTGTGGCACGCTGCATGAGCAAATGGGCGTTGCCGGATTCTATCTCGCACGGAATCCCCGCCGCTGCCGCCATCGAGCGCATGGAGGAGGCGAGCGACTCCGACGCCGCCGCTGCCGCAATGCGCACGTCCGGGCGCTCCCTTAGCACGTGGCGGGCCGCATCTAGGAGCACCGGGAAAATTTTGCGCACCTCGCGCTCGCGGCTGCCGGGGAAAAGGCCCACGAGATTTGCCTCGCGGATGTCGCCGCGCTTCTCCTCCGCGAGGCGTTCGATCATCGGGTGGCCCACGAAGTCCGTCCGCAAGCCCGATGCCTCGTAAAGATCCCGTTCGAATGGGAAAATGCACAGCATGCGGTCGAGGATTTTCGCCATGCGTGGGATCCGGTTGCGCTTCCACGCCCAAACCTGCGGGCTGATGTAGAAAATCAGCTTCATGGAAGGCAGCGCCGCACGAAGCGCCGCAGCCATCCGCAGGTTGAAGCCCGGGTAGTCCACGAACACGACGGCGTCCGGCGGGTCCTTCCGGATCGCTGCCTCCATCGCGTCGAATTTCGCCCGGAAATACCCGTATTTTTTCAGCACGTCCCAAAGCCCGAGAACTCCCGCCTCCGCAATCCACTCATCAAACGGCTCCCCCGCATGCCGGCGCATGCGCGGTCCGCCCGCTCCCACGAACTCCACATCCGGCGCCCGCTCGCGAACGGCACGCATGAGCTCGGCCCCGTGCGTGTCTCCGCTCGCCTCGCCCGCGACGATCCAAATGCGCTTCATGCGCCCCCGCGATTCACTCCCTCCTCGATCCGCCGCGTGATCTCCAGCGCGAGTTCCAGCGCAACCGTGGCCTCGTGACCGGACACCTCAGGGGTCAACCCCTCCGACGCACAACGCACGAAGGATTCAATTTCCAGCTTGAGCGGCTCACCTTTTTCCACCGCGACGCGCTCGTGTTTGATCTTCTTTCCATCGAGGAGCCGGTAGAGACGGGCGCTCTGTTTTTGGTAATTAAGAGATAAATACGCGTCGTTCTGGAACACGCGGATTTCCCTCACCCGCTTCCGGCTGATGCGGCTCGCGGTGATGTTGGCCACACAGCCACTTTCAAAATGCAAGCGAACGTTGGCGATGTCCTCCCCCTTGCTGAGAACGGCGATGCCGATGGCATCGATGCTGGTAACTGGAGACCGCACGAGATGCAGCACGATTTCCAGATCGTGGATCATGAGATCCAGCACCACCCCGATGTCCGTGCTGCGGTTCGGATACGGCGAAATCCGGGTGACCTCGATGAAGCGGGGCCGGGGGAGTCGACCCTCAATCGCGCGCAGGGCCGGGTTGAACCGTTCCACGTGGCCCACTTGGAGCACGCAGTGGTTCGCGTGCGCAATCTCCGCGAGTTCCCGGGCTTCCGCGGGATTTTCGGCGATCGGTTTCTCAATGAGGAGATGCTTGCCGCGCTCCAGCAGGAACTTGCCCACCGCGTAGTGATGGATCGTTGGGGTGGAAATCGTTGCGGCGTCGATCAGATCGGCAAACGCCTCCAGCGTCTCGGTGGCGATGCCGCCGTACTTGCGGGACGCCGCGACCGCGGTTTCCAGACTGACGTCGTGAATGGCCGCGAGGCGGCACGCGGGGATCTCCGCGTAGAGCCTTGCGTGGTTGATTCCGATGTGACCGACTCCGACGACTCCTGTTCTCAGCATGATGAATCCTCCGCTCCGAAAATGGTGATCTTCCGCGCGTTCGCCGCCTCGATCAAATTCTCCCGCTCCAAAAGCAACGTCCGCCCCGCCTCGACCACAATCGTGCGAACGCCCACCGCCGCTGCGGTTTCGAGCGTGACCGGGCCGATCACGGGAACGTCAAAGCGGAAATCCTGGTTTCGTTTGGAAACCTTTACGACCGTGGCCCGTCCGTTGCCGAGTGCGCCGCCGCGGCGGATCGCCTCGTTCGTACCTTCAAACGCCTCGACCGCGAGGACGGTGCCGTTGCGTACGACCACGGTTTGTCCGATATCGAGTCGGCTCGTTTCCTTGGCGATACGGAACCCGAACTGCGCGTCGTCGATCTCCCGTCGTCGCAAAGGCGGCCCCGCAATGTGGCCGGGAGCGGCCAGGTACGCCTCCAGGAATGTCATCGCCGGGAGGAGTTCCACCCCGACCCTGCCGATCTCGTCCGCGATCGTGCCGAAGAGTGTCTCCGCATTGCGCACGGGGAGTTTTGCTAAAAGGACGAGGGCGCGGACGTCCGGGCGAAGGTTGAAGAGATTCGAGGGGGCGATCTGCCCGGCCATCATGGCGGCCGGGGCGCCGAAGTCCTTCAGGGCTTCGAGGAGTCGGCCCAATTGACCCACGCGCATCCACTTCACGCCGTCGGTGAGTTCCGCGATCTCCGGCGACGTTTCCCCCTCGAACGCCGCGGCAAAGACCCGCCCGACCCCGGCGCGGCGGGCTTCAACGGCGAGGAGCAGGGGGTATTTCCCGCTGCCGGCAATGATCGTAATGGATTCTGGCTGGCTCAACGCAGCGGTTGTACTTTCCGCATCAGCCGCTGTCGAGGGATCGTAACCACCACTTATCTATGAAACGCGCCATCCACTGGTTCCGCCGCGACCTCCGCGTGACCGACAATCTTCCGCTTTCGGCAGCCGCCGCTGCCGCCCGGGAGGTCATCCCCGTGTACATCGTCAGTTCGTGGTCGGGAGAGCACGGATGGACCGGGTCGAACCGACAATCCTTCCTCTGCGGCTGCCTGAAGTCGTTGGCGGGCAATTTGGAATCGATCGGCGGACGCCTGATCGTTCGCCGCGGGGATGCGGTGGATATCCTCTCGCAACTGGTAGCGGAGACTGGCGCGGAGGCGGTGTTTTTTGCCCGCGACCCCGATCCGTTCGGACGCCGAACCGAGGAGCGTCTCCGGGCCCGGGCGGCGGCGGAGGGATTCGCCGTGCACGAGTCGACCGACGTCACCATCCACGAGCGGCGTGAGGTGCTCACCGCGACCGGCGACCCCTTCCGCGTCTTCACGCCGTATAGTAAAGCCTGGATGAAGCTCGATAAGCCGGCATCGGCAGGTCGGTTGAAATCCCTCCTCACACCCGACGAAATCCCAAGCGACCCCCTGCCCGATCTTGGAACCTGGAACCTCCCACCGGCCGCCGCGGGGATTATTGAAGCGGGAGAAAAAGCCGCCCGCTCCCGCTTGAGCGCTTTCCTTGGCGAGGGAATCCGTCATTACGGCGAGCGGCGGAATTTTCCCGGTGGAGCCCATACTTCCCGGCTTTCGCAGGACCTTCGGTTCGGACTCCTCTCGATCCGCGAGGTGTACCAACGCTCCGTAGAGGCGGCCGAGGCGATCGGCGGGAGCTCGAATGGCGCTCAAAAATTCATCAGCGAACTCATCTGGCGGGAGTTTTACATCCAGCTGCTTTGGAATTTCCCCGACGTTTTGGAAAACGAATTCAATCCAAAATTCCGCGGGATGCGCTGGCCGGGGTCGAAGGAGGGATTCGAACGCTGGTGCGCCGGCGAGACGGGCTTCCCGATTGTGGACGCGGCGATGCGGGAATTGCGCGAGACGGGATTCATGCACAATCGCACGCGGATGATCACGGCGATGTTCCTCACGAAGGACCTGCATCTCGACTGGCGGGACGGCGAGCGATTCTTCATGCAGCAACTCACAGACGGCGAGATCGCGAGCAACAATGGCGGGTGGCAATGGAGCGCCGGGACGGGGGCGGATGCGGCCCCCTACTTTCGGATCCAGAACCCGTGGACGCAAACGCTGCGCTACGATCCCGACGGCGATTACATCAAACGCTGGATCCCGGAGTTGCGCGACATTGCGCCTGCACGCCTCATGGCTCCACCGCCCGAAGGCGAAAAACTCGCCCGGGGGTATCCAACGCCGATCGTTGACCACGCGTGGGCGCGGGAAAAAACCCTCGCGCTCTACGCTGCAGCCACTGCGTGAACCCCAACACCCCAATTGGAATTTACCACGAAACTCACCAAGACAGAGAAGATCAAAAGGAATAAATCTGCACGAAAAGGTTCGCGTCCATGGAACCATTTCCCTTCATGTCCTTCATGCCCTTCATGGTTCAACATCCGTTTTCGAGTTGAACCGACCGACTACTCCCGGAACGTCAGCGACTCGGAGTTCAGACAGTACCGAAGGTTGGTCGGCGGCGGACCATCGGGGAACACGTGCCCGAGGTGGCCTTCGCACCGAGTGCAGAGGATTTCCACCCGCACCATCCCGTGACTCACATCGCGGATCTCGGTGATGTTTTCCTTTGCGAACGGCTGAAAAAAGCTCGGCCAACCGGTGCCGGACTGGAACTTCGATTTCGACGAGAACAGCGGCAGGTCGCAGCCCTTGCAGTAGTAAATGCCCTGCTTCTTGTTATCGAGCAGCGTGCCGCAGAAGGGACGCTCCGTGCCCTTCGCGCGAAGAATACGGTACGAATCCTCGCCAAGCTGCGCGCGCCACTCGGCGTCCGTTTTCACCACGGGCGATTCTTGGACAGCGGGTCCGGGTTGTCCGTCGGGGCCGACGAGGCGGACGGTGACTTTTTCTGCATTTGTGGATTTCATGGTGGTTTCTCCTTGGGAAATTCGCACGGAAAGCGCAAGGACGCTTGCCACGGCGACGATAGCGGTCAAGAACAGCGGGCGGGGATTCATTCTCCCATATGATTACGTCACTTCTCATCGTTTGTCTCCTCGGGTATCTCATCGGGTCGATTCCGTTCGGATTCCTGATCGGAAAAATGCGGGGCGTTGACCTCCGAACGGAGGGCAGTGGAAACATCGGAGCGACCAATGCGGTTCGCGTGCTGGGGAAAAAATGGGGGTATCTCGTTTTCGCGGGCGACTTTGGCAAGGGAGCGATCGCCGCACTCTCCGGTGGCTGGATCGGTGCAACGGTTGGCCCGCCGCAATTCATCACGGGATTCGGACTCGCCGCATCCGTTTTTTGCATCCTCGGACATAACTTCCCTGTGTGGCTGGGCTTCAAAGGGGGCAAGGGAATCGCCACGTCGGCCGGGATCATGCTCGGCTTCTTCCCGATCGGGGTGTTTCTCGCCGGCATTGCCTCCTGGGTGATCTTCTTTTTCACGACTCGATATGTGTCGGTGGCGTCGATCATCGCCGCCCTTTCGCTCCCGGTCTCCACGGCGGTGTATTTTTATTTCGGCCGCGCGGATGGCTGGATGCTGGGTACCGCCATCCTGATGGCTGCGCTCGCGATCTGGCGCCACCGGGGAAACATCGCCCGGCTGATGAGCGGGACGGAAAGCCGGTTTCAGGGGAAGAAGAAGCCAGAGGACAGCTCACGCGAAGCTGCTAAGGCGCGAAAAGGAGAATAAGGGGTTTTCTGATTCTGCTGATCCTCGCGACTTCGCGTGATTTCTTTTCAGGAACGCAGCGCTTGCGCGGGACGGGTGCCATTGATTGAATCGCGCGCATGTTTCGGAAGATCAGTGTAGTGGGCGCAGGCGGCTGGGGGACGGCGCTGGCAATCCTGCTTTCCGAACACCGGGGCTCCGTCCGTCTCTGGGCGCATAGTCCGGAGCGCGCGGATGAACTGCTCCAAGGTCGGGTAAACTCCACCTACCTTCCGAATGTCCGTATTCCTCCGAACGTTTATGCCACCGCAAGTTTGGCAGAGGCGGCGGACGCGGAATTGCTCCTGATGGTGACCCCTTCCAAAGCCCTCCGTGAGGTCGCCCAGCAACTCGCGGAGACGGGCCTCTCCCCGTCCACGATCGTCGTCACGTGTACAAAGGGAATCGAATATGGGTCGGGGAAGCTTATGAGCGAAGTTCTGGCGGACTGCCTCCCGCTCAATCCGATTGCAGTCCTTTCCGGTCCGAATCACGCGGTGGAAATCGCGCAACGCATCCCGGCGGCGGGCGTGGTGGGGTCGGAACAGTCCGACCTTTTGCCGACTCTCCAAGCCGCATTTGTGCTTTCCTGCTACCGAGCCTACTCGAGCACGGACATCCGCGGTATCCAGCTTGGCGGCGCTTTGAAGAACATTTTCGCGATTGCTGCGGGCGTATCGGATGGCTTTGGAATGGGTGACAATGCGAAGGCAGGGCTCGTCACTCGCGCACTTGCGGAGATGTCTCGCCTGGGAGTGGCGATGGGCGGCGCGCGGGAAACCTTCAACGGTCTGAGCGGAATCGGGGATCTGATGGTGACGTGTTTCAGCCGCCACAGTCGGAACCGGAAGTTCGGGGAACGCGTGGGTCGCGGGGACAGCCCCGAGGAGATTCAGGCATCCATGCAAATGGTGGTGGAGGGCGTCCCGACCGCCCGGAGCGCTTACGAATGTGCCCGCAGGCTTGGCGTGGAAACGCCGATCATCGACCAGATTTACGCGGTCCTCAACGACCACAAAACGCCCCACGAGGCGATGTGGGAACTACTGGGCCGACCACCGCGGGCGGAGAAAGACACGGGTCGGGAAGGGAGCACGGGTTTTCCTACCCGTGTCTCTTAAACCCCAAACGGACTGGAAAGTCCGTTCTCCTCCGGGAAAGGAGCACGGGTTTTCCTACCCGTGTCTCTTAAACCTAAACGGACTGGAAAGTCCGTTCTCCGTTGGTTCATCCTACCACTGAATAACCGAACTCGCCCACGTGAGGCCGCCGCCGAAGACCACCAACAGGATGTAGTCCCCCACCTGGAAGCGACCCTCCCTGTTCGCCTCATCGAGCGCAATCGCCACCGCGGCCGCGGACGTGTTCCCGTATTTTGCCAAATTCGTGTGAAATCGGCTCAACGGGATGTCCATGCGGTCCGCCAGGGCCTCAATGATTCTCATGTTCGCCTGGTGCGGAATGATGCAGGTGAGGTCATCAATCGTGAGTCCACTCTGCTCCAGAGCCCGATTCGCCGCGTTGAGCATCGACCCCACCGCCTGCTTGAAGGTTTCGCGTCCGTTCATCTGCAGCGTGTTTTGCTTGAGATGGATGTTCTCCGGCGTGACCGGCAGTGCGCAACCGCCGCCGGGCATGATCAGGATGTCGCTGTAGTTCCCGTCGCTCCCCATGTAGGTGGAAATCACCCCGTGCGAGTTCGCCCGGTAGCGCAGGATCGCGGCACCGGCGCCGTCGCCAAAGAGCACACACGTGTTCCGGTCCTCCCAGTTGAGAATCGAACTGAGCTTGTCAGCTCCGATGACCAGGATCGTTTCGTACGTGTGATTGGAAATAAACTGCTGGGCGATTTCGATACCGTACAAAAATCCCGAGCAGGCGGCGGAGATGTCGAAACATGCCGCGCGATTGGCCCCGAGCAGCTTCTGCACCCAGCAGGCCGTCGCGGGGAAATTCGTGTCGGGAGTCACGGTGGCGACGATGATCAGATCGATTTCCGTCGCGGTGATATCCGCCTGTTCCATGGCGGCGCGGGCGGCTGCGGCGGCGAGGTGGCTCGTGAATTCGTCCTCGCGGGCGATGCGGCGTTCGCGGATCCCGGTACGCGTGGTGATCCACTCGTCCGACGTTTCCACTATTTTCTCGAGATCCTTGTTGGAGAGCACCCTCTCCGGGACGTAGCTGCCGGTTCCGACAATGGAGACGGTGCGGCTAGGTTGACGCGATCGCGTGCGGGGTGTTTTTCTCATTATACGAACGGATGGCCTCGACGATCAGCGGATTGATCTTCTGCTCGATCGATTCCAGTGCAACGCGAATGGCATTCTTGATGGCAACGGCGCTGCTCGCCCCGTGGGCGATGATGCAGATGCCGTTGACGCCGAGGAGGGGGCTCCCTCCATAGGTTTCATAATTGGTTTTGTCGCGAATCGCAACAAATGCGTCCTTCGCAAGCAGGGCACCGAAGGTCCGAACGGGGTTCGCCTTCAACTCGCGCTTGAGCCAGGTGAACACCGCATGCGCCGTGGCTTCCGCGGTCTTCAAGACCACATTGCCGACAAATCCGTCGCACAGCACCACTTCGACAGGGTTTTCAAAAAGGTCGTGACCCTCCACGTTGCCGCGGAAGTTCAGACCGCTGTGCTTCAGGAGTTGGAAAATCTCCTTGGTAAATTCACTTCCCTTTGCGTCCTCGCCGCCGATCGACATCAGGCCGATCGCGGGGTTTTCATAACCGACCACATGGCGGGAATACACGCTGGCCATGATGGCGTACTGCAACATGTGCATCGGTCGGGCATCGACATTGGCACCGGCGTCCATCAGGACGCACACGTTGGTTTCCGTGGGGAGATACGAAGCGATTCCCGGACGTTCCACGCCCTCGAGCGTGCGGAGTTTGATCGTGGTGGATGCGACCGCCGCTCCGGTGTGACCGGCGCTGACCACGGCGTCGGCTTCCCCTTTTTTCACCAAATCGACGGCTCGGGAAATCGATGAGTCCTTTTTGCGTCGGACGGAGTCCACCGCGTGCTCGTTCATGCCCACGACTTCGGTCGTGTGACGGATTTCGATCCGGCCATCATTGCAGCCTTCCCGCTGCAATTCGGCCTGTATGGCCTTCTCGTCGCCGACGAGAAAGAGCTTCGTGATTTTTGGATACGCGGAGAGCGCAAGAACCGCACCGGCGATCGTATTTCGCGGTGCGTGGTCTCCACCCATGGCATCGAGGGCTACTCGCATGCCGCTGACTACGTTACGCAGCTTCGATGGTCAATACTTGACGGCCTTTATAATAGCCGCACTCCCCACACGCCGTGTGACCACGCACAGCGGTGCCGCATTGGCTGCACTTCGAAAGCTGTGGTGCATGCCAGCGATTCGCCGCCTTGCGGGTACGCAGGCGCATCTTTGAGACTTTACGTTTCGGAACTCCCATAATCTATCTTTTCTCTTTACTACCCGGTTGAAAATCTGTCAGCGCATTCCAAGCCGGGGACGGACCTTTCGGTTTTTCCTCCCCCTGCAAAGCGACGGCCTCCGGATCAAATACTGCCTCTGCCCGCCGCGGGTGTGCAGGCAGGGCGAGGAGAATATCCTCTCTTACGTACGGGGTCAAGTCTACGAGTTCACGACCGGATAATTCCATCTGCATCGCAAAATCGTCCACTTCGACCTCAAACGGGAATAATTCGAGCGTCGCCACGCATCGCAGCTCCAACGTGATCGCGAGCGACCCGGTGGCAAAAAGCCCGCCGTCCGAGAGGCCGACATCGATGGAGTACCGGAGCGGCGTGAGCGGCCGGGCCTCGGCTTCCTCGAGTTCGAGCCCCGCGGGGTCTTCTTCGCCTTCGAGGTGCAGGGTATCCCCCTGCGGGATCGCGCGTTGATGCACTTTCATAAAGGAAAATTCGCTCCGCCCGGGCGGATTCGCAATCACCGTGTGGCGTATTTACGCACCAATCGCTCCGCCACCTTCGGCGGAACAAACGCAGAGACGTCGCCTTTGAGCCGCGCCACCTCTTTCACAATCCGACTGCTCAAGTAGGTGTAGTCTTCCTTGGGCGTCAAAAACACGGTCTCCAAGCGCGGCTCGAGGCTCCGATTCATCAGCGCCATCTGGAACTCGAACTCGAAATCCGACACCGCCCGGAGCCCGCGGATCACCACAAACACTCCCTCCGCCCGCGCAAAATCGACGAGCAACCCGTCGATCCGCCGAACCTCTACCGCATCCCCCATGGTTTCCCGAATGATCTCCATCCGCTCCTCCACACTGAAAAGCGTCTGCTTGGCCTCATTGTCTGCCACGGCAACGATCACACGCGAGAACAACTCCGCCGCACGGTGGATCACATCGACATGCCCGCGCGTGATGGGGTCGAAACTCCCCGGATAAATCGCGGCCGAGCGGGTCATCGCGTTACTCCCACTCAATGGTCGCAGGAGGCTTGCTCGAGATGTCGTACACGCAGCGATTCACCCCTTTGACCTCATTGATCACCCGCCGGGAAATCTTTGCGAGGAGTTCGTAAGGCACGTGCACCCAGTTCGCCGTCATGCCGTCCTGGCTCTCCACGATGCGCAACGCGATGGTTTGATCGTAGGTCCGCTCGTCGCCCATGACGCCTACGGACTGAATCGGCAGGAGCACGGCAAAGGATTGCCAGACTTTATAGTACCAATCGGCCGCCTTCATTTCTTCCAGAACGATGGCATCCGCCTCGCGAACGATCCGCAAACGCTCCTCGGTGATGTCGCCAAGGATGCGAACGGCAAGTCCGGGACCAGGAAACGGTTGGCGTTGAACCACTTCCTGAGGAAGGCCGAGCTCACGACCCACTTCGCGCACTTCGTCTTTGAAGAGCTGACGGAGGGGTTCCACCAGTTCAAACTTCATCCGCTCCGGAAGCCCACCCACATTGTGATGGCTCTTGATGAGCGCGGCGGGATTTCCCCCGATTGGCACGCTTTCGATCACGTCCGGATAAAGGGTTCCCTGCGCGAGAAAGCGGAACGGTTTCCCTTTTTCCGCCAGTTTGGCCTCGCGGGCGGCTTCCTCGAAGACCTTCACAAATTCGTTGCCGATGATCTTGCGCTTGCGCTCGGGATCGCGGACACCCTTGAGCTTTTTGAGGAAACGTTCGCCCGCGTTCACCACCTTCAAATTGATATGGAAGCTCCCGGCGAAAATGCGGCGGACCGCTTCGGTTTCCTTGGCCCGGAGCAGGCCGTTGTCCACAAAAATGCACGTCAACTGCTTGCCGATCGCCTTGTGCAGGAGGGCGGCGGCAACCGAGGAATCGACCCCACCGCTGAGACCCAGGATGACGCGGTAGGACCCCACCTGTTCGCGGATGCTCGCACAGGTGTTCTCGATGAACGATTCCATCGTCCAATCCCCCGCGCATCCGCAGATGCCATGCACGAAGTTTTCGAGAATTTGACGTCCCTTCGGCGTGTGGGCGACCTCCGGGTGAAACTGGAGTCCGTAGATTTGCCGTTTGGGGTCGCCGATCACGGCAAACGGGGAATTCTCGGTGATTCCAAACGTCTCAAACCCTTCGGGAAGTGCGGAAATGCGGTCGCCGTGGCTATTCCAGACATCCAGTTCTTTCGGCAGACCCTTAAAGAGGGGGCAGCGAACATCCGCCCGCAGCTTGCCATGCCCGTACTCGCGCTCTGAAGAACGCTCCACGGTGCCGCCCAGGTCGAGGGCCACCAGCTGCATGCCGTAGCAAATGCCCAGGATCGGAATCCCGAGCTGGTATATCTTGCGATCGAGCTTCGGAGCTCCCTTCGCATAAACGCTCGCGGGGCCGCCGGAAAGAATGATCGCCGCCGGGCGATTTGCGACGAGATCCGCAGCCTTCGTCGTGTGCGGGAGGATCTCGGAGTAAACGCGACATTCCCGGATGCGGCGGGCGATGACCTGCGTGTATTGGGACCCGAAATCGAGAATGACAATGCGGGAACCCGGGAGACTGGAAGCGTCCATGAGCTTAAAAATTCGCGTGAGAAGCCGTCAATGCGGCATCAGCGATACTCGGGGCCGAAACTATCGGACGTCGGGTTATTGGGAACGATGGTTCCCCCGCCGCTGATGCCCCGCTGGAACTGCTCGCCAACCTCCGTCGTATCCTGCTCCGCCACCTGACAACCGGTCACGAGCCCACCGAGCAGGAGCGCAAGAATCATCCATCGCCTTTTCACCCGGCGATAATAAGGTAAACGGAGATGATGGCAAGTAGCGAACCGCTGGAGCCTTCGGGATCCGGGATCCCGCCGCGAACCCTCCTCCAAGCGTACGCAAGAGGGGCGTTCCCCATGGCGCACGAGGGTCAGTTGCTGTGGTTTTCACCGGATCCCCGGGGCATCATCCCGATCGACGACTTCCACGTACCACACGGACTCCGCCGCGCGATCAAGGATCCCGCCTGGGAAATTCGGATGGATTCGGCGTTCGATCGGGTGGTTGATGCATGCGCGGAACGGGAGGAGACGTGGATCGATACGTGTATCCGCACCAGTTACCTGCGCTTGCATGCGCTGGGATTTGCCCATTCCGTGGAGGTCTGGCGGGATGGCGAATTGGCGGGGGGGCTGTACGGCGTCCGGCTCGGGGGTGCGTTTTTTGGCGAGAGCATGTTCCATCGCGTACGCGATGCGTCGAAGGTCGCTCTCCATGCGCTCATTGAAGGGTTGCGAGGGGGCGGATTTACCCTCCTGGATACGCAGTGGATGACCGATCACCTGCGGCAGTTCGGAGGACTCGAGGTTCAGCGTTCGGTGTACCTCCGCCTCCTTCGACGCGCCGTTGCGAACACGGACTGTCAGTTGCGCGTGGGCAGCTGATTGGACCCGCA
>Ga0247834_1004609_pt1 | contig 17164 bp, 12 predicted proteins | sample LaCruzMarch2015__8_FD_187118 | JGI IMG/M metagenome (GOLD analysis project Ga0247834, IMG submission 187118) | Freshwater microbial communities from meromictic Lake La Cruz, Castile-La Mancha, Spain - LaCruzMarch2015_12m | ecosystem: Environmental > Aquatic > Freshwater > Lake | place: Spain...
TGCGTTGGTGACTGGTCAGTGGTGCCGGCATCCCCTGGTCCCTGCGCATCGGCACCAGGCTCTCCAGCACTCACCCCACCGGCCAACGAGCTTGTCGCCGACCGGCCAACTTCATTGTCGGCAGACAAAAACGGTCGCATCGTGTTTACCGCCAGCAAGGGACTCACAGGAGTCGGGTTCCCGCGCAAGGGTTCAGGCCGTGGGGCCAACAAGACCACCGGCTGGGAAGACATTTGCGAGATGACCTCGGACACCGTCTCCCGCACGATCATCGACGACACGCTGCCTGGTGGGCCAGTGGAGCGCACCATCACCTATCAGGCGCCGTTTGATCGGTGTGATCGGGTGGAGGATTATCGGGGGGTTTGGGGAAGCATGGCAAGATCAATGCTTTCTACGCAATATGTAAATAAGTAGGGTGCTATGATGCAAATGAAACTTACTACTTTTCAATCTCTTCGCTTTGAGTCAAGAAATCAATTGTGTTAACTTGCTCACGAGCGTCTAAGCTTTTACCACCCTTCCATCCCAATGGAGGGGCGGCTGGATCGAGGTAGCCAAACTGTTGAACACAATGCGAATAGGCAACCCGAGCTTGCAAAGTATACCTACCAACGAACTTTCCATCTTCCCCCAATAGTGACCACTTTGCAGAACGGTTGCGCAACGCATTTAACAGATCAATGCCAAAGGCGTTCTTGTCAAGAATTTCAAGGTCATAATGGAAGGTATTAGCCGGGTAAAAATCACGATTACCAGACGGGGTGTACTTGAATCTAAGCGAATTTCGAAAACCATCGATAGGTATCATTAATACTCCTTTTTTGCAAGAAAAAGTTCTATTTTTGGCAGTTGACCGGAATTTTGGTTGGGCAATTCCTTCAGCAATTACGCCCAGTGCATGTCCTGCATCTAGCGTTGATAATGCTTGAAGCCTGTATACTGAGATGTCTTTATCGTTGCCACCCAAAATATAGTCACATACCCTCTTGATTTGGCACTGATCCCAATTTCCATCTGTAGAAGCTTCAGCTTCATTCACAATGGTAGTAAATTCAGTTCTTTTTCTACATAGCCGCACAAACCCAATCATTCTTCTTGAGTTTGACTTTAGAAGTATCCATCTTGCTAGGTTATTTAGCGCCATAACTAGCAGAGAATATCAATAATTCCCTTAACTAAAGACTTGTGAGTAATATCACTTTTTAGCAAGTACTCGTTCAGGTTTCTACGCCCTTGCTCCCCAGAGCATACACACAAAAAAGAGGCCGCTGCTTGAGCCAATCGCTTGCAGGGGCTTTGCAAGCAATTAATGACAAGATCAGTTAAGTAATCACAGTTAGTGTCAAAATCCGCATCACAGAGAGACGAAAGCAAAATATGCTTGCCAAGATCTGGGATTGACCTAAAATGATGTGCAATTATTGAATGATCAATCGGATTAGATTCGACAGCCCAAGCTATCACCTCTTCAGCAATTCTGTACAGATAATCCTCGTTAAAATTGTCAGCCGATGCAAGCTCTATAAATGCGCTTAACACTGCATCTGGAATAGAGCTATTCAAATCGGGAAGCTTGTATTGATGATAATAGTCGGAGGTGATATTGCCATATATATTTTTATACTGAAGTCCGGCCCAACTGGCAAAGAATATACTTGTCAGCGCTCGCAGTGGAGTACGATTAAGAAAAGTCGATAGTCTATCTTCTTCGGAAGCTAAAAGAAAATGAATCAAGCGGTAGCTGTAGTCCGATTCGCTAAGAACATGACTGACAGTGCCTAAACTACTCCCGAGTTCTAGCACGACAGCGTAATGGGACCCTCCAGCCTGGACTTCATTAGATTGATTTTGGCGATAGGGATTCGCGTAGCTTCGGGGTAATAGCCCAGTTGAAGAAGTTTCGGGATTCTGCATTGAATTCGTCAAGGGTGAGTAGGGCGTCAGCGATTTCGACAGGTGAATCAGTGTAGCAATCAGAGTCAATCAAACACACGGGCTCACTAGATCCCACCCTGAGTGCTAGCCCAGATCTCACGCTAATCTTGGCGCCAGAAATGTCAAGGGTGTAACCGAATGTCAATAACGCTTCAGTAAGATCAGATTCGGCAAACTCCGTTATCGACAAGGCTCCCAAGATATGAGGCTTAACAAGTTCATGCCAAGGAGATTCTTCAAGGCCTAACTCTGACTTGACGATCAAGTCCTGGTATCTCAAGCCAATGCGCGTCAAAAAAACTGGAGAATAGATACTTATAAAGGCCTTCAAGGCAACATCCAATCGCTCTCTAAACTCTTCCCATTTTGCATATCTCAATGTAGATAGCGAAAGAAAGCTGCTTGAAAGAACAAGTTTCCATTCAGCTGTTTTATCAACAAACTCAAATGACTTTATCTGCTCCACAAAACCACTGCTGGCTGCACCTCCCGGTTGAGAACCAGGCTCTGCTAACAATGCTGATAAGGGGAGCTCGCGCTTGGCACTGAAGTTTGGATACTCATTCCTAATAGCTTCTTGGAATTGATATGGGTCTTCATTGTCTATTTTTAATATTTTTGGGAATCTAAGTTGGCAAATAACCTCAACTAGAGGATTTTTTTCATATCTCACTCGCGGGGAAGCTGGGAACCTCATGGCTTTGAGATTAGATGCATGCAGCCTAGCGCATTCTGCAGGTTCATGGTCAAGAAAACTCAGAACAAGACATCCGAGCCATCGAACTCTCGCGAGTGGAGCTAAAAAATGAAATAGGTATATCTTTTGGCGACAGAGATTCAGCTTGGCCTTGGCTCTGCTTGGCATAGGCTTCGGCCTTGAAGCAGTGATTACTCATTGGGCTGAATACCGCTCTTGGTGATTGCTTGATGATCGGTTCGTACTTTATGCCTTCAGCTGATCCACCAGCACCGCGAACTGAGCCTTGTACTCCTCCTGGTTCAGCTCCCCAGCCGCAAACCGCTGGGTCAACCGCTCCATTCCCGCCAGGATCACCTCATTGGTTTTCTCTTCCACCGTCACTTCAAAATTCACGGCTCCGGGCTCCGCCGGCTTGTCCTTGTTGAAGAGCTTGCCCGCCCAGCCCAGTGCCTCGCCCACCTTGGCCCCCGCACGACTGGCCACATCTCCCGCGGCGAAGAGCGCCTGATCGAACGCGCCATCCTCCCGGCGGAACCGCTTGGCCAACGCGGGCTGCTCCTCCAGAAGCTGCCCCTGGCCGAGGGCCTCCAGCAGTCGAGCCAGCACGTCCTGCTCAGCGGCCTGCAGCTCGCCATCGGCAGCGGTGATCAAACAGAAAACACGCGCCACAGATTCACGGTTGGCGGGCTCCTGGATTGAACGCAAGGCCGCGCAGACCCCGTCCAAATCAGCATTCACCTTCTCCGCCAGCCGCTGCAACTCCTCCTCCGGCAGTGCCAGTTGCTTGAGGAAGGTGAGATACACCTCCCGTTCCTTGTCATCAAAGTTCCTGTCGGCAAGAGCCAGGGCCATCAGGCCCTCGAGCACCGCCACCTCCGCCTGTTCGTTGCGGCCGATCTGCCCCTGCAGCCGCCGGGTCTCCTCCCGCAACGCCGCCGACACCCGCACGCCGTGGCGCACCCGCGTACCCATCACCCGTGTGGTGGCGTAGTTCCAACCCGCTGAGATCCCCACGCCCACGATCGGCACGGCCGTCTTGAGGATCGCCTTCTGGGTCACCTGCTTGGCGATCCGTGGGCCGAGCACCGTGCCAGCCGCCGCCTGGATCAGAGGGGTGTTGCCATGGATCAGTCGAAACAGCTGGGCCCGTGCCACTTCCGGCCCGAAGGCTTTCAGGCCCAGGCCCCCCACTTCAGCGACCTTCACCCCGTAGACCACGGCGAAGAGCCTGGTGAGCTCCTCCGGGTCGTCGGCAGCCAAGGGAATGTCGTACACAAGGTGGAGGTCAAACGCCAAACGCAGCTGCAGGCGCACGGTGTAGAACACCTCCGCCATCACCGCCGTAATCGCGGCCTGCAAGCCCACTCCGGCGGTGAGCACAGCTGCACTGGCCGTGGCCCCTGAGAGCCCACCGGCAATGGCTGCGTTTTTTTCTGCCAGTTCGCAGAGCTTGCCGGCAATCGCATCGGTGGGTAGGCCGGGGTACTTGCCCCGCAGGTAGGCGGCCCCGCCCTGTTCCATCACCTTGCGCTCGTAGCTGCCCAGGCAGCTCATGAGGAACTTGTTGAACCAGGTGCCGTCCTTGATCGCCTGAACCCCGAAGGACTGGACGGTGTGCTTCAGATCCGCGAATTCCTGCAGGATCCCGGCCTTTATCGCCTCCTGGTCATAGCCGCCACCACCATTGCCGGCTGGGTTGGAGTTGGCCACAGGGGGGAGGTGGTAGTGGGGGATGTCTACTCACAATCCCGTTCAATCCGTCGTATTCGCTTACGCGTTCGGCTCGGCCATTCACGGCCGAGCCTCTCTTGCGCGCCACCACAGGCTACGACCTGTGCATGAAAATCATGTACCAGTTCTTTTGCAAAGCGAATTGACGCTTGAAACTCATACACTGTGCTGCGCATATCCTCACGCGGCTCAGGCGAATGCCTGCAGAAGCTGGATGGGAAAAGGGCTACAGTTCTGACATGATGCGATGTGTGGTGCGATATTCATTCAAGGAGGCCCTGGCACACCTTCCCCGCGGCGGCCCCTTGGGGCTGGATCTGCTGGCGGCCCACGGCATTACCGCCAAGCACGCCTCGGCTCTGGTGCGCTCTGGCTGGTTGCAGCGCCTGGGGCGCGGGGCCTACAGCATTCCCGGCGACACGCTGCAGCGGGATGCCTGCCTGGCTTTCCTGGCGCAGCAGGTGCCGGGGTTGCATGTAGCCGGCAAAACGGCCCTGGCCTGGCGCGGTGTCCGTCACAACCTGGCCTACCGGGAAACAGTGGTGCTGTGGGGCGATCAGCCAGCACGTCTTCCCAGCTGGCTAGGCCCCGTCGTCATCGTGCGCTATCGCGTGGCCCACATCTTTGATGCCGATCTGCCGGCGGGGCTCGGGCTGGCACCCCTGGCCGGTGGCCATCAAGAGCTGCCTGTGTCCGCTCCGGAGCGCGCCCTGCTGGAGCTGCTCAGCGAAATCGGCAGCTTCGAAGGTCTGGAGGAGGTGCGCCAGCTGGTGGAGAGCACGCGCAACCTGCGGCTGCCACTGCTGGATCAGCTACTCAGCCACCTCACCCGTATCAAGGTGGTGCGCCTTGCTGCCCAGCTGGCAAGCGAGCTCGAGTTGCCCTGGGCCGAGCTGGCCCAGCAACACAGCCGCCGGCTCGGTGGCGGCCGTCGCTGGGTTGCAGTGGGCCGCACCGGTGAACGCCTGGATCTGGCCGCAACACCATGAACAGCACCTACACCGCCACGGTGCGCCAGCTGCTGGACATCGCTCCGATGGTGTTCGCCACGCCTCACTTCGCCCTCAAGGGCGGCACCGCTCTCAATCTGTTTCTGCACGATCTGCCACGTCTATCGGTGGACATCGATGTGGTGTTCACCAACCACAGACTCGACCGTGAAGCCGCGTTGCAGGCTATTGCCGCCGAGCTCAGTGCGATCAGCCAGAAGCTGGAGGCCATGGGCTACGAGGTCATTCGAAAGACCATTGGCAGCGAAACCAAGCTGATGGTGCTGGGCCCCCAGGCCGAAGTGAAGGTGGAAGTCAATGAGGTGTTCAGGGGTACCTTGCTTCCGCTTCAGCACAGGGCTCTCTCTCCTGCAACCGAGGAGCTGTTTGCCCAGGCGGTCACCCTGCCCCTGCTAGCAAGCGCCGAGCTCTATGGCAGCAAGCTCGTGGCCGCCATGGACCGTCAGCACCCCAGGGATCTGTTCGATGTGCTGATCCTGTACGACAGCCTCGGCCTGACTCCCGAGATCGTGGATTGTTTTGTGGCGTACCTAGCTGGCCACAATCGGCCGGTGCATGAGCTGCTGGCGCCCAAACGCCAACAGCTGGCGATCACCTACGCCAACCAATTTAGCGGCATGACACGCAATGCCATCAGCCTTGAAGCCCTGCAGCAGATCCGGGAACGACTGTTCCATGAGCTTCCGCGTGCGCTCACCACCGAGCACCGCACATTTCTGCTGTCACTGGTGCAGATGCAACCGCGCTGGGATTGCATGCCATTCCCCCACCTACAAGACTTGCCCTCCATCCGCTGGAAGCTGCTCAATCTCGCCAAACTCAAGACCCCGAAGCTGGCTGCGCAGAGCGAGCTATTGCAAGCCTGTTTTGATCAACTGGCGCTACCGGATTGATGCTCCACCTGGCTGAGTGTCTTCAGCGGGCGACATCAAGCTCCTGGCCCTCGCGCAGCGCCCGCGCCACCACATGCCAACGGGAACCGGCCAGGTCGCGGGCATCCTGTTCACCCACATCTACCAGGTCCACCGCCACCCGCAGCGGCAAGGGCCGCAACGCTGCCCGAAGTGATCGCAGCGCGCATTGACGCTCGATCGGTGTGAGGGTGGGCTGGGGCATCACCACCAGCAGATCAATGTCGGAATCAGGCCGAGCGTCGCCGCGGCCCCGCGATCCAAACAACACCAGCCTCCGTGGACTGGGCTGAATCCCAGCCAGGGCTGCCGTCACCGCCTGCAGGTCGGCGTCAATCGCGGGGCTGGTGATCGCCATGAAATGAGGTTAGGCCTCCTGATCGGATCTGAATAGCAGCCAGCATCGTCGTCTCGCTCCCGCTGATTGTTTTGACGGCTATGCATTTTTATGCAATGAGTGCATATATACGGATCGATTGGCAGCACTGAGATCTCGCCTAGTGTGAAGGTGCAGATTCGCGGCAGATCTTGCTCCCTTCCGTTGTTGCCAGCGAGCTGGAGCAGGTAGCTGCCGACGCCATTCGCACCGCTTTTCACCCCACCACACCTGGCTTTGCCGGGCTGATCGACCGTTTCCTGGCTGATCGCGAGCGGCTGCTCAAGGGGCCCTATGTGTCGGTAGCCCTGCCCTTTCGCGAAGGCTCCGGGCGCGATTGGCTCCCCCAGATCCCCCTCTCCTTCCCGCCTTACCTCCACCAGGAGAAGGCCTTTGATCGGCTGCTGCCAGGCACGCCCCGCAACACCCTGGTGGCCACCGGCACCGGATCCGGCAAAACGGAGTGCTTTCTCTTGCCACTCCTGGAGCACTGCCGCCAGCAGCACGCCCAGGGCGCCCGGGGGATCAAGGCGATCCTGATCTACCCGATGAATGCCCTGGCCACCGACCAGGCGCGGCGCATCGCCGATCTCATCCACACCATTCCGGCCCTCGCCGGGCTGCGCGCCGGTCTCTACATCGGCTCCTCCGACGACACGCCCACCGCGGCCATGACCGCCACCAGCGTGATCACCGATAAAGACGCCCTGCACAAGGCGCCGCCCGACATCCTGCTCACCAACTACAAACAACTGGATTATTTGCTGATCCAGCCCCATGTGCAGAGCCTCTGGGAGCACAACCATGCATGTGTTCTTCGCTATCTCGTCGTCGACGAGTTCCACACCTTTGATGGCGCCCAGGGCACCGATCTGGCCTGCTTGATCCGCCGCTTGCGCGATCGCCTCCAATGCCCCGGCGAGGAGCTGGTGTGTGTGGGCACCTCCGCCACCCTCGGTGGCCCGGAGTCCCGCGAGGCGATGCTCGACTACGCCGGCCAGATCTTCGCGAGCCGCTTTGAGCCCTCCTCCCTGATTGAGGAGGAACGGCTCAGCGCCGAGGAGTTCTTCACAGCGCACACCGCCTACGGCGATGCGGATAACGGTGGTCTCTACGCCTTGCCTCTACCCGGGGTGGAGACGGCAGATCAGCTCAATCCCAGCAACGCCACCAGCGCACCGGCCTACCTCGCCCAACAGGCCCAGCTCTGGCTTGGAGAAACCCTGCCTATCCCTGCAGAAGGGGATATCAGCGTCGAGGCCTGGCGCCTAGCCCTGGGCAAGCGGCTCGGCATCTTGCCGGCGGTGCACAACCTGGTGCGCCAGGCGGCTGCCACCTGCTCCATTGAAGAACTCCTCGATCGCTTCTCGCGGCAGCTGGGTCTGGGGGATCGCTTTCCGCGTCCCTATCGGGTGTTGCTGCTGGAAAGCCTCCTGGCCCTGATGGCCCATGCCCGCCGCACCACCACCCTGCTCAATGGCCAGGAGGTGGTGGTGCCCTGGCTCACCCTGCGCCAGCAGCTCTGGTTGCGTGAGCTCAAACGCATGGTGGCCTCGGTGGAGGCGGAGCCCCAGTTGCGTTATTCCGACGACCTCGCGGGCTCAGAAGCCAGTCCCCATCTACCGGTGGTGCACTGCCGTGATTGCGGTGCCACCGCCTGGGCCTCCACCGTGATCAGCCAGGGAAGCCACTGCCTCGATCGCGGCAGCAATCTGCAGGGCTTTTACAAGGCCTTCTTCTCTGGCGCCCCAGAGCTGCGTTACCTCTTCCCGACTGGCGCCAGCAGCGCAGGCCATCGCTTTTGCGGCGACTGCCTCTCCTTTCACCCTGCGCAAGATGTTGCCGCTGGCATCTGCCCCAACTGCCAGAGCCGCAACCTGTTGGCCGTTGAAATCCCCGACTGCACCTACCAAGACGACAACAACCATCCCCACGTCAGCCGCGATTGCCCTCAGTGCGGCGCACAGCAGGGCCTGCTGCTGATCGGTTCGTCTGCCGCCAACCTCACCAGCACCTGGAGCGCTGCCCTGTTTGCTTCGCCCTTCAACGGCGACAAGAAACTGCTGGCCTTCTGCGATTCGGTGCAGGACGCCGCCCACCGTGCCGGCTTCATTGCCGCCCGTGCCTACCGCACCTCCTTCCGCACCGCTCTCACCACCACCGTGCAGCAGGCCCAGTTGGAGCAGGGCGGACTAATTGCCCTGGATCAGCTGCAGGAACGCCTGATCAGCGACTGGCAGCAACGCTTCCCCAACCCGGTGGACTTTGCCGCCACCTTCATCCCCAACGACCTCGAATGGCTGCGCGAATGGGATGCCCTGCAGCACCAGGACACGCCCAGCCTGGATGCAGGCGGGACCCTGTTGCGCCTGGTGTGTGACCGGCTGCGCTGGGAGGTGGCCGCTGAATTCGGCTACCGCTCCCGCTTGGGCTCGTCAGTGGAGCAAGCCGGATCGCTGGCGGCAGGTGTCGATCCTCAGGCCATCAACGCTCTGCTGCCCGCCCTGCTGAGCCGTTTTCAGAATGAAATCGAGCCGCTGCGTCATGCCCGCACTTCACAGGTGCAGCAGCTCGTGGTGGGGTTGCTGCATCACTGGCGGCAGCGTGGGGGCCTTGAGGTTCCGGAGCTGCTGGGCCAAGACGGCAAAGACAGCGCCTACCTGCTCTCCGGTGGCACTGACACCTACGTGCTCAACCAGAAGATCACCCACACCCCCCGCTTTGGCCCCACCTCGGCGCGGCCCAGCTTTCCCACCAGCCACCGGGGTAAGGGCGGCTTTGAGCAGCTGGTGCGCGAAACCGGCCAGCCCACCTGGGCCCAGCACTGGCTGCAGCGCACCCTTGAGCCCAGCCAACCGCTGGATCCGGAGCAGCAGAAGGAAGCCCTGCAGGCGGTGGTGGCGGCACTGATCGAGGCGCAGCTGCTGCTGGAGATCCCCGGCAGCCGCGGCGAGCACATCTGGGCGATTCCCCGTGCCCGCATTGCAATCACCGCCCAGCCTCAACGCCTGCGTTGCACGCAATGTGGCGACGCCCAGGCCGTTCTGAGCGAGCAGCTCAGCCTCTGGGATGGCATGCCTTGCCAGGTGCGCCACTGCAGTGGCGAGTACCTCCTTGATGCCCGCGGTGGCCTGCCGCTCTACCGGCGCCTCTACGAGCGCGGCGATGTTCACCGCATCGTGGCCAGGGAGCACACCGGCCTGCTGCAGCGACCCGATCGTGAGCGGCTGGAAACCCAGTTCATTCGCAGCAAATACCGCAGCGATCCAAACCTGCTCTCAGCCACCTCCACCCTGGAGATGGGCATCAACATTGGTGATCTCTCCACAGTGCTGCTGGCCTCAGTGCCGCCGGAGCCGGCCAACTACCTGCAGCGCATCGGCCGCGCCGGGCGGCGCGATGGCAACGCCCTGGTCGGCACGCTGGTTACCGGCACCGCCCACGACCTGTACTTCTTCTCCGATCCCCGCGAGATGCTGCAGGGGCAGGTGAATCCACCTGGCTGTTATCTCGATGCGGCCGCGATCCTGCGGCGCCAGCTACTGGCCTACAGCCTCGATCGCTGGGTCATAAGTGGCATCGATCACCAAGCCCTGCCTAAGCAGCTCAAAGCCGTACTCGATGCGGTGGAGCAATCGGGAGCCGGCACGGTCAAAGAGGCCTTCCCTTTCACCTGGCTCAGCTGGTGCGGCGCCCACCAGGGCGAGCTGCTGGAGCGCTTTCTGGGCTTGTTTGATGCCAACCTCGCCGAGACCAGTCGTCAGGAACTGGGTCGCATCTTCCTCGCCACGGCCGAGACGCACTACAGCGCTCCCTATGCGCAGGACTTGCTGCAGCGCTTGGAGGAGCTGATCGCTGAGCGCAAACGGCTCAGCGCCGAAGCCCGACGCCTGCGCGAGCGCTTCAACAAGCTCTCGCAGCTGGGTGATGCCCTTACGCCAACCCAGCAAGACGACAAAGACCAGATCTACCGGGAGATGAAGGCCTTTGGCCAGTTGCGCAAGGCGCTCGATACACGCCCGCTGCTGGCGATGCTCACCGATGAGGGTTTTCTGCCCAATTACGCGTTCCCGGAGGCGGGGGTCACCCTCAAATCCGTGCTGTGGCGTCGGAATCCCGCTCGCGGCGATGGTCCAAACCGCAGTGAAGAACTGCCGCCGCTGAGCTATGAACGCCCCGCCAATGTGGCTATCCGTGAGCTGGTTCCCGATGGCCAGTTCTATGCCCAGGGGCGCCGCGTCAAGGTCGACCAAGTCGACCCCAATCTCAATCAACCCGAGCACTGGCGTTTCTGCCCCTCGTGCTCTTACGCCTGCCGCGGCACCGACGACGACTTCGGTCGCAAGGAATGCCCCCGTTGCGGAAACAGCGGCTACGCCGATCAGGGGCAGGTCAAGGAGATGACCATGCTCAAGCAGGTACAAGCCACAACAGAAGATGCCCGCAGCAGGTTTGGTGACGACGCCGATGAACGCAACCCGCTCTTCTTCTTGCGGGAACTGCTGATTCTTCCCGACCTCAATCGCCGCGAGATCTCACTGGCGATCGAGGATGAGGAGTTCCCCTTTGGTGTGGAGTACCTAGCCAGCACCACCTTCCGGGAGATCAACTTCGGCGAGCAGGCTGCGGTTGGCCAGAACCACACCATCGCCGGCAAAAACCTGAAGGTGCGGGGATTTGAGCTGTGCCGTAGCTGCGGCAAGGTGCAGCACGGCAAGGCCAAGGCCAGCAATCACACCTGGGGCTGCCGGTACCGCGACAAGCCCGATGACGCCCAGCTGCGGCAGCTGCTGTTCATGTATCGGGAGTTCCGCTCAGAAGCACTGCGTTTCCTATTGCCTGGTGCCAGCTTCTGGGATGACTCCGGCCAGCCCTCCTTCATCGGTGCCCTCCACCTGGGGCTGAAGCAGCGGTTTGGCGGCAAGGTGGATCACCTCCAATCGGCCTTGGCAGAGGAGCCCCAGCCCGGCAGCAGCCAGCGCAAAACCTTCCTTTATCTCTTTGATTCGGTGCCTGGTGGCACCGGCTATGTGCGCCAGTTGATGGATCGCGGCGGTGAAGACCTCAAGCAGGTGTTCCAGCTCTCACTCCAGTCCCTGCAGAGCTGCGCCTGCAGCGATGGCTGCTACCGCTGCATCTTTCGCTATCGCGAGCGGTTCAATCGCGAGCACACCAGCAAACTGCGCGCCATCGAGCAGCTGCAGACCATCCTCAAGCGTTGGTCAGAGCTCCAGCCCAGTGAGCGCAGCCTCTCGGAGGTGAGCATCAACACCCGCGCTGAAAGTGAACTCGAGCTGCGCTTCCTCGACAAACTGCGCGAAGGCAAGGGTCTGCCCGATGGCGCCAAGGCCTCCCTACGCGACGACGTAATCCACGGACGCAAGGGCTATCTGCTCACGCTGAGCAACGGCAGTCACAGCGTCAGCTGGAAGCTGGAGCAGCAGGTGCCCCTCGGCGATGGCGAGGGGGTCGGAGTCTTCTCTAGGGCTGATTTCCTGCTAACCCCTACCGCCGGCGGCAAGCCAATCGCGATCTATACCGATGGTTGGGAATACCACCGCGGCCGCCTCGCCACTGATGCCCAGCAGCGGATGGCGCTGCAACGCAGTGGCCGCTATCTGTTTTGGGGCTTGAGTTGGGATGACGTTGTTGAGAAGCCCCCGAGCGCCCAGAACCCCCTGGTGCCCAATGGGCTGCAACTGGGTGTGGTTCCAGCCTTCATCGACAAGCCGGAGCTGTTCAGACGCTGGTGGCCTGAAAACACCACTAACCAGGTGATACCGCCCGCTCCAACGCTGGCAGCACGCCAAGCCCAGCTGGCCAGCAGCCTGGAGTTACTGATGGCTTACTTGCTCCATCCCAGCGAGGCCTGGTGGCAGGGGCTGGCTCAGCAGTTCGCCCAGGCCCAAATCACACCTTCCTTGATTTCAGCCCCTGACCTGACTCAAGCGATTGAGGAGTTGCAGCTGCAGCCCCACATCGAGGAATGGCGGGTATCAGCGACCGGCCAGTGCATGGGGCAACAGCTGGAAATAGCACCAGGCCTAAGGGCCCTAAACCTTGCAGACCTTGAGCTGCACAAGCAACTGCACCCCGCCGCCAGCTTCCGCGTCATCCACTTCGAGCCGGATGCAGCAGGTACCGACAAGCAGCAACAAGCCGCCTGGCGCGAATGGCTGCGCCAAGCAAACCTGTTCCAGTTCATCCCCCATGGGCTGATCTCTGCGCCGGGTTGGGGCGGAGCAGAGCAATCGCCTTCCCTTGAGCCCTACGAGGTTTGGGTACAAGGGGTGGCCGCTGCAGCAGCAGCGCAGGCTGGATCGGCTCTCTCGCAGGAGGACATCGCCTGGCAGGAGCTGATCCGGTTCACCCATCCCAGTTGCCAGCCGTTGCTGGGCGCCCTGCAACCCTTCATCTTCAAAGACGCATTGGCACTGCCGGAGCTGGGGTATGAGCTCGAGGGGCCCAAGGGAGAAGTCTTGGCGGAAGCCGAATTGGCCTGGCCGGATCAGCAGCTGGCGGTGATCCTGGATGCAGCGCAGCGCCCCTGCTTTGAAACTGCAGATTGGCGTTGCTGGACCATCGATGATCCCCCTGACCTCACCGCTGTTGATACAACAGCCACCACCATCCGCGACGCCCTGCAAACAACCGCCACCGTGCCTACCCCATGAGCGAGCCACGCCTCACCGTTGCCCTCTCCAGCGACTTCCTCAAAGCGCTGAACAAGCTGCCTGAAAAGGGACGCAGCAAGGCGGCTTCGTTTGTATCCAAGTTTCGCGATAACCCCCGGAGTACCGGTCTCAATTACGAGCGAATCGAGGGCGGCAAGGATCCCATGATCCGATCACTCCGGGTGGATCAGGACATTCGCTGCATCGTGCGAGCTCCAGAGGAGGGCGACACCTACGTGCTGCTTTGGATCGATAAGCACGACGACGCCTATCAATGGGCCCGGCGTCGCACCTGCCATGTCAACCGGGTCAATGGGGCCCTGCAGGTGGTCGACGTGGAAGCCGCTGAGGTGGCGGTGGGCGATGCCATCGCAGCGGCGGTTAGTGAAGCGCTAGCACAATCCGGTTCTGCAATCCAGCCAGCGGAGGCCACACAAGTGGCTTCTGCCAACTCGTCGTCCCTCTTTGCCCACTGTGACGACGACAAACTGATGCTGCTGGGCGTACCGGAGGCTCTCCTGCCGGCGGTGCGTGCCGTCAGCAGTGATGAGAGCCTCAGCCGCCTGATCGAGTGGGTGCCCAAGGACTGCGTGGACGGCCTGATCCTCCTCGCAGAAGGCCGTCCGATTGAGAGCGTGATCGAGGAGCTCGAGCGGCAGCGCCCGGCTCACATCGACCCCAATGATCTGGCCGCCGCCTTAGCGACTCCCGAGAGCAAGGCTGAGTTCTTGGTGATCACCGATGACGATGAGCTGGAAGCAATGCTCGCCGCACCCCTGGAGCAATGGCGGGTCTTCCTGCACCCCAGCCAGCGCCGTCTGGTTGAACGGGACTGGAGCGGCCCAGTGCGTGTTCTAGGCGGAGCGGGCACTGGCAAGACCGTGGTGGCGATGCACCGGGCCCGTTGGTTGGCGCGACAGTTGATTGATTCAGGGGCTACCGGGAGGGTCCTGTTCACGACCTACACCCGCAATCTGGCCACCGACATCCGCAGCAGCCTCACCAAGATCTGCAGCCCTGAGGAGCTGCAGCGGCTGGAGGTGATCCATCTCGATGGCTGGGTCAGCACCTTCCTCAAAGGCCAGGGCCTTCCGGTTCGGGTGTTCAACGAGAGCGCCCGCAAAGCTTGCTGGGACCTGGCGATGGCTGTCGCCGACCCATCTCTGGGCCTCGACCAGCGCTTCTACCAAGAAGAGTGGAAGGAGGTGGTCCTTGCCAATGGCTGCCGCACCCAACCCAACTATCTCTCCGCTCGACGCGTGGGCCGGGGCACCCGCCTCACCCGGCAGAACCGCGCCCAGATCTGGCCGGTCTTCGACGCCATGCGCATGGAACTGCGTCAGAGGGGTCTGTGGGAGCCCGAGGAAGCCAAACAGGCTGCTGCCGATCTGATTCGGGAATCAGGATTAGATGCCCGCTATGCCGCTGTGGTGGTTGATGAAGCCCAAGATCTGGATGTTGCGGGCTTTTCGCTGTTGCGCACCCTCGTCGGTGTGGCCCATTCCAATGATCTGTTCATCGTGGGTGACCCCCATCAACGAATCTATGGAAAACCAGTTGTGCTGAGCCGCTGCGGAATCGAGATCCGCGGCCGATCCCGCAAGTTGCGCATCAATTACCGCACCACAGAGGAAACTCGCGCCTGGGCTACCGCGGTGTTGCATGGTCTCGATTTCGACGACCTCGATGGTGGCCTGGATCCCGCCACCGACTATCGGTCGCTGCTGCATGGCGATGCGCCGCTGATCGAAGCCTTTGAGGATCCCGCCGAGGAGCAACGCTTCTTAGCGGCAACCTTGCGCCAGATCCAGCAGGAGCAGGGCAGACTGGCTGCCACCTGCGTCACAGCCCGCACGAATGCGGCTGTCGACAAACTCAACGACAACCTGCAGAAAGAGGGCTTCGCCACGCGGGTGATCAATGCTGATGAATCCGATGACCCCAGCGATCCCGCACTGCGGCTAGCCACCATGCACAGGGTCAAAGGGCTGGAATTTGATCAGGTGTTTCTCCCCGGGCTGGATGCAGCCCAGATGCCATACCGCTTTGAACTCGATCAGCGCCCTGATCAGCTGTCACGCGAGCTCTTTGAACAGCAGGAACGATCCCTGTTGCACGTGGCCGCCACCCGTGCCAAAAAACGCGTCGTAATCACCTACAGCGGTAAGCCATCCCCGTTCATCACCATTCCAAATAAAAGCGGAGATCAATCGTCTTAAGCAATGGCCAATGCCAAACGGATTCATCAACTCCTCAATCGGCTCTACAAGATTTGTGATGAACTCAGCGAGGAATGTGATGGAAGACCATGTACGCCATCTGGCTTCTGCGTCGGCACGCCAGGTGAGTTTCTAGCTGCCGATGCCTTTGGCCTTAAGTTATTGCCTGGAAACACCAAGCACTTTGATGCAGAGACCGCGGTAGGCGAGCCAGTTCAAATTCGCACCAGCGGCAAGGGCTCATACATCCCTATCTATGGTGGAGAAGGATTATTACTGGTTGTGCGGATAAGGCGCACATCTCTGGAGCTCATCTACGGAGGCCCAGCCAGTAATGCCTGGGTTGTCGCCCGTACTCCGAACAATCGCGGTGTGCGCACAATTAGCCTTAGCAGCTTGAAGAAGCTCCATGCCGAATTGCCACCCGAGCAGCAGCTCAAGAGAAGTTGATTTTCCTGCACATCTCTTGTCTTCCTTGAATAAAGGCATAGGCCTAGATGGCTAAGCAATTTAATGGGTAGGCGCAGTGCCGTTGCCCCCGAAAAGATCGGACATTCTGTTCAATTTGCTTGCCATCTTGATAGCATTGTAGTGGCATTCGAAGACCTCTCCGTCATCGCTTTCCACTCGCAGCTGCCCATCTCCCATTGAATCTACTAGTTTCAAATGGCGGCATTTGCTTCTGGCTTCTCTGAGAAATTCAGGCAACCAGAGCAGTACCCGATGAAGGTCAATAGCTTGCGCCTGATGATCTGAATAGATTCCCCCATACGGAATTCTTAGATAGATTCGACACCATGGCTCTACTCTTTGGATATAAAATGCGTGACTTTGAATGCCATGGCCCCAGAATCCAATAGCGAAGTGGCCTTCAATTGCTTCTAGCAAGAAGTCGTCTACATCGGGTTGCACTCGGTAGGGCCGATCCTCCAGAGCAACACCACTGCCAAAGAGCAATTGTCCCATCCACTGCATCTCCAGATCAGTAGGGATGAGGCCATGGGGCATCGGCTGGCCAATGCGTTCGGCGTAGCTTGCCAACAGATCCGCAGTTGTTGGCGGTGACGTCGCTCTGTTACGTGAATTCATAAATCCTCCTTGAAATTGAGGTCAAGCACCGTCCAGGTAGTTCTGCTCATAGGGCCATAAAAGGAGCCGGCATTATTGATCTCGAATGCCACATAGCCCGGTTCGTCCACACTCTTTAGGAAAGCCACCACGTCGACCCCTTCGTTGAGCGCGTTCTGAATGGAGACATAGGCAGCCCACTCGACCTGTAGCTCTTCGCAAAGCAGTTTGGGTTTGTCCGGCACCTCGTGGCACCAGAAGCCCCGCACCGTTGAGGCATTGGGCTCTCCCGTCTTCTTAAAGACAGGCTTACCGGATGCCGGGCAGTAGAAATTCCAGTCGTTCCATTCAATTTGAATAAGTTGCATGGCCGTGAAATGCAGCGAACTCACTGTTGCCTGCCCCATCGTCTTTGTAGCTATTTCCCGTGCGAAAGACGAAGATAGGCCTGCTGCTCTCAGTTGAATGGCCACTCCGGAATCGCATCTCTCCCCTGATTTCGTCGCAGCACAGGCCGCTAAGACCATCGCGCTGCAG
>Ga0247834_1004613_pt1 | contig 17155 bp, 23 predicted proteins | sample LaCruzMarch2015__8_FD_187118 | JGI IMG/M metagenome (GOLD analysis project Ga0247834, IMG submission 187118) | Freshwater microbial communities from meromictic Lake La Cruz, Castile-La Mancha, Spain - LaCruzMarch2015_12m | ecosystem: Environmental > Aquatic > Freshwater > Lake | place: Spain...
ATTTGCCCTTTTGCAGTGCTCTGTGCATTTGCCCTTTTTCGCTGCTCTGTGCCCTTTTTCTTTGCTCTGTGCCCTTTTTCTTTGCTCTGTGCATTTGCCCCTTTTCTGATGTTCTCTTTGTCCAATGGGTTGCGATATGTGCATACTGGAACAGGGACGTCTTGTGCACTATGCAATTGTGCCGCTGGCGCCGGACGGTGGCTTTGAGGGGAACAAGCATGTGCTCAATACGATTGTGCCGCCGGTGAAATGGGACGAGGATATTGAGGTACGATTTCAGCATTTGTGTGCATAAGCGTGTGGCTGACGCTGCCGTGAGCAGGTGGAGACGCCGTTGGTGGCGACGGAGAAGAAGAGGAAGCGTGCGCCCACGACGACGGCCCCGGAAGCCGCCGAGGAAGCCTAAAATACCGCATGGGTCGAAAAAAAAGGGAAACTGGGGTTGGAAGTGTGGGATGGTATAAATCAGGGGGCCTTTTGTTTAAAAAAAGAGGCTGCGATGAAGGTTGTTGGGAGATGAATTACGACAAAGAGACATGAGAGATATCGAGGTTGTGTGTCGAGAACTGTGCAAACGCGGATACAAGAAGGAGGCGTGGAGACTGGGTGGGGTGCAAAAAGGGATGCAAAGCAAGGTGGAGGCGCGGTGGGTGACAATGGCACGTGATGACCCGAGGGAACCCAATAAAAAACACTTGCTTGATACGTTGGCCACGAAAATGGGCGTGGAGCGCCAATGCATTATGCACTATGTATTGCAGAATCCCGACTGCTTGCCCGTGTCGGGTAGTAGGCTCATGAGTGTGGTTTCGACTATGCGCGAGTTGATTGACTTGTTTAAGGAACGGATGATGACGACGCTCAAGGCGGTGGGGGTGCGCACACCCTATACGTATCAAATGGTGCAACGCAAGGGGTTGGAAACGCGGCGAGTGTTTATTGCCTTTCCGAATGCGGCGTCGGCCCTGCATTTTATCGAAGGCTGGATGTATGTCCAAATGCAAGAGTGCAGGCGCATGCATTATGATGAAATGACGTGCATGCAAGAGTGTGGCAGCTGTGATGAGACGCTGCGAAAATGGGTCATGGATGTGGATGCATCGCATGCGGATTTGCGAACGCGTGGGTTTGGTGACGATGGTTTGCATGAACAAGTGATGACAATGGCCAAGAATGTGGCGCATGCACTGTGGGAGATGGGGTTTCTCTATAGACCGTGTCATTTTGCCGTCACGACGCGGCACTCGGCAAAGAAGATGTCGTGGCACATTACGCTGAATGCCTTGGCGTCACACGAGGGCTGGCGAAGCGCGATTTTGGCCATGGAGCAAAAGTATACGGCCAAGCAGTTGGGTGCCATGTACCAGTTTGTGGATGAGAGCACAAAGAAGAATAGCAAGAGCCAGTATATGCAGATACGAGGTTCCACCAAGGTGTTGGGGGGGGTCAAGGGCGATGGCAATGTCTTTCGAGAGGTGGGGCTCTTTGACGGGAATGGGGTGCAAGTGGAGATACCCGCAGGCAGACACTCGATTTTATTTTATGCGGCGTCGAGCGTGGTCATTCATGATCCTTGGTCTTTGCCGTTTTCCACAGTGCCGGCCATGGTCGTGGCCCCTAAAAAACAACCAGCACCCCAGGTCACGTACCACAACAAACGAAAGCGAGACGACGGCGTCAGTAAGAAGGATGAGGACTTGGTGATTCAACCCATTACGACGTGGGACGCAATTCCTCGGGATGAGACGGTGTGGATTAAGGGGCTCTTGGAGCGCAAGGATGGCGAGACGCGTCTGATTAGCATTCCCTCGATGAGCGTGCCCGAGTACTGGTGTTCGACGGTGGTGAAGATGGTGAATGCGGGACGGGGGCAGGTGCGTCTCTATGCCAAGGTCTTGAATCCGGGACCGTGCCCAAAGTATCTCAAGGCAAAGAAGCAGGTGCACCAGCATGGCACCAATCACAGCATGGTCATGGTCGTGGAGGAGGCGCGGGCCGAGTGCAAGGGAACGAGCTTTCGCATGTTTGAGCGGTGTTTTTCCGAAAAGTGTCGCTCGATGCAATGTCCCCACAATGCGGGGGCGTGGGTCGAGTTGGACAAGGGCGACTATGTCTTGTTTCGGGCACTGCAGAGCAAGTGCGTTTGATAATGTATATGGTAATAAATTAGTCCTACCACATATAAGACTGTCGAGCTGAGTCGGACGAGGAGCTGTCATGACTCATACTTAAGTCATCGTGATGAGCGTGCGGATCTCGTACATAACGCCACCTAGGGGAATCGTCTACGTTGGGTAGAAAGTGTTCATTCATAGGCGCTTGTATTGCATTCGGTAGATTGTTGCGTTTTTTGACTTCGGCTACAAACCAGGCGGGGAAATGTGGATATACATGGGAAGAATCTGTTATGTGATAGCGACGAAGCAAGTTTCGAAAAGACAGATCATTCTCATAGGCAAAACGCAAGCCGTCTTTTATGTTTCGTATTCGGTTGAGAAGAAGAGCGTACAGGGACACGAAGAGGGCATAGCGCACTGGCGCGGCATATTTCACAAAAAGACCATTCAAATGCTGCATGTCTAGGTGGAGAAGCCCATTGTCATTGTTTCGAAAGAATGCAAGTCAATATATATAGAAGCGGAGGGCAGCAACCTTGGACTATATTAGTAGTGGATGTTTTGTGCACGATTGTCATAGAATAGGATTATGTCTCACTTTTATGATGGGGAGGAAGAAACAGAGCCCTTGGCGGGTGGCAAGAAGAAGGAGAGCAGCAGCTGGTGTTGTTGCTGCAGTCGCAAATATATGCTGCGCTTTGCGTTGAATTGTGCGTATGTGGGCATTCTGACGGGCATCTTGGCCCTCACCTACAATCGGTGTGTGTGGTGCGTAGTGGGCGTGGCGGTGGCGTCGGCGCTGACGATGAATTGCGTGCCGTTGACGCCCATTGTCTTTATGCTGTCGGCGGGCATCTTGATTATGCACGCTATTGATTATCGCAGCGCATCCATTCGTGTGGAGGTGCCGCTCAAGGACGTGGTCTATATTCCCACGTGGAAGGACGTCGAAACGTATGTGCACGTCGAACACAAGCCTTAGTCCTGTTTGCCAAATTTGGGAGACGGGTAATAATAGCAGTAGTACTCATAGGCGGTGAAGGAGGGGGTGTCGCATAAGAGGGGATGGGTGCTGGGACGAGGAGGCGGTGACGCGAAAAGGGATTGCTCGCTGCCCATCAATCGGTCGAGAGCGCGTGAGCGCTTAAATAATAGCGCATGCTGTGTGTGTCTCGATATATAGTTGGTTGGTGAGGAGAAAGGTGTCTAGGCGCAGGTGTGAATATAAATAGGAGAGTTGTAGCTTGGAAGCGGATGTTGGTGTGTGGGCAAGTGAATCCGCCACCCGTGAGCAGCGCGAATTATCACGGGGTCTTTTTTTCGGACAAGGACGACATGGAATCCAAGGCCAAGGGCCTAAAGGGCACGCCGTTGCGAGTGGAGCACAATGCCAAGGTGCACGTGGGGCGCGTGCTGGACGGGTGGACGGATGCGCGCGGGGCCATGTGGGCGCTTGCGGAAATCGATACGCAGCACATGAAGGGTGCCCTCACCGCGGCCGCTGTGGAGCAAGGCAAGCTGGGCGAATTCTCGCTGGGGTACGTGACCAAGATGCTGCCGCGCGCGGATGGGGTGCGAGAAAAGCGGATCATGGAACTGTCGATTGTGAAGAAGGGGGCGCGCGATGGGTGCCACATTGAAATGTTTAGGTCGGACTGCACCAAGAAGACGTAGGGTTAGGGCACACAGGAATACAGGATGAGTGGGGGATGGGAGGGCAAGTCCACTGCATTATTAATGGCCGCAGGTCGGAAAAAGGAGGGCACAAAGTGATCGAGTGTGATGAAGAGCGCCTTGACAAATCCGAGCAAGGTCATGGCGAGGACAACGGCCAGCCAAAGCATGGCCAAAGCGATCAATAAGGATTTATGGGTGCGGGCGGTGGTGCTGGTGGGGGCCGTGATTCTGCTCTTTTACCTGTGGGTGCTGGTGCACTATGAGACACCCCAAAGACGCAACTATGAGGACGCGGCGGATGGCGATGAGGAGCGAATGGGTCAAGTATATACTGTGTATGCGTCGGCCATGTTGATGCTGATTGGGATTGGAATTCTTTGGCGTTAGCTTGAAGGTGGGTCTATTTATATAAAAGCGTGTGGTTGTATGAGCATTCGAGGAAGAGAATCTAGATGTTGTCGAGTGGTACGGGTGTGGCATCGATTTATGGACACGAGGCGCACAGCGCAGTGGCGACGACGCAGGCAGCGATTACCAGATCAGAGGCAGCGTTTGCATTGCCGCATTTTAAGACGCGAAGGGCGAAGAACCACGAGGAGCACATGAAGAGCACAACGACAAAGGAGGAGGAGGAGGAGCCGCAAAACAAGAAGAGCGCGTCCAAGAGTAAGGCTAGTGCCAATGAGAATAAGGTGCACATGACGGACGATGCAAAACTGGTCGAGCGCGACATCTTGCAAAAGGCGGAGGCCGGGCTCATGCGCATGGAGAAGGTGTTTGAGAGTCGGTGCATGGATATTGCCCACAAGATTGAAAAGGAGAGGCAGAAGGCCATGGATCTAGATTTGGGAAAATACAGGGAGCAGATGGAGGAGATGGTCGAGCACTTTAAGGAAGAAATTCATGCAAACGAACACCATGAAAGCAAGAAGGCCTCGGAAATGGAAGAAGGGCTCCTGAGCAAACTGTGGGGAAAATTTAAGCATCAGCAAGCGACCGCAGAAGCCAAAGACGAGTCCTCATCCTCGAGCGGCGAGTCTGATCAGGAGGAGGCCACGACCAAGAAGCCAGTGGTGGAGGAGCCCCCTACAACGAAGCGCGCATTGCGCCCGCGAAAGGCGAAGGTGGCGGCCACGTCTGCAGACATGATAATGAGGCCGGCCATGCGGGTGGACGAGGAAGAGTTGGAAGGCTGGGGATCCGATGTGTCAGAGAACGAGCTGCGACAGCTGGCGTGCAATGGACTGCATGAAGCAGTACACAAGAACATCATATGTATGCAGGATCTAAGGACGCCAAAGCATGAGGAGTTGGATGAAATATGGGTAAGCATGTCCAACTTGTGTTTGGATGGACCCACCCAAACGGACATCAAAGACCCACGCGATCGACAAGCGGTATTGGTACAGAAAATGACGGTGCTGCACGACAAGGTGTCTGCTGAAGCCATTCGCTTGCATGTGTCACCAGACACTCTCTACTGTGTATTTGCACCGGTCGGTGGCTGCAAGGTGGGGGCGGATGCCATGTATTGAGTTTGATGCTCCGCTTGCACCTTGACTGCAATGTGCTGCCACAACGCAGACGTGTAGTCGGCGGGAGGCTGACTGGGGCTGCTGCGTTTGCCCAACATATAGTTTGCCACACCCAAAAAAAAAGAATAAATAATGTACGAGGGCGTCGACACACACACACACAATGCATATATGCAAGAGGTGACAAAGAAGCGGAAATTGCCGTCATGGATCGTAGAGGGCGGCTCCTCCAATGAGGGGGCCAATGATGAAGGGGACAATGCGCAATTGGCGCTGGAGATACTGGAGCGGGGCTTAAAGGAGAGTTTTGTCAAGCGGCAAAATGACTGGTTATTGCCTGATGATTATGACAGTGGAGTGGAGGATGAAGAAGCGTTTTCCCTCAGTCAGTCGTCTGTCGTCGACGTCATGACGTGTGAAGACGCATTGGCGCTCGTCGAAAACAAGAGTCGACATGATTTACTCAAATACGATCGAAAAGGGCTCATTGAGGAGCTCAAGCGTGCGTGTTGTGCCCAGCCGAAAGCAGCCTCTTCTTAAAGGAGGCCATGAGCTGACGCTGCTGCGGGGTAATGAGCAAATGAATGTCAATGGGATCATCAATGCACCAATAATTGTACTCGTCAATGCTCCTTTGCACAAGCGCTTGCGAGCGACGTCCGTGAAGTAAAATGTAGGACAAGTAGACGCCATTCTTGTCTTGGACCGTTTGCACAGACTTGATACGAAGCGCGTGAAAGGACACTTGCTGAAAAATATTGCGTTGCGGCGTGGGGCGCTGATAATAGAGGAAAAAGGTGGTAAAGCGAGCCCTATTGTCCAAGCGCTTGGCCCGCTTCTTTTTATTGCATGCATCGGAAAGAAGGGTAAGGACATTAGACGGCTGTTGCTCAAACTGAAAACAAATATTGGCAAAGGCCACGCCTTCCGACACGAGCAGAGGGTCCGTTTGCTGCACCTCACTCACACCCGCCACCACCCCGCCTTGAAATTGCGCAAAGCCTTGGCATGCGAACGCGGGATTCACGGTGGCGCGAAAGCAGTCAATGCAGCGCAAAAAGACGGCGCGCGTCGTGGCACGACACAGTGTGAGCATAGACAAGTAATAATTGGCCTCGGGAACGAAAATGGTTTTTACCTGCTTGATGTGAGAGGGTGCAAAACACGGAGACACGAAAAGACGGTCTGGTGTTATAATGGAAGCCGCATATGCCATGGCAAAACGTGCCACACGTGGGGCTCGTTTGGTGCCTTCTTGTGACATATAGTAGCTTGGTTCTTTTTTTGGCTCAGTACAATGGAAAGCCCAAAAAAGGATAATTCCCTTTTTTTTGTGTTCAGGAAAAGGAACAGATAAGGCGCATGCATTCGTCGTCGAGCTCGTGCAGCCTACTGCATTGGCCCAAACGGTCATGCGCCGCCATCATGAGCGCAAGATGACGGGGACGGTGCTTGAGGCGACGCCACCAACGCTGGACCGTGCACACCGTCAGATGGATGCTAAGACGAGGGAGGAGCAGTTGTCTTTTATCATGCGGCGAATCGAATTCAAGCACATAGTGCCTGGGATAAATGTCATCATCCAAGGCAGTCACATCGATACTTTGCACAAGGGAGAGATAATGCCTTCCCAGGACGATGGGGCGCAGCACAAAGAGAAAGCGCGAGTCCACCGTAATGAGGCCCAGATTGGCGTAGACAAAACATGAGGAGGCATCGTGATCAGCGTGGGTGCCCACAAAGGCCCATGGCACGGGCGGTGAGGGACATGTGCACTGGCAGACATGGTGCTCGGAACATGCCATACATGGATAGAGGAAGATTTGTTGTGGCTGGCACATGCTGAGGAGAGGCATTATCCCGTTTTTTTGTGGGGCTTTAGAAAAAGCTACAGCACAGACGCAGGAGCTCGGGCTGCAGCACCGCCGCGCACGACTGGGCGCCTACACGCGCGTGTGATGCCATGAGGAACGCAATCTTTTTTTGAGCCCGTTCGTGACTGACTTTGCGCCACCACCGTTGCACCCTATAGACATGATGCATGCCGAGATTGCACATAATAAAGCCCAATGTACTGTGGTGAAAGTCATGAAAGATGCCAAATTGTACAACGTATTGGGTGTGTGCATGGCGATATAGATTCACCCAGTCGGTGCTCTGCAAAAAGTGACGACCGAGCAGGAAGCCCTTTGAATTGAGCAAGAGATGGTGGGTGGCCACGAGGCCCAAGTGCGAATAGATGAAGAGAGGCTGCAGTTGCGTGGCTTCAATATAGGCATTGAACTCAATCACGGCAGCAGGAGGGCAAAGACACGCATCGTCGTGCGGACACACGTCCTCATGCATGGCCAAACCCACAGAGCCACGAGAAAAAAAAGGGAAAATGTGAGGAGGTGGTGGCAAGACAGAATAAGATGAATCATATACGGAGTCCACGCTGTAGGCCATGATACCACCCGCGCTCATGGAACAATTGGCCATGTATGCGGCAGCCTTGCCATGTCCCCCCATACCCGTGCAGCTACCCACACAAGAGGAGCCCACAACTTCGCACGATTTGCTGGTGGGGTTGCTGATTGCAGCCATGACACGCAGTAATCGTACATTGAATGAAGTACGCAAGGCGACTCAAATGGAGCTGACGCAAACGTTTTTAGATGCAGCCATGACTGCCGCAGACACGGGCGCCATGTATGGGCACTGCAAGGCTTTTACCGCTGAATATATTCATGCATTTGACGATGTCAACACGTGCACTCCCAGTGTGCAGTTTTTAAACTATGACGACGTGCCCATGGAGAGCAAAATACACAAGGCGGCGTGTTCATGGAATGCGGCGCAAGACATTTTATTCACGTGTGTCAATGAGCGTCACGATGCCCGCTTCTACGCCACCATGACGTATCAACAACTCATCGAGTGGCACCGTTTGCGCGTCCAGCAACAAAGTGATGTGGTGCAGTTTGCACCAAGCAGTGTCGAGGTCTTGAGTGAAGAATAGTCTTGTGATGAAATGCCAACAGGCTATATTCAAAGTGCAATGCGAATAAAAGTAAAAAGGTCACTTGCAGTGTGATCGCCCTTTTGGCCGCGCCATCCATACTCGATGGGGGCCTCGACAATGGCCATGCTGGGCTCGGTGACCTCGGGAAGCCACACCCACCCTGGCTTGGTATTGGTGGAAAGGCACGACATTTTAAACCACGAGTGGGGCGCCATCCGACCGTGTTCGCTCGTAAAGTAGGAACAAGAGGGATCAAGCGCCTTGCACACAAACATGTCGTAAATCTTGCTTAGGGCCCCCAACTCACGTCCCTGCTTGGTATCCTTTAAAATGTACAAGTGAGTGGCGCTCTTGAGCATAACAGTATCAAAGGTTTCCATAACCAAAGTAATGGATTGATTGGGAACATTATCCACAGTGACAGTGAGGGGCAGTTCGTATTTGGGCATAATAGGGAGTATGGGAGAAGACGAAGCAGAGAGATGGCAAAGGACAGTTTCCCTTTTTTTATGGACAAGACTACCAGTGCGTCTCACCACCTTTTAATTTCTTCCATGTTTTGCAGAATGCGCATTCTGTCTTTGTCAAGATCCCGCAGGTAATAGTCTTCAGTTTCGATGACGATGTGAAGTTGACGAATCTGTGCAGGGGTAAGGCCTTCTTGGCGCAACCCGTCTTCAGCTTTAGCCCTTTCCCGTTCATGGCGTTGACGATAGCTAGTATTTTCGTTATAGTCTTCATGCTGTTTTGCAAGGCGCTTGTTTCGCTGCTCCTCCTTAAACTCGGCCAATTCATCAATGGCCCGTTCGGCAATGTCCTTCTCTTCCATTAAATCATTTAATTCATCTTGGTGCAGCTGCGCACTCTCTCGTAAAATGGTTGGCGCTGCGGGATTTCTCTTATCATATTGCCCCTTATCCAACCTCTCAAGAATCTTGTTCAAGCTGGCACTTTTCGCTTGTATTTTCCTTTCCACCACAGCCAAGGCTTGTTCCCATACGACAATGAGCAGTTGTGTTTTGTGTGCATACGCACTGCGCTTCTCCGCCAAAGTATTAACCGAGTTCATAAATATAGCAGAGTAGCCATCGCATAAGCATGGTATTTATATACAAACACACGCGCTATTCAATGCGAAAGTAGGTATCAAGCAAGCGACGCTTGAGGGCCAGCAGCTCAGCATCCGTAAGGACCTGTCAACCAGTCTCTGCCGTATAGTCTTGCCACGGGTTGACGGCGTGCGGATAACGTTGAAGATTGCGGTAGTAATTTTGTTTTTCGCGACAAATGCTCTCCAGCATGAGATAGTGCTCAATGGGCGAGCCACAGTAGGCCTTGATGGGCAACGTCGTCGGATGGAGAAAAAAGAACATGCTGCACATGGCCTTGTACGGGCGAATGTGCGTATTGTATTCATTGAAAAAGTATTCAAACATGCTGTGTGTCATGTGGCATACATACAACACGAGGCACGAGATGAGCATTTTCCCTTTTTTTAGGGTGCAAAAGAATGCATGACCGCAATGGCCTGCTGAAAATCCTTTGCCAAGGCATGCAAGCCACTTTGGACCAAGAGCTTGACAAAGGCGCGTGCGTGCTTGGATCCGTTTTCGACAAACGCGCCACGGTAGAGGGCATACTTAAACCACAGGTCCATGGAGAGGGGGTCTTCGTAAAACGTGTACAAGAGAGCATCCAAGTAGCGCAGCGTGGGGTTCATCTTGTCTGGTCGCATCTTTTTGATAAAGCGCTGCAAAAAGGGAATCGAGGGGGCCAAGAGGTAAATCAGACGTTGGACCTCCTTGCTCACATCCTGACGACAGCATTGAATCTGAAAAGTGAGGGCAGTAAAGCCACCGTGATCCGTTTTGCGTAGCCACGTCAGTGCACGGTTCGAGTAGGCATTGGCCTGAGAGACGTTCAAGGCAGAGCGACACATGGAACAGCCCCGCTCGCGACACTCGCGCTTTTCCTGCACAAAGCAGCTGCAGACGGGCATAAAATTATTGAAGGGGGTTCCTTGATTTGTCAGACACGGATGCATCTTGGACGCGACGGCGGCAATGTCAGTGAGGTCCCAAGAAACACGATCTTGCAACGACACAATCATGCCCGTCGCGTGAGCAAAGAGCTCTTGCACATCCAAAAAATGCTGCACGGCATCGTGCGTCGGAAAGCTGCGCTCCGCGTCAATCAGGCACACGCGCCAGGTCTTGCTGTCAAGGAGAAAATTACCGAGATGCGTGTCTCCATGCACCCATCCATTCTGATGCAGGAGCAAAAGCAGACCAAAACACGCGCGAAGCAAGCGAACTTCCAAGTGAGCCTGCGTGGTGCATGGCTGCGCATCGGGCGGTAGGGGTAACCCAAAGTGCGCGTCGGGACAAGGCGGAGCCTCCACAAAACGCGAAACCAGCGCGTCGAGATTGATGGGCATTTTGCCAGAGGACAGAACGTGGCACATGGTGTGCGCGACAAAGGGCATGCAGATACCCGCCCATTTTTTCCCGCCCAATTCCACTTCAAAAACACACAAGAGGGGCACAAACGCCGACTGCACCGGGGGGGGCATGCTTTCATAGCGCTCGAGCTCGTGGTAAATGGCTTCCGGGGGAGTGCGCATCTTGACACACAAGTCATCCTGCAGGCGTGCCACGAGCAGGGGCGAGCGCATGAGCAGGGGAACAAACTCACTGGCAAAGGTCAAGTGCTCAGCCGCAAGATATTGCTTTAGCAGCGGCGAGCGCCAAATGACAGTGGCAGGAATCGCATGGCGTGTCGGTACGGGATGCTGGCAAAAACGAGCAGCCACTGGGCTAAGATGCAGGATCATGATAATATATATGACGTATAACGAATAATTGTCGCAATGGTAGTAATACTTGAGAGCGGGGGTACGACTCCATACCGTTTTCAAAAAAAAAGAGCAGTTTCCCTTTTTTTGCCCTTGATTAGTAGGCATATGCGATCCATTGCCAAAAAAAACATATAGGGGCAAGGTGCGTATTTTGAAGGCAGGACCAAAGAGAAGACGGATCGAGGCCGGCAAAAATAAGGAAAATGGTGTTTATTTTTAGACTGTGATAATCTGCCGGATGCTGCACGCGTTGGTACGAAGGATGCATCATGAGATAGAGGGACGTGTCATGCTCGGCGCAGAGCCACGCGAGGACATAGTGGGGGTGGGGCGTGTAGGTCAAGGTCGCTTGCTGCCAAAAGAACAAGGGCTGCTGAAAGGGGAGGATGGTGGCGTAATCCAGAAACAGCAGCGTGTCGTAAAAGGGAAGCAGCAGTTGCACGTGCACGACGGAGGAGGCAGAAAGGGTTTGCCACAAGCAGTATTTCCAGCCGCACAGGCGGTCCATGGCGTGGGTGGTGAAGACGAGCATGTCGGCGTTGGTAAAGTGACGAATGCTATGGGCCAGCGTGCACAGCAGGCGTTCGGGCGAGGGGCTGGTGACCATGGTGACGATGGCGACGGAGGTGGAGGGGCGCTGGGCAAAGCAGGCATCCTGCATGAGGCGGCCGTTGAGGAGGGGCAAGCGCCACGGGACGGTGGTGTTCATGTAGGGCTCATAATATGCGTGTAGGGCCTTGGCGCGCATCCGCAAGCCGAAGAAGAGGAGAAGACAGGTCAAGGCGAGAAGAAGCAGAGCGAAGAGCGAAAAGGAGAGACGGAGGAGCGACTGGATGGCTTTTGGCATATCCTACATGAATATATGCGACAGTCCCTATATATGCATGTGCACAAAACAGGTGTATAGATATGACAACAATAAGGAGCATCACGGGGGAACACGAGGCGCTGTTGGCGTTGGGCGCGCACTCGCTGCAAACGCTACAGAATCTTGGAAGAGCCTGTGATCCGGTGGAGGAGCAGTGTGCGGTGCGTGTCTCTCCGTTTTGTCATGAGCATCCGGACAGTCATCGACAGGTGCGCGGATGGACATTGGATGTGCCCTCGGAGGCGCCAGGCCATGTGTTGCCGATCTCATTCAACATGTTTGATGGGGTCACGATTGTGGAATGTGAAATGTCAGAGACAGAAGTGCTGGACGTGATGCGAGATCTGGGGAAGATGAAGCAGAAGTTGGGAGAGGCCGTCGAGCGAATAATGAAGAAGGCGTCTGCGCAGGAGAAGCGGGCGTGTTGGTCGCGGTGTCGCCCCTCGACGTATCCCAAGAGCTTGGAGAAGGCAAGCAAGGACAAGGAGGGCCGACTGTTTTTTGTGCGAGACGAGGACAGCACCGGCGGCAGTCCGGTGATTGACAGCGAGGACTGGGTGCCCGAACTGAGCCCTGACGGCTTTATCGGGCTGCATCAGCATTGGCATCGAAGCACGCGCGAGAATCGGCTCTGCATGTACGTGATTTGCCAGTCGTATTTGCCCAAGGCGTGCTTGGAGTATGCGGATTTGGTGCATCAGGTGGGCGAAGCGTGTACGGCGGGGGCGGTGTGCCTGTCGGAGGAAACCCAGTGGGTCCGCATGGCGTGTGCGCGGAATCGGGCGCGCCTAATCTGCGAGGTGTGTTCCGCATTGGGAATTCGGGTGCCCGTCATGCTCGACTATAATGCACGGGACCAGGGCACGCAGATGGCCATACCCTTGATCGAGACGCTGCATCACGATATGATCACCAACGAAGAGAAAAAGGTGCGCATTCTGAATTATTGCACGGAAACACGACGCACCACGAATGGCACCATATGTGTGATGGCACCATGGGAAGGCGTATGGATCTTTCACGGGGGCAACAACAACAATCACCATCCGAGCAGTGGCAGCGGGGATGCACACGCGAGCATGCGGCGTAATTTCGGACAAGCGTATGGGGGCCGGCACCATTTGTTGCCCACGGCATCACCGCAAGTGCGCGGTCAGACGACACGAACGCGGCTCACGTTTTCCAGCGCGGACCCGGGGCAGTGCACGGCCTTGCAAATATGGCCCAAAGCGAAGGATGTGGTCGTGGTCCCTCGAAAGAATCAGGCGACCCCAACGGTCTCCTTGTGCTCGATCCCCACGGAAGGGCTAGACCCCGATGTGGTGCAGGCCTTTCAACACATTATGCTGGAAAACAGCTGTCCGCAACCGTTTTATATGCCCAATATTCCGGGCATGGTGAATGCGGATGTGATGCAGCATCTGGTGTTTGATGAGTATGTGCTGAACAAGATGGCGGAGCGGGGATGGCCACGCATGCAAGGCGTAACGGTCCTAACGCCCATGGCGTGCGCGCTCTATGAACATTGGAAAAAGCAGCAGCTATAGAGGAGAGGAAGGCGTTGGGGCGGAGAATAATATTTATGCATAGGGCTGTGCCCTCGATAGCGAAATGCAGAAGAAAGCAATCGCAACGGCAAAACCGGCGATTGCGAAGCCCAAGGCGACCCCTAGCAGACCTCCTCCTCCTGCTCCGCCCAAAACGAAGGCTCCTCCTACCGCCACGCCCATGGCGAAAATGGCCAAGGTGGCACCATGCACGCGCAACAATTGCACTGGTCAATTCGTGCGTCAAACGGCAAGCTACCCATCCACGAGTCCGGGTGGACGCTTGTTGTAGCGCGAATCATCGCTATAATAGGGCAGGAGGCAAGTCGCAAAGGCGGCGACAATGAGATCCGCCACCACGCACAGTGCCACGGCATAGCACGAGTTGTCATGAGTATTATCACGTGAATAAAAATAATAGTGCGTGTCGTACATAACCCACGCACACCAGAAGCACGCAAGCGTGTAGGAGGACGCGAGGAGGGTAGTACTAGCATTCAATGTCAAGGCATAGAGCGAGAGCGTGAGCAGCACGCTGTAGACCATTTTTTCCAGCCAGGTGGGCAGCATCGACTGACCCAGAAGGAGCAGCGTGGACAAGAGGGTGGTGTGATGGGCCATTTGCCGAAATAGGGGGTGGCAGAGGAGGAAGGGCGACGAGGGATAGCAGGGTTGAAAGAAGACGCAGAAGAGGACGGTGGCAGCAACCCACAGCGCATAAGCCCGCACAGGGTCACCAATCTGCGTCTTCCACCATGGCATGGCGACGAGGAAAACAGCATAGCAAATATAATAGAGGTACGCGCCTGTCGCGGAAAAGAAGGCGGGTTGTATAAGCGTAAACGGAAACACGTATTCAGACCACAGCAGAAGGAGGGCGGCATGCATGCCCAGCAAATATTGCGTATAATCACATGAGCTCATCATCATAGGCGCAGTAGAGAGATGTTTGTTTTTATCGTGGAAAGCCCATATATAATATAGGAGGAGGTTAAAACAAATCCAAGAGCAAGTGCAGCACGTTGGTGATAATAGTCCGTGAGGGCTCATACAGAAAATACTGTAGAGTCGGCGCGTCGTCGGTCACATGATTGTGGCGAGAGCGGAAGGAAATGCGCTCAGAGGCTGGCTCAATGCACGGAACGAAATCATTGGCAAAGGGGTAGGGCGTCGCATGCATCTGCGCCATGTCGAAAACAATCCCCTGATAGGCCGCATACACGTGAATGTGAATTTGCGCTGCGTGCATGTCGTTGATGTGGTCCTGAAGCAACCGCGCAAACACAGAGGGCAAACGATATTGCAGGGGGGGCGGATGCGACGTGGTGAACCAGGACGCAAGGGTCATGGGGTCATCGTCGAGAAAGGGCATTTGCGGTATAATTTCAAGGCGACAGCGCATGGCAACGGTGGGGAACCTGGCGCGAGCCGAGCCGTCGTCAGTTATGGGATGGTTGTTGTACAGCACAAAGGTGGCGTGCACGGGAATGTCCCCCAAATCCGCAGAACGCATGCCAAGCAGGATGCTGGTGGGTAGGGCCGAGGCGTGCGCCGCCATGTTGCTCGCGAGAATGCTGTTTTGAAGGGCGGGTACCCATGGCTCCGACGGAAACGACTGACTGAGATCCAGCGTGTGCTCCGACGAGCCGCAGCGGCACAGGGGACACTCCATGCTGTTTTTGGCAAAGTGAACCAGAACCGCCATCCCATTAAAGCAGTGCCCACACGACAAGCGGGCAGCCACGCACGTGGGCTTGCTTTTGAGTGGAACAACCGCAGAGCCAATCTTGACACCTAACAAGGTCTCGGGATTGTGGCCAACAGGCTCCAGGGTAATACTGCACATGTCAGCTCCCTCATCGGTGGTGGGTGCATAAAACGTGACATGTTGCTTATACTTGTTTGTTTCTTTGTCAATGAGCGTGAGGGTGGTCTGCATGCTGTGGCGTATAGACAAACAAAAATGCTTAAATAAGGATAGCAGAAAAGAGGAGACCGTCTACGTATGTGCAACATATTTAGAACCTTTTTATTTCCATGCAAAAAAAGAAAGGGAACACGTAAGCCCGTGAAGAGCTAGGCACGTCAGCATATATAGGGATGGAGCGCGTGCTCGAGGTGTGCCGCCTGGATTTTCAGCGCGCATACGAACGAGGCAAATGGGCCACTGCCGGCATGCCCACCGACGAAATAGTCCACGTCAGTGAGCTGCGTTCCGATCAGGATCAGATTCGCATATGGACCGTGTTCGCGCAACGGCCACGCCTCAGTTTCTGTGGGGATGTGCTGCATTTATTAATGAGTGTCGTACCCTACCCCATGCCCGCTACCCACGCCACCCCACCCCCACCATGGGACGCCGTCGACGCAAGCCAAGCAGGCCTGAATGTGCACACGGGCGATATAACCAACTTTGCGGTGCAGCTGCCAGAAAGCTTGCGACAATACGAATTGAATACGGACTTTTCCGAGGTGCCCGAGTTTGTGGGCGCGTGGCCCGATGCCGAGTTTCGTCGGCTGCTGGACCAAGTGAGTGTGGCCTCCCTGAATCCCAGCGAGCGCTCGTTTCCCGCCCCCTTTACCAGCTGTGAGAAGATGCCCATGGCGGCGCTCGGCCAACTGTGGCAGACGTTTCCGCCTCCGATGACCCATCAGATCTTGCGGGATTGGGGCACCATCATGCGCGACGCGCTCTCACGGACTGTCGCGCCGAGGAAGCGTCGCATGCTGCGTGCGGGCTACGAGAAGGCCACACTGGCTTGGCTCACGCAACGCCTCGGAAAGGAAAGGCTGTTTACGGGTCCTCCGTGAGCACGGTTTAGGGGTCCTCTGTGAGCACATAATCATCGAGCGTGAGCAGCTGCTCGTCCTCCTCAGGAAGCTCGCTGTCGGACAAGAGAATATCCGAAAGATTACGCTCGCACCGCAACGGCAGCAGCACATCGCTGTTTTGGGGGGGGCTGCACTCGGTGTCCACGTCAAAACGGACGGACTGAATATCGAAATCATAGCAAACGAGACGATGGGTGTCGACAGAGCAAAACATTTGGGCGGCGGGCATGGCGGCGATGAAGCCACACAGCGCCAAGACACCGAAAATGCACATCATGTGCTGAAAAGAAAACACTTTCATGCTTGCGCGAGTTAGAGAAAGGAAACAGTCGCGTGCTGCTGTGCGGAGGATGCTTTTATAGGACGAAAAGGAGAACACTCGCGCAATATGCGTTGGGTTTCCCATAGGTCTTGTCGAGCACGGTACAAGGGGAGCAGCAGAGTGGGCAAGCCAGCACACATGGCTACCAGCATAGGCATAAACCACCCGCTCGAATAGGAGGCGTAGGTGTGCTGCAAGGCGATCCACCAGGAAGACTGCGAGTAGATGGTATGCACGTGCTCACATGAATCCGTGTAGGCACGCATGCGGGTGGCAAAGTTGGGGTCTTGGCACTGCGCATAAAGCCAAGCGTCGACGTGGAGGCGTTGCTGGTGCTCCGTGTAGGCCTTTTGATAGGTGGGAAAGGTGATCATGAGACAGAGCATGACCAGGAAG
>Ga0247834_1004622_pt1 | contig 17125 bp, 17 predicted proteins | sample LaCruzMarch2015__8_FD_187118 | JGI IMG/M metagenome (GOLD analysis project Ga0247834, IMG submission 187118) | Freshwater microbial communities from meromictic Lake La Cruz, Castile-La Mancha, Spain - LaCruzMarch2015_12m | ecosystem: Environmental > Aquatic > Freshwater > Lake | place: Spain...
TCCGAATTCCGAAATTCTCAAGTTTCGTTGACCGAAAACAGAGAACCGTCAGTCATCCGATTGGCTTTAGGGCCACGGCAGCTTTTATTCTTTTGGAAAACGATTCCCCCTGCGGAGTCTCTGTTTGGGTGGGGGTGCTCATCGATTTGGACTGAATCGCCAAGACAGCGGTAGGAGGGGCGAGGCGGTTGAAGAGGGCGTTGACGGAAAGAACAAAAAGACCATTCGAAAGACCGAAAATAATACTGAGGATGATTCCCAGAACGAATCGAAATCGGTATGGCTTCAGGTAGGGGATCCCAAACGCCCAGATCTTTTTCAGCTCTTGCATGTTTTATTTATAGTGGTTTGCCGATCATTAGACGACTCCTGATTAAAGCTGCTGGGTATTGCTCCCGCAAAAAAGGGCGGGGGCAAGAGATGCCCTTAGGCTGATTGTTTCAGAATCCGGTTTCTTGGGGAGCCAGGTAGCCCCGAATTGTATTCTTAAGGTTTGAAAAAGCGTCATAGACTTTACTCGTTTATTTTGAATAATTACTTAATGGTTATTCTTTTGGGAGCTTCGGGCTACATCGGGCAGGCGTTTGGCAAAGAGCTGAAACGACGGGGGATTCCCTTTCGGCCTGTCTCTCGCAAGGAGATTGATTATACCGACTACCGAGTTCTGAGGGCGGCTCTTCAGAAGGAAAAGCCAGAGTTCGTTATCAACGCGGCTGGGTTCACCGGGAAGCCCAACGTGGATGCCTGTGAAAATCAAAAAGGGGAAACGGTGACTGGTAACGTCACCCTAGCCCAAACGGTTGCCCAGGCGAGTGACGCGGCTGGGGTCAAACTAGGCTTTGTTTCCTCTGGCTGTATTTACACAGGGGCAAAAGTCCGACAGGAGTCTGGCGCTTGGGCAGTAGAGGATAGACTGACCGAGCCTTTGGTTTCCGAGCTGCTGTCCAAGAGGTCAGATCGAGTCGCTGGATTTACCGAGACGGACGAACCCAACTTCTGTTTCACCCACAACAACTGCAGTTTTTATAGCGGAACAAAGGCCTTAGCGGAAGAGGTGATGGCCGGATTCCCAGATTTTTATGTCTGGCGGCTGCGGATTCCTTTTGATGAGTTGGATGGGTCGCGTAACTATCTTTCCAAGGTCCAGCGCTACGCCAAAGTTTACCAGAACTGGAATTCGATCAGTCATCGCGGGGATTTCGTCGCAGCTTGCTTGGATACTTGGCTGCAAAAGATCCCTGGTGGGGTCTATAACGTGGTCAACCCAGGCTACATTTCGACACGTGAAGTTGTGGAGAAAATTCGGGCTAAGTTAAAGCCCTCTTGGAAGCCAGAGTTTTGGCAGAGTGACGATGAGTTTTATCGTTTTGGTGCCGTCACCCCTCGATCCAACTGTATTTTGGCCACCACCAAGATACTTAAAGCAGGGATACGCATCCGTTCTTCCGCAGAAGCGATGGAGGATGCTCTGAACCGATGGGTTCCTGAAAAGAAGGGATGAAGCGCTGCTTGGTGACGGGGGGGGCTGGCTTTATCGGCTCTGCCCTAGTCCATTATCTTCTATCTGAGCAGGAAGACGCTGCTGGGGTGGGCAGGGTAGTGGTGTTGGACAAGCTGACTTATGCGGGTCGACGTGAAAACCTCGCGAAATGCGACCACGATCCCCGTTTTTGTTTCGTCCATGGGGATATTGCGGATTCTGATCTGGTCGGAAAGTTGCTGGAGGAGAAATCTATCGACTCGGTGTTTCACCTAGCCGCGGAGTCCCATGTGGATCGGTCGATCGAGGGCCCGGAGGCCTTTATCCAAACAAATCTCGTGGGGACCTACCGCCTGCTTCAGGCGGCCCGTGAGCATCAGAAAAAAATGAAAAGCGGACAGGATTTTCGTTTCTTACATGTTTCGACGGATGAAGTTTTCGGAACGCTTGGTGCGCAGGATCCTGCCTTTACGGAGGAGACTCCCTACCGCCCAAACAGCCCGTACTCTGCCAGTAAGGCTGGCAGCGATCATCTGGCTCGGGCTTGGCATCATACCTTCGGATTGCCCGTGATCATCACTAATTGCTCAAACAACTACGGACCCAGGCAATACCCGGAGAAGCTGATTCCGGTCATGATTCTTAAGGCGCTTGCAGGAGAGAAGCTGCCGGTGTACGGGGATGGATCGAACATTCGGGATTGGCTGTTTGTGGATGACCATGCTCGGGGGCTGGCCGCTGCCTGCTTTCGGGGCAAACCAGGCGAGTCATACAACTTTGGCGGGCGGGCGGAAGTTTCGAATCTGGAGCTGGTAAAGACCCTGCTTTCAATTTTAAAGGAGCTGGGCCATCCGCAAGCCACAGAAAAGCTAATTTCATTTGTAAAAGACCGGCCGGGACACGATTGGCGTTATGCAATTGACGGGTCCAAAAGTGAGCGCGAGTTGGATTGGCGGCCGAATGATACCATTGGTACGGGATTACGTCGAACCGTCGGTTGGTATCTAAAAAACAGCGATTGGATTCCGATTCGTTCAGAAGGCGAGGCGATCGAGGATGCTCTGAATCGGTGGGTTCCTGAAAAGAAACCATGAGACGATGCTTGGTTGCAGGTGGAGATCGTGGGCGTTGGCCGACTGCTCTAACCTGCAGGTGGTTGAGCTTCGGTAAGGCGCATATTAATCGTGGTGTCCTCGTTGGAGCAGAGTGGATCTGAAGTATCGTTAACTGGGCTATGTCTTGCGGGATCCTTTTATTTCTCTCGGTTGTTACGTAGCGAAAAAGGGGATTTATGAACTTTGGCAGAAGAGTTGCTGATTTAACGGGCTGTATCCCTAGTCTCAAGGGGATAACCACGATCCTGCAGCTTGCGTGCCGAAATTACTGAGGCCTAAGACGTACGGGCTTCGAACGACTACTTTTCCTGGCCTCCTGGCTGCCCAGGGGCACCCGCCACCCCTCCTTCCCTATGAAGAGATTTAAATCTTCGTTGGTATAAATTCTTTATTCATATGTATGGAGCTGTTTTTCTGAAAAGTTAATAGAATTATTTTCTGGTCTCGATAATTAAATCAGTTTGGGCATATATGTAGTATTATGCAATAAGTGAGCATTAAACTTCCTTGCTATATAAAATTCGATTTATCATTGTGTTCCATGCTTGTTTACTATGAACATTACGCTGATACCAATCATAACAAGTATTGGACATCGCTCTCCATTTTTCTTCTGACGTTTCACTAATACGCTGTTTCACTTCTTCCGGGCAACTTGCCCTCAAAAAATGTATATTTTCGATAAATGGTTCCATATATGAAAACACAGTAACTTCCTGTGTCACGATTGGAACCGTTCCAAATGCCATCAGCTCAATCTCTCGATTACACTTGGTGCCATATCCACGTAAACATAGTCCATATTTCGATCCGCGTAGTTTCATTAAATATTCTTCTGACGTGAATTTCTTCACAAAACCAGCAGTACAATGAAACTCATCCAATGCACTCGCCCAGTCGACATCCGTTTTCCTATATTTTTCCTGAACGCTGTTCTCAAAATTTCCGATAAAAATGCTTCCGATTTCCCGGTCATTAAAATCGAGAATCCCGTGTTTTTTCAAAAGCTTCTCTACCAACATTGGATGTCTCGGCCAGAATATCCATGGTTGGATAGGCAAATCCGGTAAATATTGGCCGAGCTCTTTTCCCTCGACCAGTACGTCGCCGTTTCCCAGAAGAAACAGCGATGCCCTTGCCACTTCTTGATCGCAATGCTCCAATGTGTCCCGATCATAGGTCAATATATTAGGTTCAAGCCAGCAGTGGATTGAACGCTCGTCATATTTGATATCGACGTCCTTATTGGCAAATTTAAGTAAAATCGGCATCTCACGATAACTATCATTATTATGTCCACCCATTCCCGCCATGGGTTGTTTTGGTAAACGTAAGATCCAATTTTGATTGATTACACGATAAATGATTGCCAGAATTTTATAGGCACGTGCGTTTTTGAAATGGTCGATCAATAAGGTATTAAATGCGTCAAAACGCTTATCTAAGAAATGTGTATGGATGAATTTAAGAGGCTTACCTTTATAAAAAACTCCGATGTTCGGTTTTGAAGTTATATGGGAAGCAATTGTTTCGGAGGTTTCGTTCGACAAATATAGGCGCCAGCACTGAAGGTTATAGTTTTCACCGAATTCGAAATAATCACAACCCTTGATTATTTTGGACATATTGATTTGTTCGGGACAATCATGTTTCATATCAATCACGTTACGCCAATTCTCAATGGCCCGCTTGTCACTGGTCCATAACATTCCTGCGTTAAAATATCCAGTTTTAGCTACATGCGCTTGCGTTATAAATTGAGGAGATAGGCCAATACTTTTTGAGGGGTCGATGTCATCGATAATATCAGTTACTATGATGTCACTATCCAAGAATAACGTATCTGGATTTTCTTGGATGGCATTATGCATTACTTTCATTTTATATGTCAAAAACTCGCCGAATATATTTTCACGCAGCATTTGCAATCGGTCCATGCCTGTATATTTGTCGAGGTCAACTTGCCAATTTATTTTTAACTTTGGAATAGGCGTGAGATCATCAATGATTTGCTTGGTCTTACTGTCGGCAATAATATATATTTTTGCCCCTGTGTGAAAAACAGAAAGTGATAACAGTAACCCGACAAGCTCATGAGCACATTTTTCAGTGCAAATGGTGGAAAAACTACTAGGCTTCATATTTAAATATGTTGCTATTAAAAGCGTATTTGTGTTTATATTTTATATGCTATACAAAAAATAAATCAATGTGATGTTTGATACAGACCCGAATGTGTTCCTTGGGTTATAAAGTGGGATCCGCCCAAAATTCCTTGAAATTTTTGACTCTTGCCACAACGTTTATCTACCAATCAATTGGAATAAGGAATTTATAATTTAATCTTTGCATACATTCATAAAGTTCAATCGTGTAATTCCTATTTGCTAGATAAATATCCGCACATTAACTAGCACCTAATCGCCAGATCGTTGGGTAAAGATCTTCTATAAGTATATTAACCTTAAATTAAATTGTCATCGAGAATGTGTAAATAACAACCGCTTTGCTAAAAACAACATGTCATAAGCTCAAGTTAATTGGCCCATGTGTGTCTCTAATGTATTAATAAAATCACCAATAAAAAACTACGTCGTCTTCAAATCTTAATCTACAGTCATATTTTCAGCTTATAAGAAAAGGCCCTCTCGTCCTCTGAAGCGTTGAGCCGAGTTATAGGTAGGAAGCAACTATTTCCAATACTAAAATGTGCAAGGTTGGGTTTGGGAGTCAATCCTCCATCATTTCAAGGTCAGGGGCGCGCCACGCGCCTCGAAATTCCGGGCTAAGCGGGTGGACGGCGAAATGATAGCCTTCAGAAATCAACTTGTCGACAACCTCCGGGATGATCGGGCGAAGAACACGTAATTGTTCTAAGAAAATTGTGACATTGCCCGCCTCAAAACGCTAGGGTCTATAACTGGCATGGGATATTGAGACATGTTGCGAAAAAAACACTATCAAGGTAGATTAATATTACTCTTTCATTGAAAAAGTTTCTTATTTTTTCACAAAGTAAAAAAGCATCAGGCGGCTCCCGTGCGACCAAAGGCGACAGCCTAGAAACTTTTAAAATAAGAGAAAAAGATGAAATATTTTAAAAATGACAACCAAAAAATATATGCTAGGGATGAATCATTAGCTCTTAAAATCCCATAGGGCTGTTTATTATGTCATCAACACAATCGTGAGATTCAAAAAAACAGAATTACCAGAGCTAGTAATACACGAGCGGCAGCATCACCATTTCCCGATAAGCACATGGACGGCGTGGAAGGCCTTAAGAAAAAAATATGCAAAACACATTTATTTAGCGAGACGATCAGTTGGGCCGCGAATAGTATTTTGCAGGCCTCAAGGCGGATTTAATGATTCATTAGTTCAAATCTCAAAATGCTTTAGCTACGCAATAAACTATGGCAGAAGACTCATCGTGGACACGAGTAGATCCGGCCTTTTAGACGTTTTGGAAAATTACTTCTATCCATCTTTTCTTATAAGCGGAATTCATTTTAGCATTCCCTCGGGCTTTAGTGAAACATCAGCCAAAGTTTCATGCTATCCACATTGTCTAAATGGCAGGGGAATTAACTACAAATCTCAGCACTCGGATCAAACAAATTACGTAGAAACTATGTATAATGAGCGTCTAACATTCGATTTCAATAAGAAGTATAATGAGGAAATTCTTATCCACGAGCAGTGCGGCGGCGGAACAAGTTCAATAGAATTCTTTGACTGGGCAGCTCCGACTCGAGCGGTCAAAAAAGAAATTAACAGCAGGCTTAAATCTGCGCCGCAATCTTACATTGCACTACACATAAGGCATACCGACAGAAAAACGCGATATACCGAATTCTTGGCGGCGGCTAAACCATTAATACGGGGAGCCAATGTTCTTATTTGTACAGACAGCTATGAAGTCTTAAGCTATGCCAGAAAATTCTTGGACACTTCAAGAACATATTCCATTTCGAATATACCAGACTCGCACGGTCAAAGTCTCCACCATAACACGGAGCTAACTAATCGCAGTACCAACATGGGGGCACTTTGCGATCTGGCCGCAATGTCGCGGGCAAAAGCCATTATTCACCCCACTGCGGCCTTTGGCTATAGATCGGGTTTTGTCGATCTTGCCGTTAGCCTTATGCAACGGCCAGCTTTAGCTTAAGTCATTTACTAATCCTAGCAAAATGGCACCATGTTCTTACGGCCATGAAGAAGAAAATCAGACAACTGCTTCATCTTTTTAAAAAAAAGGCGGCACCAACGCCAATCCAGTCGAGTGAAAAGATTCACCATCCTTTTTCTGCGCTTCCCCTTCGTCCAGATGAAGTCAGGCTAGTGATCGATGTTGGCGCTTTTACGGGTTGGTACACCGTTCAAGCAGCCCGAAGCTACCCAAACGCGACAATTGTCTCTTTCGAGCCAACGGATGAGAGTGCTAAGCAATTTTTAATCAACACAACGATTTACTCAAGTCGGATACAATTTCATCCTATTGGCCTTTCCGATAATGCAGGCGAGGCAATCATTAATTTAACGACAACAGGAGGCGCTAATTCTGTTCATCCTCAATCTCACGAACACCGGCGCCAGAATCCCCATGTTGTGGAATGTGGCAAACAAAAGATAATTTTACGGACTTTGGATGATGTGCTGCAAAAAACAAGCGGGGTAATTGATGTCCTTAAAATCGATGTGGAGGGGTTCGAATTAAATGTTCTGCGCGGCGCTAAAGCTAGCCTTGCACGAACAAAGTTTGTTATTTTGGAAGTTGCTTTATCAAGAGATCACAACGTCAAGAACCAAAATGTTTTTGGGATATTTGAATTCCTTCAACAAGCCAACTTTCACTTATACAGCATTATCGATATTTACCGATTTGACGAGCCGCATCCCATACTTGGAATGGCGCAGTTCGATGCAATTTTTTGCCATAATGATTTATGAAAAAGCCTGTAAAAAACAAAATAATTACCTTGCGAGGAGATGCGTGAAAGTCGTGACCATTGAGGATCATTTAAAGGATGGGGGTTTCGGCTCATGGTTTCTTGAGGCACTTAATGATGAGCCTAGTGGAAAACCTATCATTAAAACCCATGGTTTGAATTCTATGATTCTTAACAAGGTCGGGAGCCAAAAAATCTGATGGAAATTGGGGGTCTGAAACAAAAAATTAGGTTCATATTGATGAAAGAAATGATTCCGAGTATACAGCTTAATGATGTTTAGATTTTCTAAAAAAGTAAAACAGTTGGAGATTGGGCGAAAAGCATCGCGGAACTATTCTCAGCCCGAAAATATTGAGGATTGGATTAACATCAACAAGCTGGCAGCTCCTTGTCCGGCTGCCGCAAAGTGGATGGTCTTGGAACGGCACCACATGCCGGAAGCCGTTTGGATTGAGACCGGCACCCATTTGGGCGGAACAACTCGGTTTCTTGCCGGGTTGGCCTCCAAGGTCATCACTCTTGAGCCTTCCGAATTCTATTTCCAACAGACTTCCAAATCCCTTGCTGGGCTTCCAAATGTAGAAACGATCCATGGAAGCTCCGAGGAACATTTAGCCAAAAATCCTTAAAACCCTGAAAGGCAAAAATGTTTGTCTCTGGCTGGATGGTCACTGGTCGGGCGGGGAAACATGGTGCGGAAAGAAAGAAACGCCGATCCTTTTGGAGCTAGCCACTGTGGCGAAGCACCAGAAATACTTTGCGGGCCTCTCCGTGCTGATAGACGACTATCAACTTTGCTGGTCCTGTCCAAACACCTACCCAAAACCTTCTTATTGCATCCGCTGGGCAGAAAAGAATTCCCTTAGTGGACCATCGAACATGACATTTTTGTCGCAAAAAGCCCTAATCTGCCGTTGTATTGATCGCCTGAAGGATGAACTAGAATTATGGCAGAAGAGGCGACGGGCGAATAGGAATCTCCCTGAAGGGCAGGGGCGCAATTGAAGCCCGTTTTGGTCATGCCGGTTTACCAGGGGGGGCGGCTGTTGGCGGAAGCCCTGGAAAGCCTGCGGCCCTCTGGCAAAGTGTTTGAAAAGATTGTCATTAGCGTAAACAACGCGGATCCGGGGGCTGATGTATCGACGGCCACTGGGATTTTGGATCCTTCCAACCGAATCATCTTGAGCACCGGGCAAAACCTCTCACCCGTGAAGCACCACATTTGGTTGGTCGATCGGCTGCGGGAAACTTTTGCGCCCAGCCAAGTGATCATGCTTCTTGGGCACGACGACCTAGTTCGTGCGGAGGCGATCCTTGCCTTAGCTTCAAAGGATGGCTGGGGACTGCAGCCGGATGAGGTCGTGCTGGGGGATTATGCGGTGTTCGGAGAGTGCTCCTTAGAGCCCCGGCTGCTGAATGAAAACAGCCTGGCCTCCTGCTTTCTGGGCGGAATCCGGGACCGCGAGAAGGTGGGGCGCATGGAGTGGTTCCGAAATCTTGCGGTGATTAACTACGGCTTTACCAACGTGTCAGGCATGATAGTCCCACTCCGCATCCTCATCTCCACTGCGGGTTTTTTAAGGGCCACGAGGGGTACAAAAGGATGTCGGATGGAGTACATGCTTGTCTCCCACAGAAGCGTGAAAACCATCCGTAGGTTCCGCACCCCAATCGTGGCCATCCGCCTTCACGGAGCGCAGGAATCGAAAAATATGTCGGAAACAGATTTAATCACAGATGAGATACGTTACTGTGTCTGGTTGACTATGAATGCGGGCTCATTGTCGGAGTTGATATATCAATTAATAGGTCCCAATGGCGTCCGGGTGGTATGCCGTCATTTACGCCAATGGATCGACCGACAACAACCAAGACCAAGAAAGAAGATAATTCTGCTCAAAATCTTTTCTATATTTGCAAATGTAATTCACGCCTTGGCCGGGGTGATAGGCCGCATGCTTAATGTTGAAAAATAAAGTCTGATAAAGGGTCACTACGTATTGAATATCAGTAATTAAAAAACAAATAAATTTCTGACCGTGAATTAGCATCGCCTATTACATGAATTCAAAAATACGAATATAACGAAATCTTCATATGTCTATTCTGAATCAAAAGGAAAATAATATTTCTTATGCTCCTTGTCTAACATTTGGTTTGTATCATTAAACAAAAATCCTATTCATTTTTGCACTTTGGTTGTAAATGACTGCCCTTCTTGCAGCGGCACAGCGACCAGTTGCAGAAAATACAATCGCCATGGCACTGGCATATCGTGGAGGGACTAGCCGACCTCAAACACGACACTGCGTGGAGCCTGCGCAATGGGGGGAGACTGACCCGAAGGAGGGGGTAGGCTTCTCTCAGCCGGGACGCGATAGGCGCGGGCGTCAGGTATCTTGGCGAGACAGGGGGGAGGGTTTTGTCTATTTTTAAGTAATCGTTTCCGCCATGCATACCGCAAATAAGATTGGGTTGGGAATCATCACCTGTGACCGGCCGGCAGGCCTCCAGAAGGCGCTGACCAGCCTTACCTGTGAGCGGTTGGACCGTGTGGTGGTGGTCAACGATGGTGCCCCAGTTTCCCCTGAAATCCTCCGCGAAGCAGGCCGGGGCCGAGCAGAGCTCGTCCAGAACGAAAGCAATCTGGGGGTAGGTAAATCGAAAAACCGGGCTTTACGCCATCTTTTGCAAGCTGGCATGGACCATCTGTTCCTGATGGAAGACGACATTTTTGTAAAAGACGGCCGAGTGTTCGAACAGTATGTGAAGGCAGCACGAATTACAGGGATTCAGCACCTGAACTTTTCCCAGCACGGTCCAAATAACAAGGATCCAAAGGGCAAGGCCGACCCCGTCACCACCGTCGACTACGGACCCCTGCGAATCGCCCTCCATCGTCACTGTGTGGGTGCCTTTTCCTACTACTCTCGACACTGCCTAGAGGCGGTAGGCCTGATGGATGAGGATTTTTACAACGCGGGCGAGCACCTGGAACACACCTATCAGATCATCCGCGCCGGGCTTCATCCCCCCTTCTGGTTTTTTGCGGATGTGGATCGTTCGGAGGAGCTGTTGGGCGACGAGCAGTGGTCGAAATCGCAGTCCGTGATCGCCTCTCGGGCTGATCAAGCCGAACTGGCCCGGCGGAGCGATGCCCTGTTTCAAGCGAAGCTTGGCCATACGGTGGGGAGGATCCCTGTGGCTGAAAAGAGAGTGGTGATGGGAGCTCTCAAAAAAATCCAGAGGCGGTTTGGAAAAAAAGGGGGAATCTCCTTACGAGCGACCGGGTCCTGGCAGGCCCAACTTCGGCGGCGAAACCTGTGGGAAAAGCTGCGGGATCGGTTGCGAAAGGCGTGGAGTTCTACAAGCGGATAATACCGATTCCCGCCCAGTCGTTGTTCGTGCGGATTTCCTCAAAATCAGCTTGCGGGTAGGAGATTTTCAGGTCGTTCCAAAACTCCCCGACAAAACATCCCTGTTTATGGTGGGAAAGCGAGATGGCAATATCGTGGAAGGCAACCGGAACTCCCGGCCGCAGGTGAAGGAGAACGTTCTGGAAGTCCGTCTTTACGCCCTCGTAGGAGTGGTCGCCGTCAATCAGAACAAAGTCCCATGGGTAACGGCTAAAATGGCGTATCTGGGCGGGGGCGTGGCTGTCTCCGCCGACGTAGGAGTAATTTTCAGCTGTGATCTTTGAGGGATCGAACCGAGGTTTGCTGTGCATATCCACGGTGACCATGTTCTGGGCAAAATGTCCCAAAAACGAAGCGGAGCCTCCATCGTAACAACCGATTTCCAGAATGTTACCCCGCTGGCTCCAGCTGTTGACGGTCTTGTCGATCAGCCAAAGCCACTCCTCACGAATCTGTTGGATTTTAAAATCCTTAACCGCGGTCATCCAAAGTTCATCTAGGCGCGAGGGGGGAAAGTTCATCGTTCCACTTGATTAGACAAGGGATCGTTCTGCCGCAATAGAAAAACCAGTCTAGTCCAGAGAGTTGGACCCTAACATCGGGCTATGAAAAGCATCCTTCAATCTCTACGCCGGCGAAGCGGCGGGCATCCTTCTCGTATTCTGCCCGGACGCGCAACCCCCAGTCATAATAGTCACGGCGGGGATGGGTTCCGCCAAAATCCACGTCGGTATCACCTTCGCCTGGATTAAACTTCTGCACCCGCCAAGACATTCCGCCATAGTGGCGGTAGTATCGCCCATCGAGTCGGGTCTCCGCCTTCACGACCAGCCCCGCCTTCTCCACCGACTCTAGTAAGGTGGAGCCAATATCATAGACCCTGCTTCCGTTCTCGCGGCTAAGAAGGGTTTTTTTCGCATCAAAGAAGGGAATTTCATAGGAGGCAAGTCGCTGACGATGAAGCATGCAGAACCAAGGGACGATTCGCGGATAAAGGGTCTTTCCACCTGCATCGCCAACCCGTTCGCCCAGAAGGGTATAGCCCCCACGGACAAAACTGTCTACGAGTGGAGTAATGTCCCGTAGGAAAAGGACATCGGAATCGACCAAAAGGACATACGGGGTTTGCACGGCGGCAAGGCCAAGGTTGACAGCTTCGCCATGGCACGTGCCTCGGCTGGTGATGTGGGGAATTTTGAACTTTTGGAGTTCCTCGCCACATTCTGGGCCATGGGAAGTGTCGATTACCAAGACAGAGGGGCGGAACTTGCCGGTCTGAACAAGGGAGCGGAGCAGGTTGGGCACGAGGGAAGGGGTGTCATGACAACAACACAGCAGAGTCATATCCATGGGAAAGTCTACCATCGGCTTGCCATACAGAAAATCCCGATTAAGAAGAGCCCCTGGCGTGGGTCGGAGTTCATGGTCGCTTCTTTGATTCTGTAAGGTGATAGTCAGTCTGCCAAATGAAAACCCGCTTGCTGCAAATGGGGCTACAGCAATTAACGAAACCGGAGCGTCTGGGCTCGGCCGATCCGCTGGCCCTGACCCTGCTGGTGCCGACCTGTGGGCGGCCAGAAAACATGAGACAGCTGGCGCATTCAGTAGAGGGCACGGTGGCTGAACATGCCCGGGTGAGCCTCACCTTCGGGATCCACCCCGACGACCGGGCAAGCCAGTGCGCTGCGGCAGAGCTGGTCGACGAGACCAAGATTTGCATTCGGACTCTTTCCTTGGAGCGGGAACCTGTGCTGAACCTATCTAAGCTTTGGAACCGTCTCTATGAGGGAACAAACGAGCCCATCCTGGGTTTTTTTGGTGATGATGTCGTGTTTCGCACACCGGGATGGGATGTTTCCGTGAGGGAAGAGTTTCGTCGTGACCTGCGCTTTCTGATCTATGGGGACGACGGTCTTCAGCGGGGCCAGTTGGCCACTCTTTTTTTTACCCACCGCAGAATTCACCAGGCGATGGGATTTTACATGAACGAGAGCTTCCGAAGGATCTATATGGACGCCTGGTGGGACCGGATCTACCGCAGCCAAAAACGGGCGCGATACCGACCGGATCTGGTCTTCGAGCATTTGCATCCTTCCATACACCCGCAGCGGGAGGATGAGGTATTTCGTAAGATGTCTGTTTTGGAGGCATCCGATGAGACCACTTGGGCCTCCCAGAAGAGTCAGCGAGAACTTGACCAGGCTATCTCCCGTTTCCGGAGGGTTTGCTGGAAGATCGGCTGGGAACAGCTCTTACTGCGGATGGGGCTGAAGCAAGTCTCGGGATAGGCAATTCGCTCCATCCGCAAAGGTTCAATTTCCGAAAATATAAACAAGGTCGCCACTTCCACGTTCTCGGGTTAGAAATGTATTTATCGCATGAGAAAGTACCGCTCCGTTAGCCCGCAGGTGAAGTGGGATAAGGTGTTTTCCATATGCACGATGGTCAACGATTGGGTTGAGTACGAAGCCCACCAACAGAGCTGGCTTAGGATGGGCTTTGGTGGAAGGGATTGTGAATTTCTCGTAAGTGACAATAGTTCATCGAACAAGCTGGATAGCTTCCAAAGTTCGCGGCTTTTTCTCAATGAGGGCCGAGGTCAATACATCATCATGGCACATTTGGACTCAAGCCCGGGGGTGACCAAAGATAAGATGCTAAAACTATTGCGGAGTCTGGAGGCATGCGACCCGAAGTGGGCGATTGTAGGCAACGCTGGTGTGGATCAGCTCGGAAAGGGCATTTTGGCCCATGGATTTCAGATGCCCAGGCTTTCGGAAAAAAAAGGAGCAAAAAGATTCCAGCTTGTTCATGCGCTGGATGAGAACCTTTTGATCGTAAAAGCAGAAGCCCGATTATCTTTGAGTTATGACCTTGGGGGGTTCCATCTTTATGGGCTGGATTTATGTGATGTGGCCCGAAGGCTGGGCCGAACCTGCTATGTCGCCCCGATGCCTTGGTACCACGGATCACACGGAACTCTGAACACGGCCTTCTACCAAAAGGTCTCCGAGTTTGAGTCGAAGATGCGTAATTACCGACGGTCGAAGATATGGGCCACCAACTGCACCATCATAACTGTGTCCCGATCCCCCTTGCTTCGTGCATGGGCCCGAGCTCGGGCCTGCTGGTTGTTGCGGAAAAACGAACACCACAGCGAAGGGGAACGTCGGGCTTTGTGGGAAGCGGCAAAAAAAGAAATTCTCTTTTTCCCGGCCTACGCACTTCTCTGGTTATACAAAAAATCAGGTCTGGAAAAATGGCGCAGGCGTCGGTTGACGTCGAAAAATCGGACATTTACCCCTCATGCCTAGTTCGGTGCGAAGCAAGCCGGGCTCGCCCCAAAGAGAAAAACTGGCGCTGCTGGTTCCCTCGTTCCAGCACGAGCGGTATTTGTCCAAGTTGCTAGACTCGATTAGCCGACAAACCCGCAAGCCGGACGAGATTCTCATTTCCGACGATGCCTCGGCAGACGGGAGCTACGAACATTTGAAGTGTTGGGCTAGGGGAAGACCGGGCGTGAAGATCTTTCGGCATTCACAAAACCTTGGCATTACGGAGAATAGCAATTTTCTTTTAAGCAAAACAAAAGCCAACCTCGTATTGTTTCTGCACAGCGATGATGCTCTGTTGTCGTCTAGAGCTTTGGAAAAAATGGAACTACTGTTTAGGCGTGAATCAAAGCTTGCTCTAGTGGCCTGCGGGAGGAGTTTTCTAGATGAAAAAATGGGTCTCACTGGAACAGAAATTACCCTGCCCTCAGGGCGGCATGCTGGGCTCGATGTTCGGCTGAAAATTCTTCGTTCGGAGGCGAATCTTATTGGGGAGCCCTCCTGCGTCATGTTTCAAAGAAATCTCTTAACCAAAGGGTTTAACCCTGATTTCCGTCAACTTTGGGACGTCGACGCTTGGTTGCGACTTCTCAGAAAGGGGGACATGGGTTATGTGGCAGAGCCCCTTGTTGGTATCCGACGTCACGCTAAACAGGCCACTCGCCAAAATGCGTTAGAGGGCCGCTTGATCAAAGAGCATCTGATCCTTTATGGCCGACTTCTAGCAAAGGAGAGTCCTGGTTTATCAGCGGAAGACAGGTATCGACTGCTTTATAAGCTGACCCGCACGGCGTGCCGTCATCCAGGGGCGGTCACTCCAGAGATCCGTACTATTCTGTCCGGGGAAAAAAGGCGGATGGGGTTGTTGGAGTATTACCGGGAAAAAATTCGGTACCGGGCGGGGAGGTGGTTCACCCGAAGCACCATATCCTACCAGTAAGCGCCGTTTTCCATCAGCTTATGGTTGGCGGGACACTCGCTGGGAAGCGGGCGAATCCAGTGGTCGTTATAAAGGCCACGATCTTCAAAACGGCCTCCCCGGATACCGAAAAGCAAGTTGATGGTGCCACCGAGATGTAGGCCGATCCGGCCCAGCTTTTTTGCATGGGCAGCCAATGGAATGGACCAGGCGCCGGCGCCAATAATGGCGACATCAAAGTCGATCGCATTCATAGCTTCCTGCATTTCCCCAAGACCGTGGAACCAGTCCCGGTGGCGTGGCGGCACCATGTAGGGTAGTTGGGGACAGGGGAGGAGGCGGCAGGTCGCGGCGATCCGGGCGAGGGATTCCGCTGGAACGCCATGGAAGATGTTCAGGTGGGTGAGTTTGTGAAGTTGTGTGGAGATGGTTTGGCAAAAAGGGGAAATCACGAGCCAGCGTAAATCGGCAAGAGGTCGGAGCCACGGGGCCCCTACGGGTTCAAGGGAATGGAAGTTTCCTCGGATTGCTTTGGGCAGTTCCCGATCAAGAAAGGCCTGCTCATAGGCTTCGAGAAACGTGCCTTCGGTTTGCCACTGGGCGATAAAATCCATTTTCTGAACGGCTTCGCGGTAAGCAGGGGCCCAGCGTTGATAGATCTCGCGGTGGATAGGGAAAACGCCTGCAGTATGGAAGAGTCGCTGCGCAGGCCGATACCAACTTGCGTTGGAGGGCCAAGGAAGCTGGATCCAGCGATCCAGATATTCTTGGGCTAAAAGCTCGCAGGTGCCAACCTTGCCGATGGCGCAAGGGGCTCGGCGCTCCAGCGCTTCGGTGATCCATGCATGTCCTCGTAGAACGTCCAAGTTGCTGGTCCGCCGATTGCACAGACGTCGCCAACGCAGGCCAGTAAGGCGGTTGAGATGGGGGAGATTCATTGCCCGGGAAGCTTGTTACGTTTGGCAAGGCGCCATTTGGTGAGGGGGTAAAACCAGCGGCGTTGGGCGACGGGCCGAATCGGGGTAGAAAAGATCTGGTGTAAAAAATCCACAAGCCGGTTGAGGTCGTAAATCGGGGAGGGACGGTTATCGACGTAGGGCGGAGCCTGCACGTAACGAGCGTAAAGCTCCGGCGTCTCGTCAACATGCACCACATAGTCCGCCAGCGCCTCCAAAGAGGAGAAATCATCAGCACAAATGAAGCTGTCCGGATTGAAATCCTCCTTTACCCGCGGGTCCCCCCAGTGAATCGGGATTGTGTTCACATGGAGGGGATCGACAAGTTTTTCTGTGGTCCAGCCAGGACGATAGCGGTTTTCGAAGGCCAGATTAAAGCGGTAGTTCCGGATCCAATCGATCTTTCGCTGATAACGATTTTCCTTGGGAATGCGAAACCCGGTGTTGTTCAAGGCGGGCCCGGCTGAATCCACCTTCCGTCTGCGGTTGAGAATATGGAAAAAGTCCTGCCTTTTCTGAGTGGTGCGGTCGGCATAGGCGCATAGGAGGGAACAGAAATGGGGCTTCGTAGCCCTGATTTTTTCCGGGTCTGCGACCTTGTTTCGTATCATCGGCTCGAGTTGCTGATCGAAGGCGTAAATCGGGAGATAGTAGGCCCGCGTATCGTTCACCTTATGGGGAATGACAGCGTAGTCGCACTCCTTCCAGTCGGGACCATAGAGCTCCTGGCTCCAGTAGATCTTCACACCATTTTGGAGGCGGTGTTGGTGTCCAATGTGTCCATAGATGACAAATTCGGCTGGGTCGTCCCAGACAATATCGAAATGGGGAGTCAGGAGATCTGTAAAGAATCGGCGCCCACCTGCGTGCAGGTCGCAAAACGCCAAAGAAATGGAGGGTTTTCTCAATTGAAAAATTGCCGAGCGAGGCGCGTCAGATCGGTGAGGGG
>Ga0247834_1004630_pt1 | contig 17096 bp, 16 predicted proteins | sample LaCruzMarch2015__8_FD_187118 | JGI IMG/M metagenome (GOLD analysis project Ga0247834, IMG submission 187118) | Freshwater microbial communities from meromictic Lake La Cruz, Castile-La Mancha, Spain - LaCruzMarch2015_12m | ecosystem: Environmental > Aquatic > Freshwater > Lake | place: Spain...
TAGGCAGGAACTATGTCGTAGACTTCGTTTCGTGACCTGAAGGTGAAGTCAGCATTCTGGAGTGCCTTTTCGCCAATGCCGACTGAGTGCCCTAAATCGCTTCCATGGTAGTTGTTGTGGAATCGAGCAAGTGCGCCTATGTTCTTTCGGCTGATGTTGTTGTCTCTGGCGTACTTATCCATTGATTGGCGGAGCTGATTGCGAGTGTTGTTGGTCGACGAATGGCTGTGGAGTTGGTTGGGGCTGTAGTGACTATCGTTGTATCCACGATGCAAGTTGTAGTTGTTGTTACTATTACTATTATTAGTATTGTCGCGATAACCGTGTTGACTATTACTATCCCCAATACGATCCTCTGCGTTATGACTATTACTATCCCCAATACGTTCCTCTGCATTGATATTATTATTACTATTATTCGCAATATTATCCCCAATACGATCCTCTGCGCCAGTAATATTACTTTGAATAGCTGCCCAGTTGACAGAGTTCCCTGGTTGCCGGTCGTCCAGCAGCCGTTGGAGGCTGGTGTGAGGACGTGTGACTGTGGGAGTTGTCACTGTAGGTGTGGGAGGACGTGTGACTGTAGGTGTTGTCACGGAGGCATGAACAGAATCGTCGTCACCCATTTGCTTGAAGTATACTTCGGGATTGGCTTCGAATCGTCGAAGTTCTTGTGCGGACGATTCTTCCCGTCTCTTTCGATGGTCCAGTAAGTCGTCGAATACTTTGTTGACTAGTCTGTATCCTTTGCTACTGGTATCGGTGAGGGACGAGGTGAAGGCCTTGTCGACTGCTTCGGCAACAGCTTTGTTGACTGCCTTGTCGACTGCACGGTGGATGATTGATTCAAATTGGTCGATGTTGAATGGTGCATGTGGGATGGCAGTGGTGGCGTGGCTGACGGAGTCATTATTATTATTATTGTCGTTGTTGAAGCTATCTCCACCGGGACGAATCTCCCCACCAAGTGGTGTGGTGGTGTCGGAGGTATCGTCGAGAATACTCCATCTGTTATTCCTATCCCCTCCGATGGCATCGGTCGTCGCGATACCCCCACCGATGGTAGTGGTTGTTCCGATGGTCGCGTCGATGATACTTTCACTGGGGCCGTTATTCCCACCGGCGGTGGTGAATGTACTGATGTTCGGCGCAGGTGGAATCGGGGAATTAGCGGTGTCAATGGTATTCCCACTGGCGGCGGCGATCGTCTCGACGATGTTCGGAGCGGGCGGAATGGGGGAAGTAGCAGTACGCGCTACCCTTGGCCCAGTAGATCGCTGGCGTGCTTCCGGTGGGAGCGGTGGCTTCTTCGTCGAAGGACTTCGTCCGCCTCGACCACGACTTGGCATCTTGCCTGACTATTTAGTAAAACGCGGTAACAGGGTCGCGTTGCTCGTACAGCTCAAGGAGTGTAAGGATTGGACTGGCACCCGGCGTGAGGTCGCGCGACGGTACCAGTGAGTGATGGACTCTATCCTTTATCCGAGCCGTAGGCGAGGAAGAAAATTTTGGACACGTAACCTCTTATCCTCCAGCGTCCTGACCATGGTGGAATCGAGACAGAAGGAGGTAAGTAAGGCTTTAAGTACTTAGTTATCTAGGTTGTCTAACAATGAGATTGCATTTAAAGTATTGATGATTTTCATTAATAAAAGATGACAAACAATTTTTAGCAGATCAAAATTGCACGAAAGTTCAACCCATCATACCATCACCGAAGGTCAATTAGGTTCAACATTCCTCTCGTAACAACCCTTCAAATCCAGCGACTAAGATGACAACCAGACCACATATAAGTCATGTGATACTATAGGTAGGATGCCTATTCTCGTTGTATACGCGTTGTTTTTTCTATCTTGTCGACTCGTGCTAGAACATATTTGGCATATGGAGAATTAATCAAATCTTCACGAGCGTTCGAGATTACTTCAACAAACTTCTCCTGTAGATCAGTTTCACTCTTTTCGATCGCCTTTTTCACAACGAAGTTGCCAATGGAATCTTTGGAAAGCTCCACTACAACGTAATATCCACCGTCTTCCTCTTGTGTATCCTTTAACATATCCTCAACAATATATCTCTTGTGATGAGCCTTCCCATTATTGAGGACAGACTCGATGACATTACTAGCATACTTGTGCTTTGCAAGTTTGAAGAGTGAATCATTCTTAATTAAAGTTTTGAGAATGGCTTCATGATGCTCCTCGTCGCCACAAGTAAATACTTGCTGTATTACATAATTGCCTGTAAACGTACCATAAAGGATTCATGAAAGTTAGATCAGTCAATATAATACTAATCTAGGCCATAGGATGATAACATCTTACCATATTGATCCATGATAAGCTTTTCATGACAAGAAATTATCCCTTCCAACACGGCAAGCTTCTGGGAATCAACACAGTGCTGAATTGCACGCTGAACAACGCGACAGCCGTATCTATGTGTCGAGAGCATCTCGACGTTGTCAATAATCTCATCAATGATGAATTGCATCTGGTCCGATAGGCACGTCGATGGTTGATCAGGTTCGTTGTGACCATCATCCGTTGCGAGACTTGACTTTGCCAATCTGCTCATTACTTGGATGGATTGTTGGATGACGTGATTACCATTGGGGTCGTAAATGAAATTCATTACCTGGTCTCGGAATAAGTTTACCAGCCTGCTAACATCATCTTGGTCGAGACAACGTATTGCCTTTTGGATGACACGGCAGCTATTATTAGGTATTAGGAGTTGTAAAGCGATAAGTTGTTGTATCGTTAGCTGTAGGTAGACTTCTCAACAAAAAGTAAATGATCATTCATTATGATATAATGTAGAAGCTTACCCGTGCACGTGCATGCACAACTCCACGACATCTAAGTCATAGATCGCATCAATCAGATCCTTCCTCATCTGGTTCGATCCGAATTCGAATATACCTTGAAGCAGGAAGCTGCCATGTTGATTTCGCCAGAGGACGTCGAGGTCTCCAAAGATGGCTGACAAACCAAGATTCTTCTCCTCAATGGTGCCTAGACGAAGTCGCTTCTGAATAAATCTTGCCGCACCATCATCGACGCAGGCCACCTCACATATCATGCCTGAAAAGAGTAAGTTGATAAGAAATGAGGTATTACATTTTGCGGAAGTTCAGTACCATTATCGTAAGTTTCGAGTGAAAGGTTACTATTATAAAGTCAAACGGTCCCAAACGACTTACCATCAATGTCAAACAGAGTGGCTCTTGGATTCATTCTCACAAATGTTAGGGCACTGAATAAACGCTCGTTCTCGATGTTGTACGCATTCAACTCATGTGAGCCGTACATGCCTCCATTTTGTATGTTTCCATACTTTCCACGCGGACCATACTGTTCAGATGCTGGTCTCCTAATGACGTTAGGAGGTGGATGATAGTAAAAATGCTGCTGCTGCTGCTGCTGGTGACTCATGAGATTCCAGGAATCATTCGTGCCCGGCCAGGACGATCGGTGATAGTAACCAAACTGCTGACCTGGAGGATACGAGGAGCTGAAAGGGGTGTGAGAAGAAAAATCATCTAGCGAGACTTGCGACGGATGACCAAAGCCATTTGATGGTGGAGGTGGTGGAGGATGGTTGTCCCAATGCTGCTGATCAGGTGGAAATCCCGTCACCTGCGTTGAGGTATCTATCGTCAGAGTTTGTTCATCGTACAGTTCCGGACTGCTTTGCATGAAGTAGTGAGTGCCGCGGGGCGACGTGAAATGCCCCACGGTGGTACTCCCAGTAGTCATGACAATTCTTTCGTCGTCGTCTCGTCCTTCATTCATTATTATTCTACTCGTCTGAATGAAGAGGTGAGAGAGATTCTCAGTCCATCAGTCCTATCCTCGCTTCTTTATCTTGGTTTTCTCAAGTGAATCTTGTCTTTGACCGAGGAACTACTACCGATGTCATGACAATTGACGCCTTAAACTTTTTTGTGAAGGTATTATTGCGAAGTTTTTATCGTCACGTAGAATCTAAAAGAGGAACTAGTATAATTTTTGAGACCGTTAGCTCACTATTAGCTCACCGTTAGCAAACAGGCGTCAATTGTTGTGACATCGGTAGTAGGCACGCGTGAACTAGTACCACCCAGAGACAGCTAGAGCTATGCCGACGACGCGATGGCAACGGCTGCTACGGCAATGATATGATTACCCTGTGCCATGCGCTTTGATTTGAACGTGAAACAGAACTCGTCGGCATTTGATTTATATGATGGAGTCAAATTTTCATCTTCCCTCCATGAATCAAACCAAATCCTCGGCGAAACTCAGTCGCCTCTCTCTCTTTGGCTCTTGTTCTCTGTTGGCCTAACAAGAATTTGAGGGTGAAAAAGAAGATGGCTGAACACGTGGAGATGATGGCAAACAACAATTAGATGTTTTGAAATGTAGCCAGGTGGAGCATCAGCTCCTGTTACCCTAGGGCTAATGTCATGGTATTAGAGTTAGACATAGTTACAGCTATCAACAATTAATCAATTAATTTTAATTGTTAATTTTGTCCAATTAATTGTCCCTGCTTTGGTGCAGCCAATCAATCCCTTGGGGGGGCCAGAGAGGCAAAATCAGCAATAATTACTACCGATTTGACAGTTTGACAGCTTCTCCGCCTTTCCGCTCAAATCCGACAATACCCAATGATATCCTATGCATATCTTGGGAAGAAGCAGGAGAACGGGTGAGTCCAAACCGAATGGTGGTGTCTTCGCTGCGATGATGATTGACAGTAGTGACAGAAAGATCATAATCATAGTAGGTATTAGAATTGATTGAATTAAGCAACCCTTCGTTAATGACAATAATAGCTACCATGACTCAATTTCATATATAGAAATAATTGCTATCAGCAATTTAGACCTAGTGGTACAATCCACTTTGACCTACATAATGTTGATTGTTGTATACCTGATAACCCGTACAAACCAGAATGATGAAAACTAAAACAGTCATCGTCGATGGGCCCTGAATGCTGTACTAAAACTAGATTCTAAATGAAGGCACCAGGAAATAATAGATTGCATAAAACTAATTTAAGGAACATAAGAAAGTAGCATAATCATTTTCTGAGTGAGTCTCTTTTATTGATAAAGCTAAATTATACTAAATCTCAATCAACCAAAGAATCAATCTCAATCCTTGCTGGCAATCATCTTCTTCGCCTGTGTACCCTCCCTAAATCCATTCTTAAACCTACGGGTCAAGGTCTTCATGTATCTCATCCGACCAGTACCCACAGTGCGTCGACCCTTGGCTTTTTCACCCCAATTGAAGTTACGCATCTTCGCCGCGGGATAGCCACAACTAGAGCATGTCTTCTTTTGGATGTGATAGGATGTCTTACCACAACGACGACATGACGTGTGGGATTTGTTATGACGCTTACCGAAAGATGTTGTTCCTTTAGTCTGCATGTTTTATTATTTTGATGGGATGAAGACATGAGATAGGGAGAAAAAGACGGGTGTGTTAGCACGGATGATATGATTTGGGTAGTAAATATAAATATTCGTCCGCAGCCAGTCTCGTCCGATACAGTGTCCATGGTTCGTGGTTTACAGATACGCCAACCAGCGATGATGCAGTGTAGATACAAGCAGCATGAAGTGCGACCCCGACGCGAGGAGCTGCAACTTGATACGACGCCGCTACATCAAGTTAAACCGTGACGTGACGCCCCATAAATCTCGCAGCAAATTATCCACCAAATATAACATATCCTCATCATCGTAACTGTCGAGACACCGAGCCTACACTCCGTCAGACCTGGCTAGGCACGCACCATCTTGGGGAATTCTTGGTTAGTGGTTTTAGTAAATGCGGTAATAGTCTGGTGGATAGTTACGTAGTACTATGGCTCAACGAGGATGCATACGATACATACCTACCTACATCATTTTTCTTGGGCCTCAAAGTTGTATGAAGATGTTAGTACCACAGCGAACTACTTTATGGCACGTGATGGACGGATGCGTGCATCTAAGGAGAAGATTATTTGACGTCCCTTCGCCATATTTCCTCTACCCCTCCTCGATGATCATGTCGACGAGGAGATTCCTCTCATCCACAACACATCATAGCAAACCTCCACCAAACAATAATGATAATGATGACAACACACTCTCATCATTTGCAAATCTTGATCATGACCGTGCCTCTCGTACGGGATATCCGGAGGCAGTATTCGGGCAGGGTAAAACGCCATCACAGATACATGTCATTTTAGATTCCATGGCTAGGAATGTTGTATTGCGCATGCAAAAGAATAGCAGCAGGAATGACAACGACAACAACAACAACAACAACAAGTCGATAATTGCCACGAGAATCGATCCAGTGACATATAATGCAATTATGAACCTTGGACCATTGTCTACTCCTGATGTAATTATGAAGTATCATGAAATAGCACGAATTGCCAGTGTACATTTCCAAAAAATCATTGCCGTCGATGACGATGCAACTACTTCATTAAATTTGGTACACGATGATGATGATGAAAATGATAAACATTCCACGTATTCACAACAATCGGTCGTAGTTGCTTGTGCTGGCACGACAGACCTACCAGTTGCCGAGGAGGCAGCAATTACACTGGAATTATCGGGTGTGACTGTAATACGTGTATACGATTGTGGCGTGGCGGGATTGCATCGTATACTTAAGGCATTGCCTCAACTACGTCATGAAGACGTTGGGTGTGTGATAGTGTGTGCGGGCATGGACGGAGCACTACCCAGTGTCGTGGGAGGCTTGGTAGATGTGCCTGTCGTTGCGGTACCGACAAGTGTGGGATATGGGGCAAGCTTTAATGGGATATCCGCACTACTTACGATGTTGAATAGTTGCAGTCCTGGAGTTGGGGTTGTGAATATTGATAACGGCTTTGGAGGGGCAGTGTTTGCAATGAAGTGTTTAAATAGTTCGAGGTGTAGTCGGAGATAATGAAGACGAACAACATCATGTTATTAGATCTTAAGTGGAAGAGCCCACTTTTTGTCACCGATGCGATCCGTGTATAGTTCAGAAAGACTAAAAAGTAGTGTTTATATCTTTCTAATTACCAACCAAAGCAAAAAAAGAATCCTAGTGAAATGACAGATCACACGGAAGACCTCCGAGAAGAAGTGGTCTGTGTGTATTCCGCAAGCAGGGCAAACAAGAACACATATCTCAACAAGACAAAATAATCTAATAGGACGAAGGTAACTCCGCAAAGCGTCGAATAGAAAGCAGGCATAACGCATCGCGTTGACTCTCATCGAGTTGTTTCACTCCACCGCCATATCCCAATAAATTTGGAACGAGTGAAGCCGCGTAGGACAAGATAGTCTGACCGGCCGCATTGCACCCCACGAGGTAGCAAATACGTGAGTCATCACGACGTGTACCCACAAGCGGGACAAGATCGGGTGTTTCAGAGTAAATCCCATACTGTTGAGTAATTTCTTCGTTAACTACTTCGGGTGGTCGGCCATACTTCTCTTGTGCCCAGTTGATCATCCTACCACAACGTTCGGCCAACTTCGGTAATTTGTAGGCACTAAAATGATCCTCACCTGATACACGAACCTTGCCTTGATCGAAGCACCAGTCTACGCCCAAGTCGGAACTCCCAGTCCATGTGAAGAAGTTGGCACTCTGCTGTACAGTCTTCTCGGTCGAGACTGGGACATGTGTAAGGTAGGAGTAACATGGTACAATAAGTCCATTCAATTGTGGCAAAGGGTCCATGGCACCGGTCGCAAGCACAACGTGATCGGCAAAGACCATGTCCCCCGTATGAAGAGTAATGGTACACACATCAGGATCATCATCGACGTCCACGACACGTGTATTGTACAACGCAACGCCATGTCCACCCATCAACGATTTGTGCAATAAGCGCTTGGTGTACTCCGATGAATCAATGACAGCATCGCTTGGGAAGTAGATTGCACATGGATAGTCAGGACTGGCGCCGGGTACATTATGATCCATGATATTCTCAATAAAGACTAGGTCATTACAACATCCTTCACCAAGAGAACATAGAAAGTCATACTCGGCCTTGAGCTCATCACGTTGACTATCGGTACAGACATAATATGATCCCATTTCACTGAGAATTTCTTTACCGTTGCATATATCCATTGCTAATTTCTTTTGTAATGCAAGTCCAACCTTCGATGCCTGCATGTATCGACGTGCCCCGTCGACGCCATGATGCTTGACAAACTCTCCAGAATCACAAGTGTATATCTGAGTCATCATTTTGATACGTGAATAGACACGATCACCACCAGGAGTTGCAGTACCAACATCAATACTCTTGAGTGTTGCCGTACCACTTTTGCGTGGCCCATATCCCTCCCCTGGCGCTGGCCCAGCATCAATGATTAATATCTTCGGACGTAAACGATCGACGCCAGCGGTAGTGGTCGGCGTGACATTAACCGATGTCGGCGATGATGAATATTGATTACGTCCATAACCGCCTTGTGGGGTGGCGGACGAATTTAATAAATGATACACGGCCGAAACGCCCGCGACGCCGGCACCAATAACTACAATGTCGAAAAAAACGGGGTGGCAACTCGAAAGTCCCACCCCGATTTCCTTATACAGAATGAAGAAGAAGAATGGAAGAAGGAGGGTTATATTATTTTCACGAGAATATTTTTAGTAAAGATGGAAAAAAGTTACAGACGATGATGTTATTTAATACACACGCATCGCGTGTACGACTCCCTTTTCTCACACGCACCTATTCTCCCTCGATGGCACACCGACGTACATCATCGGCAACGAGGGGAGTTCGGGTTAATGGATTAACAACAACAGGACGGCAACCGCTAGGCCCCGTCCCGATTTCCTTGGGATTAATATATTACACAGAACGTAAGTAAAAAAGGAGGGGAGTAAAAAATAATAAATACAGTTGAGCGAATCGTGTGTTCGATGAATAATGAATAATAAATATTCTGGGGAGAAGTATAATATTCAATGCACGGCTGCTGCTGCTGCTGCTGCTGCTCTCACTCTTTTACTAAATGCGATACATTTACTCACCTATTCACCCTTACGGACCGGACGGACCTCCGGGTCATGTCGGGGTAGAGCGAATGATCGAGCGTTTGCGAGCTTCATTGTCCGTAGCTTCGTCGTTCCGTGAGTTTACTAAATGGCGGGATCTCGGCCGTCTCAAATTTTCTCCTTCGTGTTGCCATGATGGTGCACGAAGAAGACCGACGATTAAATTCGTAGGTTTTGTTGGTAGATCGTAGCTGGTTGTCTACGAGTTTACCGGGGTTGAACGTGAAAAGTTCAACGAGAGACCGGCAGGCAAGGGATGATGTTGCCGCCGATCAAAAGCACCGCCGAGGCGTCCCAGATGCTGTTGCGAGGCTAAGGCGAGGCAGAAGAAGTGGTAATGGTCGCATATTCGCTCATAACCTGTGGATCCCTCACCTAGGTCCTCACTACGTCTATCGAGTAATTAGGTAAGGGAAACAAGTGAGACTAGTACATATCTACCTACCTATCTAGAGTAGATTGTGTCGGCGACATCAAACCATGTACGACATGAACATTCCTCTAACGACGTCGGCTACTTCTGATAGCAGCAGCAGCAGCAGCAGTATTAAACGCCACAAACGACGACAATTGGCACACAGTTGTCAATTGCGATTGCGGGAATTGGGCTATCGCGGTCTAGCCTTCACTCATACTGCATACACCGGTCGGTTACATGGAACGAGGGATGATGCGGATATTGCATTGCCTTGGGATGATTTACTATTTCCACCTCCACCTCATCGCTCCTCCAAGGATACTACTACTACTGCTGCTCGCACGGCGTTCGGACGCATGGACGAACACACCGGAATGCGAATTTATAGACGATTGAATATCATCATCGAAGAAAGTGGCGATATATCGCGTCTGCTCCTACACGACTCCTCGTCCTCCTCCTCCGCGACGAATGCTGCGGGAACAACGGCAAATATAACAACAACAGCAACAACATCAGTGCAACAGATATTGCAAAAGTATGACATTGTATCAATACAACCGATGAATGAACTAGTTATGCAAAGCATTTGTGATCTACTGGGCAACTCTTATACTACTCGGCATGACCAATTTCGGCAGCTGCACGATCAGAAAGAAAGGATGAATGAGTTTAGCAATAATGATAATAACAATAATATACACTATATTGATATAATAGTATTAGAATATGCCACCGGATCCAAGGGGGGGTATGGCCTACCCTACAAACTACGGAAGGAATATATGCAACGGATATTACCACTACAATCGAATGATAATAATAATCACAACATCATATTTGAAATTAATTATGCCACTGCCATGATGGATAGTAAACGACGACAAGGGTTTATACGTACATTACTTGATTTACATATCGGATATGATAGCATACAAAAGAAATCACATCATCATGCTCGTCACCAATTATCGTTTAGCAACAATTCCAATAATGACAAGACAAAACATGATAACAAAAGAGGAGGAAATAGGAGCAAGACGAGGGGTGCTGGCATTCATATAACAACAACAACAACGACAACAAAAACGAAGAGAAAGTGCTTTCCGTGCATTATAAGTTCGGGATCACGACAGGATTATACCAATGGATCAGACGAGGGATTATTAACATTCCGTACGCCCAATGATATTAATCACTATATACAAAACTTGGTCGGTAATAGTAATAATAATAGTGGTACTAAGGTAGGTGGAGAAGGGGGTGTCATTGGGAGTGCTTCTGTTGAGAGGATGCTAACACATGCATATAATCGTGCCATGGGAGTTGCTGTCATTACTACCTCTTCGACGAATAATAAACGATTACGTGGTGAAACAACGCGTTCATACGTTGTTGTTGACAGATGTGATACTGTTACTACTGCTTCTGCTGCTGTGGCCAATAATGACATAGATGATGAGGATGATGAGGAGGGGGGTAACAATGGGACAAATGTATCAAGCTTGATCGATTGGCTTTCATCATCAATGCCACCACCTTGTAAAAGAACAAGGAAGGATACAATGGATGTAATCACAACATCCACAACTCCACAATCGAACAGAAGTATGAGCAATAATGATGATGGAATAATAATACCATATCATGCAATCAAACAAACTTCCTTATCTGATGATGCAATACAACACCAACTAACAATTTCGGAGCCTGGGAATGAACAGGAAGAAAGCGTCGTGGAATCTAGTATCGGTCATGTTAAGGATGATGATGATATTGAAGATGGTTACATTGCAATGTAAAGCCAAATCAAAGTAAGATCATGGACATTTACCACCAAATTATTATCTATTACTACTTATCGAATGAAAATGCTAATGACTGATTCTTTTCCCCAAATGACTACTTATTTACGCCGCCCAGCAGTCCTCGACGTATCTTTGCTGTTCCACCAACGTCGTTACATTGATAGAGTACGGCTCGAGTGCTTTGTCGACTGCACATCTCACGTCGGGGGCCATATATTTTGCATCTCCACAGACGTACAATGTCCCTCCTCCTTCAGATGCAATATTTGATGCGATGAGAGATCCGTTACGCTGTACCATGTGTTGCACATATACCTTCTCCTGACCCTTCTCGCGAGAGAATGCAACCAGTAAATGTGAGATGACACCGTCTTTGAGATACCCTTCAAGCTCTGATTTGTATATAAAGTCTTCATCCTTGGTCCGGCAACCAAAGACTAATATGGCAGGGCCCAGCTTATAACCAGACAATAGTAAATGCTTACGATGCTGTAAGAAACCCATGAAGGGAGCTAAGCCAGTGCCCGCACCGACAAAGATTACTGGACTCGTGGGATCATCCGGTAAATGGAATGCATCGTTTGCTTTCTTGAGAGCACAGACGATCTTATCACCTGGCTTTGAACCCTTAAGAAACGTCGATGCCACACCTTGATGGATACGACCCGATGCCATGGTACAGTTCAAATGAGCGACAGTGATACTGGCAACTTCTTCGCCCTTAGGACCCTTAGGCGACGAACTAATACTGTAATATCGAGGCTTCATTGGGTATAGGAGAAGTAGAAGCTCGGCAACACCGAAGGCTGGGATGCTCTTAAACTTGTGTAACACTTCCAACAATGTAAGCTTCGGATCTCCAATAATCTGTTTATACTTGGCAGTATCACTTCCAAGTTCTTCAAGCTGAAGCCTCTCCGGGGGACAAGGACATATCGATGCAAGGAATGACATTCCACTTTTACTGGGAGGTTTGAACAAGTCCAAAATTTCGGTAAGAAGAGTTTGGATCGTCAAGGGCACGTTAATTGGCAGCAAGGACTCCACCTTGCGTGTAGATCGAATAACAATGACCTTATCCAATGACAAGTCCAAACGCGCAGCTAGGTCAGTCACATCTTCCACTCGATTGTGTGGATAGACGGCTAGATGATCCCCGGGATCGTAGCTGGCACCAGATGGGAGTGTGAAATCTATATGCCGAGTCGACCTCGTTGATAGTGGCGACTGTAGCTCGTCGTTGGCGGCTACTTTCGCCACGAAGCTACCTTCATGCAACAAATCATGTGATACAGAAGAATGGCTAGGATTCTCTCCGCCGTCTTCAATAGTAAACTTGCCATCGTCAATGTCACCGGTGTCAGAATGAAGGTTTGAGCCAAGAGAATGTGCTAGAGAATTGAGGACGGGATCGATCCAGTCCTCAAATGCTTCCTCGAAGACTCCATCTGCATCGGCTTCGCCCATCGGTAGCAACTGAATCCCACCTAGCTCAGCGAGCCTGGCATCGACTTGACGAGGGAACTTCTGGAAGGTCGCCCACGCCTTATTACCGCATCCGAAGACGGCATATCGGATTCCTTGGGCTAAGATTGCAACTGAGGACATCATCCACTCATCAAAATACTTTGCATTATCAGGAGGAAAGCCATTGTAGGTGGATGTAACGCAAAGGATGGCAGCGGCGTCTATGAATTTACAGCATTTTAGTGCATCGTCAAGGGACAGTAGAACTGTATCAAATCCTCTTCCGGCTGCTTTACGCTCCAGCTCCATTGCGAATTCTTTTGACGAGCCCATATTACTGCCAAACACAATGTAGATTTTGCTTCCCACGGCGGGAATAGAATGATCCACATCCGCTTGTTTGAGGACAGTCATTGGAACAAATGCAGCTACATCATCCACCTTTGGGGGAGATACAAGATGTTCAACCTTGGATATTTCTCTTGGGAAGCACTTCATAAACAGCTTATCTGGTTTCATCTGTGGATCGAGAGAGAGTGGACAAAAAATCATTAGTATTGACGCATGCAAGTCAGTTTGAGGATGATATTTATACTCACAGTCAGGTTCTGGTGTATTTTGAGTGTATACCCAGGCTCAGTCCGCAATCGGAAGCGCTGCAGGGTCTTTGCCACCACCACCTTCGCTTCAATCATGGCGAATTGCATCCCTACACATGCACGCATCCCTGATCCGAAAGGTTTGTAACAATGAGGAAAGCGTTCCTCGCGTTTCTGCCTTGTCTCTCGCTCAAATCTTTCTGGCTTGAACTCAAGAACATCCTCACCCCAAACACGAGGGTCACGATGTAGGGCATTCGTTGGCACCTGAAGGCTGGTCCCTTTGGGAACAAAGAATCCCCCGAGGACAGTGTCGCTATGAGCTGTGCGCTGGATTCCGGGAGCAGTTGGATACAGTCGCAGCGTCTCGAGAAGGCACTGTTCGATGTATGTCAATTTTGACATTTGTGCCCACTCAATGTCACCATCTTGTCCAGCAAGTACATACGAGATCTCAGCCTCGATTTTTGATTCGACTGAAGGGTTCAGGGATAATAGATAAAAGAGGAAGGAAAGGAGACCTGATGTTGTCTCATGACCCGCTACTAAAAACACGTTGATGTTCCCCACCATATCCTCATCACTCATCTTGCTTCCAGTCTCAGGGTCGCTCGCATTCATCATCAATGACAACATATCTTCATAAGCAGGCTTCTCGCCTTTTGAGATAAGATCACGGCGCTGTTTGATCACATCCATACTCATGCGTCTCATCTCTGCCACAGCCTCCGCTTTTTGAGCCTTAATTTTCTTCGACCAAGCCCTCTGAAGTGGATGAGAGACCAAGTAGTTGGATGCATCTAAGCTAATTTGCATTTGTTGAATAAACGGATGTATGTGGTTGGTTCCTACATCTTCAATGCACTTAAATTGAAGGTTCATCATGGCCATTCCAATACTATCGTATGTCATTCTGGTCATCAGATCAGGGATATCAAAGTATGTGGAGCCAAGGGCTTCATACGCTTTTGTCAATGCTCTCATTCTTTCGTTGATGACAGGCAAATAAATCCTCATAGATTTCATCGAGAAGGCATTAATTAGAATCCGATGTCCAACACCCCATGCTGTTTCCTCAGTTCCTTGTAGAAATAGTCCAGGGTTGCTCTGATTCCCACGAGTAATTCCTAGAGCACTGTTTTCGTTCGGCTTGTTTTTCTGAAAGACTTGCTCATCGGAGCAGATTTGTGCAACCTGATCTGCGTCACTTACTAGAACCATCATCTCCTTCCCTCCCGGTGCAGTGATACGGACGGGGCTTCCATAATCGGCAATGATCCTTTCTAAGTTTTCAGAGAGACAGAATTGATCGGCGTCACGTAACACAAGGTTCACGTTTCCCATGATGAAGCCCTCTTCGGGACATGGCACTGCACGTGGCTTGAAGTATGTATAAGAGCTTGGTCCCTTCGATGCATCTTGGCAGAAGTACAGCTGATCTGTTAGCACCGATCCTTCTCGTACTTCAATATTACTTGACGATAGTATCTTAGGATTGTCGATACCAAGTGCCTTCTTGCAGAATGTTGCAGCTTCGGTGTATGATGCCCCGGTTTGGGCACAGGTCATCATTTTCCCACACAGTTCTTCCCTATCTAAATTCTTCTGTATCGTGCGTTTCACTAGACGGTTGCTTTTCATATCGTCCTTCACAAAGACAATGAAACGTGGAAACTGAGTAGCGCTGGTCATGATAGTATTGTTTGTTGATGCTGTTGTTCTGTTGTTGCTGTTGTTGTTGATTTATGAGCCGATAAAAAATCCCTCGTGGTTTTGTGCTTGCTTGTTCTTGTTGTTCTTGCTTGAACCTCGAATCTTCGTTCACGATGACCCATTGAGCCTTTTTCTATATTAGTAAATTCTAACTTTTTACTTATTGATATTGTCCCCAATGAGAATTCAGTCTCAGAAAACGACCAGCCAACTGTAACATGAAACATGAGGAAGATCAATCTTGCTTGTTTTTGGTCCCCACCAAGAGAGGAGTGTGGCGAATGTTTCATAAAAACATTCACACCAACAAAACAACAACAACAACAACCAATCGTCTTATGGCCGGTATCGTGTTTACGTTATCATTTGGTATGAGCTTTAGGCTAACAAAAAGGACAATTCAAAATTTTCTAGATGTTGAGTCAGATGAGATACGTCATGGTCGATGGGAAAAGGCGGTGAAGGGGCAATATTTCTCCTTATGACAAGAGCAATATACATACACGTGAAAAAATGAATAATGACGACTTTGAGTCTTATACGGCCTTTCCAGTTCAGTTTTTTCTTACTGTTGTTGCGAAAGGAGTAGTAGAAGTATACTCCTAACACTAACACATCTGTAAACATAAAGGATATCTGTATCATTACAAAGAACTCCTTCCAATTCCATCTCTACAACTGCACACACACACACACTTATTCCTATCTATAATAGATCTAATTATTTTGTGTATCTATATCATCATCTATCCATCAATCGACGAAAGTTGGTACGTATTGCCATCATGGCCTCCATTTCTGTTATCCCCTTTACCTCCGCAATGACCTTTATCCCAATAGGGACAGTATTGGGTTCATTCCTAACATCTTTTATTGGGCCTTGATAAGGACTATCCGTCTCTGTCAATAGCTGTGATAATGGTACAACCTTGACCAAAGCACGGAATGATTCACTCCGTGCTATAACTGATGGTATTGATAGATAATATCCCGCCTCGGCTATACGTTTACCAAGTTTGGTTTTACCACAGAAACAATGAAAGTCTGCTTTAGTTACATTCATTTCTTGTAATATTTCAAATGTGCGTAATTCCGCCTTACGTGTATGTAATATTAATGGTAGATCATGCTTTATTGCCACATGTATTAACTTGCGTAATACACGTTCCTGTTCGTCAAGTTCGGCCGATTGTGTAGTATAGTAGGCATCTAATCCACATTCACCAATTGCCACAACAATCTTCTTACTAGTTGCAGTGTCAGTAACTGAACACATTTGATCAATCCAATCAATTTCAGTATCGACATCAAACTTGGTAGGTGGAACAAACGGATGGTTCCAATTATCCGTATCAATGACATGTGCACATGCATCTAATGGATATATCCCCAACGCTGGTAATAATGTATTTGGATGACGTGAACATAATTCTAATACTGCACGATTGGATACTGGTTCTAATCCATTCACGACACAATATTCTAACCCTGCCAATTGTGCACGATGGGTCACATCATCCTCTTCTCCAGTGAATTGGTCATGTATTATATGACAATGTACGTCAACGTATTGATTCATTGTTGGGTGATTGGTTGAATCAGCAGCTGATGTGGTTGCTGCTGCTGCTGCTGTTGTTGTTGTGGCTATGTCATCACTGTTGTTGCTGCAGCTGCTGTCGGTACTAATCATGGAGGCGACGACAATCGGAGGAAGAGCGGGAAGACGCCTGCTGATGCTGCTAGGGCGACGATTGATTGCAAATAGAAAACTTGCTGCGGCTCTAGTGCTACAGGTCAGCAGTGTCATACACGTAAGAATAAATAGTGAAGTTAGTGTTGACAAGTCCATCCACCACGGAGTCACTCCGGAGAGTCCGTGCTCCGGAGGTTGCCGGTTTCGGTACTCCTTTTTGCGGGAATCTTCACTCCTTTTGCTTTTTGCGGGCCCGCCCCACCCTCTCATTATTTATGGTGCCGGCGATCCCCGCCGGCGCAA
>Ga0247834_1004634_pt1 | contig 17088 bp, 10 predicted proteins | sample LaCruzMarch2015__8_FD_187118 | JGI IMG/M metagenome (GOLD analysis project Ga0247834, IMG submission 187118) | Freshwater microbial communities from meromictic Lake La Cruz, Castile-La Mancha, Spain - LaCruzMarch2015_12m | ecosystem: Environmental > Aquatic > Freshwater > Lake | place: Spain...
ATCCTGGGCACGCTTGTAATATTAAATACGTCGAAAAAGAAAAAGTTTTAGCATTTTTGACTGATCCATTAAATGTTTCTGTCGAAAGGGCTGTTGTATTTAGGCGTTTACAAACAGCTGCTTGTGAACAAATTGAACTATTCACAGCAAGGGCAGATAGCATTAGAACAGATGGTTTGCTTGTAAATTATAAAGGAATAGACGGTAATCCATACGCAAAGAAAATTAATTTAGAAAGTTTAACTTTAGAAGAAGTTTTGCCTTCCCATCCCTTAGGGTTACGTTGGCACGAACTTGCTTTCAATGAAGCAGGAAATTTATTATTTGCAAGGTATACACTACCCGCAATGCTGATTGCGCAATATTGGACAATTCAAAATGGAAATTGGAAACTTTTGCACGAAGGACAGTATCCTGCACAAATATTAAGTGTAAGTTGTACTGATCATGTTTACCGACATTCCTATACAGACACTGGCTTAACGCTAGAATGGCTTAATTCGGAAGGCGAATTTGAACCTACAAACGTGAATAATTTTTCTATTCAGCTTATTTGTGGAGAATTTAAGACTTCTGCTAAAAATCCCCGTGAAATTTTGGCATTGCAAGATTATAGGGAAGGAAAGCTTTACTGGCATTTTCCAACATCCAGCGCCTCAATCCTTAAAGTAGAATATGATCATTATCGTGAGGAGCTTCATGATTATTGGAGAAGGCAAGGAAAACATTATGCTGATCGTTCAATATCAATCGAATCGCTTAACATAAATGAACATGGACATCTTGATAAATTATTTGTTGGTTTTCCTGAAAATGTTTTTTTGAAATGTAGAGTTGATCTTAATGGTGTTTTTTCGAAAATCTGGTCACTTTGTAATGAAGATCAGTTTCATCAACCATTACAGATTCAGAAAGTTGATATTGAAGGCGAACCTATTCCATATTTCTATGCACCACCAGAACCAGGCACATCAAATAATAAAACCATTGTTATGATGGAAGGTGGGCCAGAAGGTACTTACACAGGCGGGTATTCACCTTTTGTTAAAGCCTTCACCCAAGCGGGTTGGTCAGTTATTCTTCCCCAAGAAAGCCTTCGCACTGGCTATGGTTGGAAGCATTATTCCAAAGGCATTGGTGAAATGGGTCGTAAAAACTTACACCAATTATTGCATATTTTTCATGATGCTATAGGCAAAAGCTTAATTCCAAACCAAGAACAGGTACACTTGTACGGTTCTAGTTATGGCGGATTTGTTGCTGCTTCTTTTTCTTTGCGTTGGGATTTTTTGCATGCACAAGCAGGTTTACCTAAACTATTTAATTTTCAATCAATTGTAGCTGATGCTTCTCTTGTAGATTATAGCCCCATACTATGGACAAATAGGGAGGCTGTTATTGGAATAAATGACGCAGAAACATTTCGTAGATCTTTCATGCCTTTGCATTTAGAGGGGCCTGAATTGTCAGCGCCCCTTACGTTGGTGCACGGAAAAGTAGATATTAGATGCTCAGCAAATGACATCAGGGCATTCTTGACTGCGTTAAAAACAGCAGGTCATCCTTTCAATATGTTTTGGCATAATGGTGGACATGGGATTTCTCATGAACGCTACCCTGAATTTTTGTTAGAGCTTATGGAAGGCAGGCCTGTTACTGATATTGCAACCGCAATAGGGCTTACCCAAGAAGTGTAATACTACTTACATTCTTTCCACACGGCCCGCACAACGGTGCTAATAATCGTTGCTGCGGGTAGCGCTAACACAATGCCGAAGAAGCCAAACCAAGTGGCGCCGGCAAGCAAGCTAAACAAAATCCAAACCGGGTGCACACCAATGCGCCCACCCACAAAGCGTGGAGTTAAGAAATTGCCTTCAATTGCTTGCACAATTAAAAAGACCAACCCAATGGAAATTAAGGGGTTCCACGTATCGTTACCGCTCAGGTGAATAAGTGTGCTCAAAAGAAAACCAATCAACGCCCCAATGTAGGGAATAAATGAAATGCATCCGGTAAATATGCCAACGAACACGGCATTTTTAAGTCCAACAATCAGAAGCCCCACTGAATAAAGCACAGCCAAAATAAGGCAAACCAGCATTTGACCTTTGGCATAGCTTGAAAGATTTTGGTCAATAACCTGACTGTAATGAATAATTTTAGCGGCGCTTTTTTTAGGCAAAAGTGACCGTGTTGTTTCAATAAAGCTTGGCCAATCTTTTAAAATGTAGAACATGACCACAGGCGTTAACACCACCATGGAAACAACGTTCGCCAAAGCCAGACCGTTGCTTAAAACGTTGATAATAAATTGCACCATCCAAGTCATGACGTTTCCGAATTGTCCGCTGATCTGGGTTTTTATTTGGGCAATATCTTCAGGAGGCAGGCGTTCTGCGGCAAAATCAAGCACGGGGTTTATCAGACTATAGAAATGCTGCACCAGAGCCGGCATATTTTTTGACAGAAGAATGAATTCTTTTTGTAAAAAAGGAACGGCTACCATCATTAATGTGCCCAATAAGAATAGCACACCAAGAATCATGAGTAGGGCGCCGAACCCGCGGGGGACTTTTATTTTTGAAAGGGCAGTGACCGGATGGTTCAGGATATATGCACCAATAATGCCAGTAATAAATGGCACCAAAATAGTTCCTAGGCTGTGCAGGGCAAAGCCCAATATTACAGCGCCTACAACGCCTAAAAGTGCCAAGTAATTTTTCATGGAAAAGTCCTTTTTATGGTGAGATGATAAGCATGGATCCTATGGTCAAGCCATAGGAAAACTGGAGGAGTGCATCCCCTCTCTAGTTTCCCTCCGACTTGATCGGAGGGTCCAGTGAGTAATATCATCAAGCAGCCTGTTGTGCCGAGCTTTGTTTTATCTCTAGTGCATCATTCTTTTGGGTTAAAATCAACTGTTCACCACTTTTCAAGGTGCCCTCTAGAATTTTCAAGGCCAATGGATCTTGTACTGATTTTTGAATAACACGCTTTAAAGGGCGCGCACCATAAACGGGGTCATAACCCTGATTGGCCAACCACGCAGTGGCTGATGGTTCCCAGGTTAAAATCAATTGCCTATCTTCAAGACGTTTCGCCAATTGTTTTAGTTGAATTTCAACAATTTTTTCCATGTCAGCTTTTTGCAGACGGTTAAAAATAAGAATTTCATCTAAACGGTTTAAAAACTCCGGACGGAACGCTTCACGTACCGACAGCATTACTTGGTCACGTACTTTAGGAACAATAACGCTTTCGTTTTCTGGTTGATGAATAAATGCATCTGACCCAAGGTTAGAAGTCAGAATGATAATTGAATTTTTGAAATCAACTTTTCTCCCCTGGGAATCAGTCAAATGACCATCATCCAAAACTTGAAGAAGAATATTGAAAACATCCCGGTGGGCTTTTTCAACTTCGTCAAACAAAATCACGGCATAAGGGCGACGACGAACAGCTTCGGTAAGCTCTCCGCCTTGTTCATAACCTATATATCCAGGAGGGGCGCCAATAAGCCGGGCAACGCTGTGCTTTTCCATGTATTCCGACATATCAATGCGCACTAAGTTTGATTCATCATCAAACAAAAACTCAGCCAAGGCTTTGCACACTTCAGTTTTTCCTACGCCGGTTGGCCCTAAGAAAAGGAATGATCCCATAGGCCGGTTGGGATCTTGCAATCCTGCCCTGGAACGACGCACTGCATTACCAATAGCGTTAATTGCATCTTCTTGGCCTATCACGCGCCTGTGAAGGTGTTCTTCAATTTTTAAAAGTTTTGACTTTTCGCTTTCCAACATTTTCTCAACGGGAATACCTGTCCAGCGTGCTACTACTAGAGCAATATCTTCAGCGGTGATTTGCTCTTGCATTCCAACCTTATTATCAGTTGTTTGCAATGCATCAAGGTTGGCTTGCAGAGTTGGTAAACGGCCATACATAATTTCACTAGCTTTGGCTAAGTCACCACGTCGTTGAGCAATTTCAGCGTCGGACTTTAGTTTATCAATTTCTGCTTTTAATCGCCGATTCTCAGCAATGGATTTTTTATCATGCTGCCAAATTGCCGAAAGAGTACGTGATTTTTCTTCCAATTCAGAAAGCTCTTTTTCTAATTTTTCAAGACGATCTTTTGAAGCAGTGTCAGTTTCTTTTTTTAAGGCTTCACGTTCAATTTTCAGCTGAATGATACGCCTGTCTAGTTCATCAATATCTTCAGGTTTGGAATCTACAATCATGCGCAAGCGGCTGGCTGCTTCGTCCATTAGGTCAATGGCTTTATCGGGCAGGAAGCGGTCGCTAATATAGCGGTTTGAATAGGTACAAGATGCCACAATGGCGCTATCGCTAATGCGAATGCCGTGGTGCAATTCGTACTTTTCCTTCAAGCCACGCAAAATTGAAATGCTGTCTTCAACGCTAGGTTCTTCAACCATAACTGGCTGAAAACGTCTGGCTAACGCTGGGTCTTTTTCAATATGCATTCGGTATTCATCTAATGTGGTGGCGCCAATACAATGCAAATCACCACGCGCCAAGGCTGGTTTTAACATGTTCGATGCATCCATTGCGCCATCGGTTTTGCCGGCACCTACTAGAGTATGTAATTCATCAATGAATAAAATGACATCGCCTTCGGCTTTGGTAATTTCATTCAAAACTGCTTTGAGTCTTTCTTCAAAATCACCGCGGAATTTAGCACCTGCAAGTAAAGCACCAAGGTCTAAAGCCATTAGCCGTGTGTTTTTCATAGATTCTGGCACATCACCGTTGACTATACGCAACGCAAGCCCTTCTACGATGGCGGTTTTGCCTACCCCTGGCTCACCAATGAGAACAGGATTGTTTTTTGTGCGGCGTGTTAGTACTTGAATAGTACGGCGTATTTCTTCGTCACGACCTATAACAGGGTCTAGCTTTCCTTTACGAGCGACTTCAGTTAAGTCTTTTGCGTAGCGATCAAGTGATTCTAAATTTTCATCGGCTGTTTGGGTATCCATACTTTGGCCCTTTCGCATGTCGTTAACTATAGTGTTAAGTTTTGATGGTGAAATATTGTGTTTTTGAAAAAGTTCTTTAGTGGGGGAGGTCACACTTAAAGCCAGCATGACCATATCTGCACTGGTATATTTATCTTTAATTTTTTTTGCATTTTCCTGTGCAAGTTCAAGTGCTTGAGCAAGCTCAGATGACAAATACATTTGATCAGCTGTGCCTGAAACCTTAGGGTGGCGTTGAATTTCTAAGGTGCAAGCTTCTTGAAAGCTTTTTAAATTTGCCCCGGCCTTTTCTAAAAGCCTAGAACCTAAGCTATTCGACGATTCTAGGAGTGCGTGCAGGACGTGCCACACGCTTAACTGCTGGTGCTGGTTCTTCTGTGCTTGCAGCTGGGCTGTCTGGAGCACTTGCTGCATCGATTGGGTAAACATTTCGGGATTCATTTTGGCCCTCCACGATTTCACGTTGTGTTTTTTCAGCTATTAATCGATCTTGCTGGCGTTCATTCAATATACGCTGATAATGATCAGCGTGTTGATAAAAGCCTTCCGCTGACACTCTATCACCAGATGTTATAGATTCGCGAGCAAAATTATTAAACTTATCAATAAATTGCCTAAGAAACTGTACGTTATGGCGACATCTTGAATCAATACGGCCAATTTCATTTGTGCCCGTATAGGGTTTCTCTTGTTGACCTGATGGTCTTGTTGGGCGCCCTTTAATACGGGGCTTACGCATATGATGCATTTTCATTGTTTCTTGAATACCACTGATAACGTTTGGAAAAATTTGTAATCGCTCTTATACTTTTAGATATGCGATTAACACTTACGCCTTTGCGTAATTTACACATTAATGGTTCATTTCTTGATTGCCAAGCTTTTTTTTATACTTTTTAGCGTTTGTTGCCTAAATATTAACGCTGGAGCCCCATCTGCAAGCATTTCTTGCGCAGATATAGGGAATGCAAGGTATTTGCAGTTAAATTACTCTGGCGATAGTGGCTTGGCAATTTTTTCTTTGCGTGGGAAATGGTACATGGTTTGGGATGTAGGCGCATCCGCACCAGATCTTCTTTTACCAAAATCAGCAGAATGTCCCGCGGGATTTCTTTCAATTGAACAAATCAAAAATGTAAAATCATCCAGACCATGTATTATTTTTTCTTTAGATATTTCTACAGAAATGATTCCTATGATAATGAAAACAGAAAAAGGTTGGGTGCTTAATGCTATTTCTGTTCATTTAATAAAAAATGACCCTAATCCCAATCAAGTTGCTTTTGATCATCAAGATCTTGGGCGTTTTCGTATTCTAAACACCGGCAACGCTTCCTCGGTAAAATTGGATATGCCAACTGGCGAGGAACTAAATATCATTCCAACAAATCAGCCAGATACGGGGCTTGATGCTTTAGAGTCAGATTATGTTGATGTGTATGAATCTGTACAAGGTGTTTGCTTATATTTTAAAAGTGACCAAATTATTCTAGAAAAACAAGGAAAAGACACCGCATACTATCCTGCACGTAATCCGATGTTGCCTTCACAAAAATGCTTAGAAGGACGTGGTACTTTAAAACCAGATTTAACTTTTATTCGTTCTGGGGATTTTACATCTGAATTTAGGTTCTTTCTTGCTGATAAAGCTCTTAGGAACAAAAAAAATAGATCATTGTATTTGCTAAGGCAAGCATGGGTAGAGCTTGCACTATGTGAGGGTGAAGAATCAAAACAAACAATTTTACTGCTGGGTAAGGAAGTCCCCAAATTTAAGCGCTCGCTATTTTATCAACTAATCTTGGGGTATGCGCAGTTTTTATCGCAAGATTATCAAGAAAGCCTAAAAACACTAGAGCAATTACCCAATGTATCAGAAATTGATTTTTGGCGTAATTTATCAAAAAGCCAACTTGGCGAAAAAGTTGTTTTTGGGGAGGAATCTGTTTTTATTCTTCAAAATTATCCGCTGAATTTAAGAGATTATATTTTGGTAAAGTTAGTCCCTTATTTGTTTGAAACTCAGCAAATGAAGCTTGTGAAGCTTATTCAAGATTCTATCTCTCCTCAGTCTGAACTAGCAAAAGCTGTAATGGGTTTCTATCATGCAATGTATGTGTTTGCGTGTGAGGATAAGGACGAGGGGTGTAAATTGCTTGACCCAATCGCAAAAAATGCAATGAACTATTCTGTTCCGAATGAATTTCAAACGGAAGCTTGTCTAGAAACTTACCTTTATAAACATGGTGGCGCACCGATTGATGATATTATCAAAGAGCTTGATATGTTACGTATGCAGTCTCGTGGAAATGATATTGAAGTAAAAATCTGCTTAAAGCTTATTGAAAAGCTAGAAAAGAAAAATAATCTTGTAAAGATTATCGAAATTTTACAAGACCTGGTGCAGCGGTTTAAGAAATTCGATGCAACGTTAGGGTTAAACCAGCTTTTGAAAAATTATGTTGAAAAGTTCTTTATGCTAGAAAACGAGAGCGTTTCACCAGTTAAAATTATTGGATTGTTTCGTAAATATAAAGCAACTATTGAACATCATCCCAATTATGAAAAAATTGCCGAGCGTGTTGCTTATCAGTATGAACGTTTAGATTTGCTAGACCAAGAAGCAGAGCTACTAACTGAATTATTTCAAAAAACCTCAAATAATGAGAAAAAAATTGAATGGCAGTTAAAGGTTGGTGGTCTTTATGTGCAAAATGCAAAACCCGAAGAAGCAATCGCTCTTTTGTCTAAAATATTCCATTCAATCGAAGGCGAGCAGCAAAAAAGAGCAGGAAGCATTTTAGCGCGCGCTGATTTCATGAGAAAAAATCACGTAGAAACTATTAAGTGGCTAAAGCACCATCCCACAAAAGAAAATAAAAGGGTTATTGCAGATGTATATATAGCCATGGAAGACTACGCTAATGTTGTTGATAGCCTGAAAGACTACTTATCATCTTTGAAAGAAAAAGAAGATGATGCTCTAAAAGAAACCGCGTTAGTGCAGCTGGCCGCTGCTTACTATATGCAAAAAGAATATGCTAATTTGGCAACCTTGCATGACACAAATAAAGACTTTATGAAAACGCGAAAAAGTTATAAGAATTTCGCAATGCTTTGCCGTTCACGAGCAGAAGATTTAAAAACATCTCAAGAAGTGCGTGAGTATATTAACGATGCCGACGTGCTAAAGGATATTTTTGACAAAGCAAAAGTTTCGGTGGGATAATTTTTGTGTTTAAGTTCCAACCCCACACTCATTTAGTGGAGTTGAAGTATCTATTTACCATCCATCGCATTCATATTGACCAGGATTGCGTGGGAAAATTTTCTTACTTTTTATTGTTTCTGCATAAAACTCAAGAACTTGAGTTGATGTGCATTTCTCTTGCAGTCTTGCGTAATACAGTTCAAACGTTCCTTCAATACTAGCTGCTGAAGAAAAGCTCGCAAAGCTTTGTCTGTCTTCTAGTGGAATTGAAAAATATAAAACAAGGCCTAAATCTCTATCTGTTATTTCTGTTGCTTTTGGCAAAGACAATAATTTGCAAATAATTGTGTCATTGAATTTTCTCATTACTGCGTTAGCCAAGTATTTTCCAGGTTGTAAGTTTTGAGCTGCTGGTTGTTCTAGTGCTAATAAACACATCTTTTCATTAAAATTGCTTGCCCACGCACTTATTAAATATTCGCTTAAAAGTGATTCTATTTGAGTAGTTGAAAGAGTCCATAAATTATCTGGTTCATAGTGACTTCTAAATTTACTTTTTCTGTGATTATGTTCTAGAAAATATAGCAAAGGCGCTGAATTTGAAGAATCTAGAGCGCCATCTTTTTCGCTTATCAGCGTGCTCATTATAGCATCTGTTCTATCAATAGGGTGCTCAAAAAGCTTGGCACATTCAGAAAAAGCAACGCCAGCTGCCTTTAGCTTTTGCATTTGTTCAATAAGTTGATCGTATGGATCAGCCACTTTTACATCTACTATTACATCTACTATTACATCTACTATTTCTGCAGCGGTAATTTTTCCGATCAGTAATATTCCTAATATAGCGATGTATTTTAGCATAAAGGCTCTCTGTTAGTTTAAGTGTACAACCCAAATGTGCCATGCCAATTATTAATAAAGTGTTAACAAGTTGTATTCTGAATTTTGTGCAAAAACCTGCACATTGGGCGCCTCTTAAAAAAAGAGGCGCGTCACTTTATTTCATAGGGTGATATATTTAGCTTGCGCTTATTAAATTAAATAATTTTTGTTTTGCATTTTTATAATACGTTATTGCGTTTGTTGCTTTTTGTTTGGAATCAATTCTTTGAAAGCCAACTAAATAATGATCACCTAATGTTTCTTTCATTATTTGAAAAGAGTTTACCAATTCTCTAGCCATTATAACTCTTGTGCCATCGTCACTTGCACTTAAGGCATTTTCTGCTATTCGTATAAAATTGTGAACATGCATGACTCTTTGCATCACTCTAAAATGTGCGTCCTCTGTATTTATTTCGCTTGATGCGGGCTCAACGTTGAAAGCGTGCATACTGTTTAGTAATATACTGCACACTATAGTTGGTTTTTTAAACATAAATCACCTTTTATATTCAATAAAATAGTTGTTATTATTTTAATTTGGTGATTAATATTTATATTTCAATAGTATAGATTTATTAATTTGTGAAATCTTGAATAAATCCAGCATTTGCGCCAATATGGCTCAAAATAAAAAGGTATTTTAAAAATGTCGTATCAATATATTTATGTAATGAAATCTTTGTCTAAAAGCTACCCAGGTGGTAAGCAGGTGCTAAAAGATGTTTGGCTTTCATTTTTCCCTGGTGCCAAAATTGGTATCATTGGACCCAATGGTTCTGGTAAAACAACCCTTCTAAAAATTATGGCGCAGCTAGATAAAGACTATCAAGGTGAAGCCTGGGCCGCAGATGGTGTAAAAATTGGTTATTTACCGCAGGAACCCCAGCTTGATAATAATTTGGATGTTCTCGCTAACATAAAAGATGGTCTTGGTGAAGTAACAGAGTTGATGAAGGAATATGAAGAAATCAACATGAAGTTTGCAGAACCTATGGATGACGATGCAATGAATACATTGCTTGTGCGCCAAGGTGAATTGCAAGATCGAATCGATACGCTAGATGCCTGGGACTTAGATCGTCAAATTGAAATCGCTATGGATGCTTTGCGTTGCCCACCAAGTGATGCTCGTGTTGATAAACTTTCCGGTGGAGAAAAGCGTCGTATTGCATTGTGCAGATTGCTGCTTCAAAAGCCAGATTTGCTGCTTCTAGACGAGCCTACAAACCACTTAGATGCAGAGAGCGTCGCGTGGCTTGATCGCCACTTGCAGGAATACAAAGGTACTGTGGTGTTGATTACCCATGATCGTTATTTCCTTGATAACGTGGTGGGCTGGATTCTTGAGCTTGACCGAGGACAGGGCATTCCTTATGAAGGCAACTATTCAAATTGGCTTGAGCAAAAACAAAAACGATTACTTGTTGAGCAAAAGCAAGAAACATCACGTCAAAAAGAACTTGAACGAGAATTAGAATGGATTCGCCAATCACCTAAAGCGCGTCAGGCTAAAAGCAAAGCACGTATTAGTTCTTACGAAGAATTATTGGCACAGGATTTTGACCGTGGTACGGGTGATGGATCAATTAGCATCCCACCAGGACCACGTTTAGGTGATTTGGTTATTGAAGCAAATGCTCTTAGCAAAGGTTTTGGCGACAGATTATTAATTGAAAATTTGAATTTCAACTTACCAAAGGGCGGCATTGTCGGCGTTATTGGGCCAAACGGTGCTGGTAAAACTACTTTATTCCGCATGTTAACAGGGCAAGAAAAACCTGACCAAGGCGAAATGAGAATTGGTGACACGGTTGTAATGGGTTACGTGGATCAATCTCGTGACACGCTAGATGCGAACAAAAGCGTTTGGGAAGAAATTTCCAATGGCCATGACGAAGTTGAACTAGGTAAACGTAAAATGCCTAGCCGTGCCTATTGCGGCTTGTTCAATTTTAAAGGGGCTGATCAACAGAAAAAAGTCGGGCAGCTTTCCGGTGGTGAACGCAACCGTGTGCACTTAGCAAAAATGCTAAAAAGCGGCGCGAACGTATTGCTACTAGACGAACCTACCAACGATCTAGACGTTGAAACTCTGCGTTCCCTAGAAGAAGGTCTGCTTAACTTCGCAGGTTGCGCAATTGTGATTACCCATGATCGTTTCTTCCTTGACCGAATTGCCACGCATATTTTGGCTTTCGAAGGCGATAGCCAAGTGGTTTGGTTTGAAGGAAACTATCAGTCATATGAAGAAGATCGTCATCGCCGTTTAGGTACTGATGCTGATCAACCAACGCGCATAAAGTATAAACCTTTGGCACGGTAGAAGAGATAGGTTTCAAAGATGGAAAAAAGCCTAAATAAAATTCTTAAAGGGTATGAATCCTTCAGGGATAAATACGCCCACGGTGATACATCTGTTATGCAATATCTTTCAAAGTACGGGCAAAAACCGGAAATGATGATTATTGCCTGTTGTGATTCGCGGGTTGATCCAGCGTTGATTTTGCAATGTGATCCGGGTGATTTATTCATAGTGCGTAACGTTGCGAACATTGTCCCACCTTATGAAAAGGACGAAATGCACCATGGCACCAGCGCAGCATTAGAATTTGGCGTAAGCTTTTTAAAAGTGAAGCATTTGGTTTTATTGGGGCATAGTCAATGTGGTGGCATTAAAGCGCTACTAAGCACTTGTGAATCTAGCCAAAATGACTTTATAACAAACTGGGTTTCGCTTATTAAAACTGAAGATTCTAGCACGCTTGATGCTGATGAATATGCAAAGTTAGCTTTAAAAAAATCTTATCAAAATTGCATGACTTTTCCTTGGATTAAAGAAAAAGTGGCGAAGAAAGAACTGATTGTTCATTTGTGGTTTTTTGATATAAAAATGGGGCAAATTTTTGCCCATTCTGATGCAAGTGATGCCTATGAACCGTTAGTTGTTAATACATGCCACCGTTGATGTGTAGGGTTGTGCCCGTTATATAACTTGCCTTGTCGCTTAAAAGAAAAGCAACACTGTCTGCAATTTCCTCAGGTTTGGCTAAACGTTTGGCAGGAATCGTTTCAACTATTTGTGAAAGCACTGATTCATTCATTGCTGAAACCATATCAGTTTCAGTGTACCCAGGTGCTATGGCGTTCACTGTAATATTTTTATTAGCATTTTCTAAAGCTAGGGCTTTCACAAAACCTATTAGTCCCGCTTTTGCAGCGCAATAGTTTGTTTGGCCAATTTGACCTTTTAAAGCATTTACAGATGTTACATAAACCAATCTACCAAAGCTGCGCTCTCGCATGCCTTGAATTAACGGGTGCGTAACTTGAAAGCATGATAAAAGGTTAGTTTGCAAAACATTTTGCCAACGCTCTAATGTCATTTTATGAAAAAAGCCATCATTGGTAATGCCAGCATTGTGTACTAAGCAATCAATGGGTCCATGGTTTTTAAGTATCTCTTGAATTTTTTGTTCCGTAATTTCAGGATTTGCTAAATCAAAGCTGTAAAAGGGAATATCGTATTTTTTTGAAAATGCCGCAGCTTGTTCGTGGTTTGCATTGTATGAACCAATAACATTATACCCCAGTTCTTTTAAACATATGCAAATCGCAGCGCCTATGCCTCGATTGCCTCCGGTTACTAACACACTGCGCATATGATAAACTTTTATTAAATTTTTATAGTTTAGTATAAAGAAAATAGAATGAATCGCAAAGAATACTTGAAAAGGCCATAGGCAATGATTAAAAAACTTGGCACTATAACAATAAAAAAAGTGCAAAATTTCTTGTTTTTTAGATTACTGATATTATTTTTTGTATCGTGTGCATGCTTGGGGGCTGCACAGCCTTTGTATTTGCGTGGTGATGATGCGACTTGGAATCAAAAAACCTATGACCTGTGGGTTAAAGGGCATGTTTCAGTGGTGCAGCATTTAGATGATGGCACTCAAAGGCGTTTAAACTGCGATGCGCTGCACTACAATCGGTTAACTGATAAAATTACAGCTTATGGTGCTGTTGAATTAACCGAACCTAATGGTGACGTGTTAACCGCTGATCACTTGGAATTAGATTCTCATTTCAATACAGGTTTTCTAGAAGGCATGCATGTCTTTACGCAAGATGCTGCGCGCCTTAATGCAAAATCTGCAACCAGAAAAGAAGGCAATTCCACAGTTTTTTTAGATGCAGATTATTCGCCCTGTAAGCAATGCACAGATGGTTCCGTAACTTGGAAGCTTGAAGCGGAAAGTGTTGAACATGACCAAGCCGAAAAGCTTATAAAATATCGTCAAGTTTTTCTTGTGTTTAAAGGCGTGAAGATTTTCTATATGCCCTATTTTTCCCACCCCGATCCATCGGTTAAACAAAAAGATGGCTTGCTGTCACCGGCATTTGGCATGAGCAAAGACCTTGGTTTTTCAATGACATTACCTTATTTGTTTACGGCAAAAGATCAGGATCTAACGATCACGCCTATGATTATGGCGAAACAAAATCCTTTGTTGGCAACGGAATACCGTCGACGCTTTAGAGATGGTGAGCTGTCACTTGGTGGTAGCTACACACGAATGCGTCACAATGAGAAAAAAAAGAATGCATACACAACTATTCCAAAAAAGAGCCGATGGAATGTCTCAGGAGCAATGCTTTGGCACATGACCGACCGTAATCGTTTGAGTGTGGATTTAAACCGAGCAAGCGATACAACATATTTATCTAGATACAGGCTGAATAAGCAATCCAGTACATTTAGTCGTTCAAAAAACTTAACATCTACTGTTAATTTTGAGCACTTTGGCAATAGTGGTTATGGAACGGTAAAAACTCAAGCATTTCAGACAGATACGCCAAAAACAACACCGGTTGTTTTACCTCATGCTCGCTATCGCTATCAAACAGAACAATTTTCTAACGGCAGTCATTTAGTTTGGGATTCAAGCTTCTTAAGCATTTTAAGAAAACGCCCCATTCTTACGCAAACAGGAAAGCAAACCTACCGTGCATCAAGTGGTGTGACATGGAACTTGCCTTACACCACATCAAATGGTCATCTTTTTAAAACCTCTCTTTCAACCCGTGGCGATGCGTACATGTCGCAGCATTATAACCCTGATCAACCTGTAGTTGAAAAGCAGCATAAGTACGATAATCACGTTGAAAGCAGGTTGTTCCCGCAGGCAGCTGTTGATTGGCGATATCCACTATTATCAACTTATGACCGTATCGATTGGATTTTAGAACCTCGTGGGTTAGTAGCATTAGCGCCGCAAAACTTAAATCGTAAGCGTTTGCCCAATGAAGACTCAAGAGTATTTACCCTTGATGACACATCTATTTTTCTGCCAAATCGCTTTGATGGTATCGATTTAGTTGATGCTGGTCAGCGTGGGGTTTTAGGTGTAGATAATCACATGCGTTGGGGGCAACAGCAGCGTGCTTCTATTTTTATGGGGCAAAGCTACCGTTTTGATCACAAAGCCGTAGTTGGCAGGAATCAAGGGGAAGGACGCCTTGCGTCAGATTACATTTCAAGAGTGCTCTATCAACCTAATGAATGGTGGGTTATTTTCATGCGTGGCGCGTTTATGCGAAACAACATGAAACCTCGATATAACGAATGGGGATCTAGCTTTGGTAAGCCTATGCTTAAATTAGACGCATCATATGTGCATGCAAAGCTTGGATTGAATGATTCAACGTCAATGATTTCTCAAGTCAATTGGCAGTTAAGCTCTGAAATCAATGAAAATTGGAAAGTTTCTGTTGCGCAGATTCGCAACCTAAAACGTTTTCAAAAGGGTGTGTTAGCTACGTTTGCAGGACTAACCTATCAAGATGATTGTTTTGAAACGAAATTTAGCGTGTTTAGAAGCCATTATCGAGACCGTGATTTAAAGCCAGACATGGGATTCTTTTTACAATTTAGCTTGAAGAACTTGGGAAGCTTCACGCCAACTTCTGCGCCTACGTATCCGGGGTCTTTGTTAACGAATTTGCGGTAGTTTAAGTTAACTACACCAAGCCATCAACTGGTGGTATACATGAGTGTTGATTGATTTTTTGCCTAAGCTAACGGTGGCGGGCATACCCAAAGAATCTTTTGAAAATTCAAGAACCACTTCGCAGGCTCCCATTGGTAATGCTTGAATTTCATCAAGCAATCCTTTAATTGGCTTGTCGCTTGCTACCTTCAAGCTAATGCTGGTGAAGGGTTGCATATCGTTTAGATTATAGATTTTGTTGGCAGTTAAGCGCAGCTGTTCATTATCTTTTTTAACAGCAACTTCAACAGCTAATAAATTTCCGACTTTTAACAAATCAACAGATTGACTGTAAATCTCACTAAATAACGTAACCTCATAGGTGCCTTCTTGGTCTGATAAACTTAGAAAGGCGTATTTTTGCCCTTTTTTGCCAGTGCGCACCGTTGTAGTGAGTAATACACCGGCCACACGAATATTACCTGCAGAAACAGTTGCGAACATTGAAGATGGTGTTAATTGAAGCTGCTCAATTTGTTGCTTATAAGCATTTAAGGGGTGGTCCGATAGGTAGAACCCTAAGGAATCAAATTCTTTTTGTAGCGATGTTAATCCATCCCATTTCGGAACATCCGGAAGTTTGAAGGTGATTGCGTTATCTGTCGCTCCTCCAAATAAACTACGCTGAGAGCTTTTGGCGGCATTCGCCTTTTTGGAAGCAATGTAGCTTATGTGTTCAATAGCTTCAAACAGAGCGCGTCGGTTAGGTTCCAAGCAGTCAAACGCACCAGAACCAATTAAATTTTCTAGTAGTCTTTTGCTAAGGTGTTTGGAATCAACGCGCTCAATAAAATTGGTCATGGTTGAAAATGGTTCTTGCCCACGTACTTGTGCAATAGCATCAATAACCTGCCCTCCAACATTTTTAAGTGCTCCTAAACCAAAGCGCACGGCACTGCCTTCAGCAGTGAAATTTGCAAAAGAATGATTAATATCAGGGGGTAGTAATGTTGTTCTTATTCGCAGCATGTCTTGTTTGTAGGCGTTTATTTTATCGGTATTGTGCATATCTGCTGTCATTGATGCAGCAAAGAAAGCAATTGGATAATTTGCCTTTAGGTAAGCTGTTTGATAAGCAAGAAGTGCGTAAGGAGCCGAATGTGATTTGTTAAATCCATACCCTGCGAACTTTGCCATTTGGTCAAATAATTGAGATGCAGTTTGAGGCTTTACTCCTTTTGCAATGGCACCAGTTACAAATTTTTCGCGTTGGTCATCCATTTCGCTTTTAATTTTTTTACCCATAGCACGACGCAGCATATCCGCAGCACCCAGGGTGTATCCACCAATGACTTGAGCAATTTGCATAACCTGTTCTTGATAGACCATTACTCCATAGGTTGGCGCTAAAATTGGTTCAAGTTCAGGCGTTAAAAATGTAACAAGTTCTTGACCATGCTTGCATGCTAAGTACCTTGGTATGTCATCCATTGGGCCTGGTCTGTACAAAGCAACCAAGGCAATTAAATCTTCAAAGCGGTCAGGTCGTAATTTACGTAACACATCTCGCATACCAGCACTTTCCAGCTGGAACACACCTACAACGTTGACGTTGCATAATAACTCAAAGGTTTTTGGATCATCTAGAGGAATAGATTGAATCACAAAATTAGGAAGCTGATGTTCAGCAGTTTCACGCACAATTTTGCAGGCATGTTCAATAATGCTAAGGGTTTTAAGGCCTAGAAAGTCGAATTTTACTAGCCCTGCTAATTCAACATATTTCATGTTAAATTGCGTTGCTGGCAAGCTTGAGCTTTCATCTTTAAATAACGGGACTAAGGATGTAAGAGGGCGATCACCAATTACAACACCTGCCGCGTGGGTTGAAGCATGACGATATAAACCTTCAAGTTTTTTACCAATTTCAACCATTTTTGCGATTGCATCATCATCGTCGCAAGCCTGATTAATTGCTGGTTCTATTTCTATGGCT
>Ga0247834_1004646_pt1 | contig 17074 bp, 13 predicted proteins | sample LaCruzMarch2015__8_FD_187118 | JGI IMG/M metagenome (GOLD analysis project Ga0247834, IMG submission 187118) | Freshwater microbial communities from meromictic Lake La Cruz, Castile-La Mancha, Spain - LaCruzMarch2015_12m | ecosystem: Environmental > Aquatic > Freshwater > Lake | place: Spain...
AGGAAAGCAAGGTAGCGAAGGGAATTCATTTATATTTAGCACAAGTACGACAGAGGAGGAGGGACGTTTAGGTCCCGCCAAATCTCAACTCTCCAATCCCACCACGCCGACTTCTCGTCTGTACATACATTCCTAATACTATCAGTAATATTCTCCAATGGCTCCCTACGGCAGCAGCAGCCGCGTATCAGTCCCAAAGGAGCTGCCTTTATCGCACGCCACACATCAAACGCTATTGAGCGATGAAAATTCCGCAAAGCAGATTAGTCATCTCCAATTCGGCCTACTATCATCGTCGGATATGCAACGACTCGCGGAATTCCAGGTCACATCGCGTGATCTATTTACAATGCCCCAACGTTCGCCGGCTCCTAATGGTGTACTAGATACCCGATTGGGTGTGTCTGACAAGGTTAGTACGTGCGCCACGTGCAAGCTCAAGCTTGCCGATTGTGCAGGACACTTTGGTTATATAAAACTTGCACTCCCATGCTTTCATATTGGGTATATGAAGCACACATTAAATCTACTCCAATGTATATGCAAATCTTGTTCACGTGTACTACTGGGAGATGTCGAACGGAAGGCATTATTGAAACGCATGCGTAATCCACGCACTGACGTCCTTGGGAAGTCATCGATATTTAAAAAGCTCATGGACAAATGTAAGAAGAATCACAATTGTCCATACTGTCATAGACCGAATGGCACAGTAAAGAAGATCCACGGTGCACCCACTCTTAAGATAGTTCATGAGAAGTACAAGGGCAGACATATGGAGGGTGATCTTGAGGACTTGATGCAATCGCTACAGGGTGCGATGCAGACGAATCCAGAAGTCTCGCACGCGTTACGTGTGGTAGTCGAGGACTTAAAACCCACACGTGTACTCGAGCTATTCCGAGCCATGACAGATGAGGATTGTGAGGTGTTGTGGGTTAGTCCATGGATTGGTCGGCCAGAGAACTTGATATTAGAACATATACTTGTACCACCAGTTCCCATTCGACCGAGCGTGGCGATGGATGTGGGCGGGGGAAGTAATGAAGACGATTTGACCGTAAAATTGTTGGAGATAATTAATGTCAATCTGGCGCTCGAAGTGAACATGACTCGTAACCCTCAGACGAAGACAATTATGGAGGGCTGGGATGTCCTTCAAAGTCAGGTCGCACAATATATCAACGGTGATATGCCTGGATTGAAGAAGGAGATGGGACACAAGCCCATCCGAGGATTATGTCAACGATTGAAGGGGAAGCAGGGTCGATTTCGTGGTAATCTCAGTGGCAAGCGTGTTGACTTTTCAGCACGGACTGTGATCGGGCCAGATCCAAATTTAAGAGTCAATCAAGTAGGCGTGCCAGCACATGTGGCCAAGATCATGACGTATCCCGAGCAGGTAACAAGATACAATATTGACAAATTGAGACAGTGTGTTCGTAATGGTCCTGATATTCATCCAGGTGCCAACCTGATTCGTATGTCTGGGGAGAATTCATTTGCAAAGGCTCTCGCATTTGGTGACCGTGATCGTGCAGCCGAAACTCTTCGGATCGGGGATATCGTCGAGCGTCACATGGAAGACGGAGATGTAGTATTATTCAATCGTCAGCCATCGTTACATAAGCTATCGATTATGAGTCATGAGGTGAAGGTGTTGGAGTGGCGAACATTTCGCTTCAATATTTGCGTTTGTGCTCCTTATAATGCTGATTTTGATGGTGATGAAATGAATATGCATTTACCACAAACACACGAGGCACGGGCTGAGGCAAAGATGTTAATGGGGGTACATCATAATATCTCTACACCACGAAATGGTGAGCCACTCGTAGCAGCGAGTCAGGATTTCCTTTCCACATCTTACTTGATCAGTCAGAGAGACCAATTCTTCTCGAAGGAAATGTTTTGCACCCTCGTTGCCTACTTTGGCTTGGCAGACGAGCATGTGGATATTCCCATGCCAGCGATATTAAAGCCGGTAGCCTTGTGGACAGGAAAGCAGGTATTTACTTGTATCTTGAAACCAAATAAACAATCGAGGACATTTGCCAACTTTGAATTGAAGGAAAAGAATTATGACAATGAGAACAATATGAAGCATTTCTGTAAGAATGATGGCTACGTTGCGTTTAGAAATGGCGAGTTGATATCAGGGAACATTGCAAAGAAGTCTATTGGAGATGGAAGCAAGACTGGTCTGTTATATGTATTGTTACGTGATTATGGGTCATCATATGCAGCAAGCTTCATGGATCGATTCTCAAAGTTTTGTGCTCGATACTTTGGCATGCATCGAGGATTTTCCTTGGGGATTTCAGACGTCACACCATCTGCGAGATTGAAGAAGGTAAAGTTTGACATTCTCAGTACCGGATACAAGAAGGCTGAAGAATCTATCCGTAAATACGAAGAGGGGACATTGGAGCTGCGACCGGGCTGCGATTTACTCCAGTCGTTGGAAGAAATCTTGAATGGGATTCTTGGTAAACTACGTGAATCAGCTGGACAAGAGGCCATGAGAGCGCTACCGTGGTCAAATACTCCACGAATTATGGCAGAATGTGGATCAAAAGGAAGCCCACTGAATATATCTCAAATGATGACGTGCGTAGGACAGCAAGCAGTCGGTGGAAATCGTATCCAAGATGGATTTGTGAACAGAACATTGCCTCATTTCCAGTACCATAGCTTGACACCTCCTGCAAAGGGATTCGTCGCCAACTCGTTTTACTCGGGGCTATCCGCCACGGAATTTATATTTCATACCATGGGAGGTCGTGAGGGATTAGTTGATACTGCTGTGAAAACAGCTGAGACTGGGTATATGGCTCGAAGGCTTATGAAGGCGTTGGAGGACCTCTCGCTTCGCTATGATAACTCTGTGCGTAATTCTGAGAATACAGTCGTTCAGTTCACATACGGAGATGATTCACTAAGTCCAGTAATGATGGAAAACAATGACCGTCCTGTGGATTTCAATCGTCTTAGGCTTCATGTATCACAAATATTCCCATGTTTGGAGGAGCCCAATCTTTTGAAAGACCAGCTTCTCGAAAAGGTTGACAGGTCTTTAAGCGAAGATCGGTTTCAGCGTCTCCTTCCGAATGGTCGTATATTTTTGACCGAGATCGAAACCTTCTTCAAGGGAGTGGTTACACAGCAAGAGCAGGTCATCGAATCATGTCAGCAAGATGAATTTATCCAGCAGAGGATATGGAATAGCTGTCGCTTCACAAATACCCAAGTGGATGAGTTCTTGAAAGTAGCTTTTACAAAATACACTAAGGCTCTTGTCGAGCCTGGAGAAGCAGTGGGGGCGATAGGTGCTCAAAGTATTAGTGAACCAGGAACACAAATGACTCTTAAGACTTTTCACTTTGCTGGTGTATCGTCAATGAATGTCACTCTCGGTGTTCCTCGCCTGAAGGAAATCATCAACGCATCGAAGGTCATTTCCACTCCCATCATTACTGCACATCTTGTCCAAGAAAATAACAAAGTTGGGGCTAGAATTGTCAAGGCGGGGATTGAGAAAACAATGTTAGGGGAGATATCTACGTATATCAAGGAGGTGTACTCGAGTAATGATTGCTATATCTCTATCCAATTAGATATGGATGCCATCCAACAACTTCGATTAAATATCGATTCAGTGTCCGTTCGTCGATGTATCTTGAAGGGGGTTATGGGCGTAACTAGACCGCTCGTCCTCCGTAATTTGTCAGATAGGCACGTTCTAATTAAGAAGGGGTCAAAGTCGAAGCTACGTGTTTATATTCCTGATAAAGGAGACTCGCCGACATACTTTACCATGCAAGCACTGAAAGTTGCTCTCCCAAAGGTCATTGTTCAAGGTATATCCACTGTCAATCGCGCCGTAATTAACGAAGAAAACAAAGGGGGAGGTACACAATACCATCTACTCATAGAAGGGTGTGGGCTCTTAGAGGTAATGGGATCTCCCGGTATTGATGGACGGTTGACCACAACGAATCACATAATTGAAGTCGAACAAACTTTAGGCGTAGAAGCTGCTAGAACTTCCATCTCGTCAGAAATATCCTACATTATGAGCGCATATGGAATCGGCATTGACAGTCGTCACTTACTTCTATTATCCGATGTAATGACATTCAAAGGAGAAGTTCTGGGCATTACACGATTTGGTGTTGCCAAGATGCGTGAGAGTGTATTAATGCTTGCGTCGTTTGAAAAGACAACGGACCATCTCTTTGATGCTGCTGTGCACGGACGAACTGATGCTATCGATGGTGTGTCGGAATGTATAATTATGGGCGTACCTGTTCCGATTGGGACAGGTCTGTTCAAGCTGCTGAAACGTGCCACCAGGGCATCTGCTTCTTGTCATGTTCCGAGCGTTGTTAAGAACGGTCTGTTACTTGGATAATCATGACAAACGCAACTACGTTAGATTAAATGACAGCTTAATGAATAATTACATCTTAACTGGTTATTTCGTCTTGCTTCTTCTGTCTTCACCCTGCTTTTCACATAAGCATTCACTTTCCTCCATCGTGAGTTTGGGTCGAATTCTGTCCGCGCCGAACCTATCAAGCTCCTCTGGAACGTTTTCATCAAATACAACCATCGCCCTAATATCGAACGATCGTCTTGGCCGAGTAGACTCTTCGTTTCCCACACCATGATGTTGTTGCTGTTGCGGCTTGATGGCACAGTGCCACATATCCGAAGTTTGCTTTGCGTTGCGATCATACTGATAAAATACTATTACCTCGTCTTTCGTTGCTAGTGGAAATACATAATACCGACTCTGTTTCATGTCTGGACGTGAATTTGGTAAGCCAGACAATCGATGTTGATGTTCATCTTCATTGTATCGCGTAGAGAGTATGGCGAGAGGTGCACTTGACACGGGTTCGTCGTCAATATTCCTCCAGAAATTGATAATGGCAAACCGTTTCTTCTCATTGATTAAACTCGCCATGTCTTTAACATTGAAATCAGTCACAGCGGTTGACGTGTACTCAACTTTATTCTTGTCGACGGCGTTAAGTAGTTCATCGATACTTTCGTAGGCTCCGACATCAGTATCGATATGTACTAACGACGCAATGTTAGCGGTAGACGTACCTCCTTCATTGCGAGATATTTTTAAGCCCTCACCTCGCAGCATTGGATTCCAAAAGCAGCAACTAAAAATTTTATGCGACGCAAAGAGATTGCACACGAGTATCCTTTCCAGCTCGGGCAGGTAGGACTCTCGGACGTCGTTTACATTCGACCAATCGATCCTTTGCATCCTTATTGGTGATTTGATAAGGGCAAGACCATTTTCACTTAGCATCTCCCTTTCGTCATGATACTTTGATTGTAATACTCTTCCATCATATATAGGATGATCGACGGCGAATTGTACCTCGTTATCGTAATCGAAATAACGAGGTATATTATAATGTGCACTTGCATATTCATTCGCCGCGGAGTAATCGACCGTTGCTGTGCATACTATCGGAATTTCATGTACGTGAATATTATTGAGCGAATGTGCGAATCTTCTGCTGCTACGAGATCTCGCTGCTATATTGGACATCAAAAACGCGCTCCTAATGCTCATACCACTCAGGAACAACAACAAGCTCCTCATCACGTGCTTCCCGAGGAGTGAAGGTGCGTTTCTTTCCTTCATGCTACTGTGTTACATAGTAGGTAGAACAAAGTACATTGTGTGTGTGTATGTCCTAGGTTGATTCACCCGTGAACAACGGGAAGTGGAAAGGGGATTCTTTACACCACGCCGAAGAACAAACATGAGTTATCGGCGACTGTGAGTGGAGTCGATTATAATCGTCCAGGTGTCACTATTTCGTCCATGGGGGCCAAAGGTGCTAGAGAGGGCTCGGTGTAGCATCGGCGGTTCGTGGGTGACACAGTAGCCAGCACGATACACATTGCTTTTCCGTGCATCGGAATGAGCTCACAACTGATAACTGATTGTATGTCTGTTATGTTATATGATAATGATAACGATGATAGTAATAACGTCGCCGATTGCACTGCAACAGTCAATCGGTTGGTACGTCGCTGATCTAGCGCGATCAAGTCCTCGTGGACATCTCTTCTACCATAAATAGTGTATCTAGTTTAGTAGTACGACGTCCGAGGCAACACCAGGAATACTATAGATTCAGCCCAGTCCGTGCACGCTCCGATGAGCATGCCACGTATGACGGGTGAATCAACTGATATGTATGTCTTCTTAGGTTATATTTTACTAGTGTTTGAATGTGAGTTATCGGCGACCGCTCTAGTGTGAGTGGAGTCGATCGTAATATCGTCCAGATGTGGCTAAGAAGTGCTAATATCGTCCAGAGGAGGCTTAACGTGCTGTAAGCATCAGACACCTCATGGATGACACCTTAGCCACGGCATTGACACATGTGCCCTCGGTCAGTCAGATGACAGGGTGGATGAGTTTATATTCCTAGATCAAGTAGAACGATAACAATTATAACGGCAGAAATACGATAGACATGCATCAACAGTTGTCTATTGGGCTATTGGATTGCCATCACATCTGCAGTAGGAGTATCAGTAATTGAATAGGATTCACGCCTGCAACGGGTGAATCAACTTACGAAAGCCAAAAGAGCCAGACAAGAAGCAAACAGTTATCCAAAGACATTGTTCGATCATTTTACTCTTATTGACAATGCCGCCACCCCTGCCCGTCTCCCTCTCTGAAGGTCTCAAGTCGACAATAGATCCTATGACGGGGAGCTGCAAGCATCATAACAGCATCCAGCTCTGTCAACTCATGACGAATGGCACCCGATGGTCGATCATACAAGGTTTGTATCAAATGTGGTAGTAGAGCTCCCGTCGGTGGCTTGCACCGTCACAAGTCTGGAGGGACCAACCCTGGTCGATCAGCACCTGGGAAACTACATCCAAGGAGAGAGTAGAGGCCGAACGAAAGAGAGGGAGGAAGCTTCAGGGACGTTGAGGGAACGGGAGGCCAGGCGACCACAGAAGGAGATAGAGGCTGACAAGGCAAGGCGACAACAGAAGGAGATTGCTTCTATCGAGATTACTACGAGCATCTCCTATGATCCTTCGAGCGACAGCTCTCGTCGCAGCAGTGTTGACAAAGTCAGTGAAGGCGAAAGAAGCGGTGATGATGACGATCTGTTTACTGTCAAACAACGCTCCGCCTTGCGTCTTCGCGACAAGTCTCATGGTCGTTGTCGCGACAACCGGGAGGCCTGGCGACTGCAGAAGGAGATTGAGGTTGCCAACAGCACATCCGTCGATGGTTTTCCATCCGAGGTACTGGTGCTGCTCTCTTTGAGCGACAAATCTCCTGGTCGCCTAAGAATCAGTGAAAGCGAAAGTGGCAGTGATGACGATCGGTTTAATGTCACACAGGTTTTCGGCCTCGCGACTTTAAGGTGAACCCCTCTGCCTTACTCAAAGCATTCTATCATGCAATGTGAGGACTGTGCAGATTACCTTGTAGCAGATGATGTCTAGTGTCTGTGTGTTTAGATAGATAATGAATATAGTAAGTTTAGCTCAGACGCACTATTTACTAGAGCATTCATTGCTCTCAATTTAAAAGCACCAAAAGAAACATTATTGCATATTATCATTATTATTAACTTTAACATTGATCATATTGGAAATCACTCACCTTTTTGTAGTATCCAATCTCTCACACCTGGGGGTGTTTTTGCAGCCCCACTTTTATTTTAGACACACTTCATGTTTACTTTGATGGTTCCAAAGTGGATGATAATGTCTCCGAGACGTCTTGAGGAGACGTCCCATTCTCCACCTCCACCTTCTTGGTCAAGTCGAGTAATTCCTCGTTCACCTCTGTGATGCCTAATTCTTCATCGAGCGACTCACAGGGATAGAACCACAATATTAATCCCCATGCGATAATCATACCAATAAATTGTGAAATTATGAACCCAATAATCGAGGAAGGGGCTATCCCCGCGAAGGAGTCGGACAGAGTTCGTGCTATTGTAACGGCGGGGTTGGCGAAGCTCGTTGACGACGTGAAGAAATATGCACCTCCAATCCATAAACCAACAGCAAATGGCACCACGGCAGATCGACCAGTGCGGACACAACTATGGATCACGAGTAATAGTGTCACGGTGGCAACCACCTCAGACAACCAGTGCGCTAGTGACGCACGGACTTTGGTCGACACTTCGAATGCTGGTCGTTCGAACATTAGATTTGCCAATATTGCACCCGCACAGCCACCAAAAACCTGTGCAAACACGTAAGCAATTACATCACGTGTGGACTTCATGTTACCGAGGAGACGATCAAGTATAGTAACGATTGGGTTAAAGTGAGCGCCAGATACAGTGCCAAACATGAGAATTAAACCGATAAGTGCACCCATTGTTGCGTATGCATTTTCAAGTAATTGAAGGCCTATATCATCGGGCGATAGTCGTTCTGCCATGATGCCCGATCCAATCACCGCACTGACTAATCCTGCGGTACCAAGCGCCTCCGCCGAGACCTTCCGTGCTAGGGCCACGTCGAGCCGCGAAGAGATTCTCATTTTTGTTTTGATTCTAACTACTATCCTACATACATACCATACAACCACATACATACATGAACATACATATTCAACATTCAACTGAATCTTCTGAGAAGCTTTGCCTGTCCCGCCGCACCGCATCACAATAGTCACATGACGAGGCCCTTTAATCGACTCGCACGCACCTCGCTAAAGGCGACGACGGCCGCGGCGTCGACGATCATCATCGCCGTCACCAATAATACTTCTAAGAAAGACGAAAGCGGTGAGGCTGGAATCCTTGGCGGATTGGGATGGAGGTACTCGGGCAATCCATGGTCAAAACAACATGAAGGTTGCTATGCCTCATCAACGGTGCAGCAGTCCTACCCGTCGTCATGTTTACATCAGTACAACACAAGGTCGACGGCATTATGTGAAGCTCTAAATATCAATCCCCTTCCATACAGACCGTCCGACCCAGCGGAACCCATCACCGAAGAGGTCGATGTTGAGGAAAAGAAGACTGTGGCTGGCATGCGACGTGACGATGATGATAGCGATGCGTCGTACCATGGATTATTTCCCATGAGACAGTTGTGGAGGCCTGCAGTCGAATATCCACTTTGGGATGACAATTGGGATGGTCGTCAACTGCAACAGCAAGCCGGTGGAGGAGAGGAACAAAGGAGGATCCGCAAAGAGGGCGTTACACGTCACATCATACTAATACGGCATGGACAGTATGATGAAACCTACAAGGTAAGAATATCAGAGCAAGCTAGTAATAAAACGGCAAATTGAAATTAAGTCCTCATTTTCATACTTTATTTATATCCAGGAGGATTCAAGACGTCTCCTCACACCACTCGGACGGAAACAGGCTGAATTGACAGGACAGCGATTGGGCAAGCTTATTCGGGGAGTGAATGAACAATTCGGCCCATGCCGTGTAAAAGTACTACGCGTTAGCGATCTGACGCGTGCGAAAGAGACAGCCGATATTATATACGACAATATGGACTTGAAGAATATTGACATAAGTATGGAGGTTGATAAAGTACCGCCCGACCCATTGCTTAACGAAGGTAGACCGTGTCATCATATCCCAGGTGGACGTGCTCGGCCGTCTGTGGTAGAAGCAACCGATGAGCAGCATCAACGCATCGAGGATGCATTTCGCAAATACTTTTATCGTGCTGACATGAAAAGAGAGGCTGGCACTGCTGTAGTAGACAAAAAATCTGCTACCGACGAGGTCGACTTGGAAAAGACACAGAAGCTCGGACCGCATCCACAGCACGAATTTGAAATAATTGTATGTCACGCCAACATCATAAGGTATTTCTTCTGCCGCGCTTTGCAGTTACCTCCAGAGGCCTGGTTACGGCTGTGCACGTTCAATTGCTCGTTGACATACTTTACGATACGACCGACTGGGACGGTTAGTTGCAGAATGTTGGGGGATATTGGACACTTGCCACATGAATTATGCACATTCTCGATGCATACGGGATTTAATTGGTAATCAGAGATGAGCTGATCAAAGAAAGACAGTGATAATAAGAATTCACCTGTGATAAGTTAATTAATGACGTTTCGTTCAGTATGGAACTAGGCTGGACGGATCATACCACCACTGCTAAATACGAATGGACCACGTGCATCAGGATCAAGGCCCTGATATTCCATAGTCTCTCGATCGCCATTAAAATCGGGTGAGCGTTTATCCTCAGTGTATAACACCTCGCCTGTGTACTCATCTATAACGTCCTCAAAGTCTTCTAGTTCTGATGGCGAGGAAACAAATATTGATGTCAATTCAGGTATCCGTGCATTTAGGTACATTGCTGCCCGTCCCAGTACTGTTGATCGCTTGTGCCAAAATTTTCCAGAGAGTGACAATTTCACCTCGGGTCCATCAAGCGAATCAAATTCTATTTCACCCGTTATCCCCACTGCTGCTGGTGAATCATGTTTTCCAAACATTGTTTTGCCATAATCACTGTCAATGAATTCATCTAGACATTGCACAATAGTATCCTCATCGAGTGGTAGTAGTAGATCATCATATGTATATCGAGATTGAGACGATGATAGTAAATCTGCCTTCCAATCATCATATATGTTATACAGTCGTGATGCTTTTCTTTTCGTCATCGTTGTCGTCATCGTCGTTGTTGCAATTGTCAATCGTCGTGGTTGTAACGTGCTCACTAGAATTAGTCCCGATACTGTTGATGACGATAAGTTGATCGCAAGCCACCAAAGGAGCGTCCTCATTTTTACCATCTTCTACTTTCAACACTGAGCGTTCCCGCCCGATTGTCTGGGGAAGAAATCAATGGTGAAAATTTCAAGAAATCTCATACGTGTGATCAAGAAGACAAGCTTAAACTCTGATGAAAGACATAGTTCACTGACTTAGTACATATTGTGAAAATTTCAGCACCTTCATATAGATATCACAAGGACTACGAAGTCTACCAGTCAAACTCTAGTAATCAACACCGCTCTTTATCACCAAGGCGTACTGGGACTGTGGTGTACCAAGATTACCAAATTGGATGGATGGTATTTTATGACAGTGAATCTTCATTGGAAGCTGTCAAGCGCAGTATGTCAAAGTAGCCACGTGGGCTAATTTCTAGGATTGTCTGTTACTGTTTAATCTAGATGCGTCAATTCTTTAATCCCATTCACCAGCACCTACTGTAGCATCATGCTTGTCCTCAGTAAGGCATTCGTTATCATCGACCTTTCTTATTTCTTCGTCTCCCTCGTCCAAATCACTAGCAGTCTTGGCTGGATGGATACTGTCCAAGTCCTGTGGCTCTAATGTTATGCCCTCAATCTTCGACGTATCCTTCACGCCTCCGGCAACGCCAACCTCCTCCTTCTTCAATGTTTGGTCGTCCTTCACACCATCCTCCTTCAATTCTGGTGGGGCCACATAATGCGGTAATCTACCCCTCTGATAGTCACATATGACCATAATCGCCGCGGTCCGCACACAAGGCTCACCACCTTTTAATAGTCGACCACTCTTAATTGCAATCTTTTCCAACAATTCCCCAGACGTAGTCCACGTCTCGTCCCCAGACTTTGGCAGTCCGTACATGGCGGCTATATGCTCCCTCTTGACTGCCAATTGAATAGCATCGATAAAGTCCTCGGGTGTTTCGAGACGCTCGGCACGGACCACACCCTTGAGAACACTGTCAGTCTCTGTATCACCGGCAGCATCGACTACGACTCCTGGACAATCGATTAGGTATATGTTCCTGAATAGAGTAATGTACTGCCATATCTTCGTCTCTCCAGGGATAGGTGCGACCTTACAACTCTTCTTGGATATGAGTGTATTGATTACAGAGCTCTTGCCAACGTTTGGGTAACCGATGACACCGACACTAATCTGCTTCTTGTCACTGTTTAACTTGCCAAATTGACGCAATAGACTAATGAGGGCGCCCTTCCCAAAGGCATGTGTCATGCTAGCGTGGAATGCAATCGTCGGTCGGATCTGTGCAAGTTCACCGATCCAGCGTTTGGCCACCCAGTTCGGTACGAGATCAATCTTGTTAAGCACAAAAACAAGATGCTTATGTGGTGCATTCTTCGCTAGGTGCTTCTCAATCATTGTACAGCGTGTACCAGGCACGTTGCGTGCATCAATGACGTGCAATATGACATCTGAACAATCCACGACTTTGTAGAATTCACCCCATATTCTCTTGGACTGTCCCTTGTTGAACAAATCGTCCTTCTTCGCATGGACCCAATCAACACCCTCGCCTTCAGTCTTGGTTAGGTTAGAATCCTTTCCCCATGGCACAATGCCCACACGATCATTAACTTTCTCATACGTCCCCTGAGATTTTTGAGCCGCGGCGAAGAGTGCCGCGTAGCCTGATGCCTCGTCAGTCGGTGCTGCATCGATGGACTCGGCTTGACCTCCTCGATATGGGTTTGTTAAGTCTTCCCCCTGTTCAACATTATCGTCGTCACCGTCCAATTTCGATGTCCGTGCCACCATGTACTGCTCAACCTTAACCCGTTTCCTCCGACTTTTACTCCCAAAAGTTTGTTCAAATGGTTCACTCGCGAGTAGCCCACTGTTGTTCTTCCCCGCCTTCACCAGCTCGGCCGCATCCTTGAGCAGACCCATCGGTAACTGCTTCCTCTTTACTACGACGGAATACGGATCAGCCATCGACGTTGTCATCTCCTCACGGAATTTATCAAGCTCAGTCGGTCCCACGACGCGAGTATTACCAAACCACCGTCGATCCGGAGCAATCCGTCCGGTCGAACCATCAATTTTGGTATCTCCTGCCCGGTCTGCCATCATAAATTGTCCACCCACAACCTTCCCCTCCTTATTACGGATGGCCTTGCCATTGTTGTACATCTTCAATCGGGCGATGGTTGCATTGCTACGCATGTTGCCATTGTCACCTTTCTTCCCGGCAACACGGTTAAGCTTCGACGATGCCGTTGACTTCGTGAGCATATTCCGCGAACCCTTCGCGGGCTGCGTCTTCGTGAATTTGTATCCTGTCTTCACCATCTTTACTACCGCGTCTGCTTAGTATGCTAATGATAGGAGAGGAATGTAAAGCACTCCTTTGTTAAGACGAGGAGAGAGTGAGGGATTTTGGGAGAATTTGGGTGGTCAAATGTTGGAGTTGTTTGGGTGGTGCCTGGAGACTGAGAGCGGGAACTTCGAGGGTCCGTGCTTGAACCCGATTGACGCGCAGAATATCCTATGAAGCTCTGCCTCCTACTCCTCGCAGCCGTTGCTGATATCACCCATCGTCAGGATGCAGAGGCCTTTTCTTCGCCTCGAATTATTGTCGCAACTTCGAGTAGAAGTCGACTACTTGAGTCGCTGATCTCAATCGAGCAGCAACAAACACAACATCATTCATCTCCAGCATTATCAAATGGAGTGGCAAACAACAACAAGAAAACGACGAAAACACTAGGATTGATCACCTTTGATCTTGATGATTCACTATACCCCATTGCGCCGGTTTTACGTGATGCAGACGTAGCATTTGCACGTGCGATGGCGAGTTATGGATACAATCTATCTCCGAATGCAATCGTTGAGAGTGGACAGCGTATACGTGCCGAGGCAGGGACGTTAGGGTCGGCTATTACACATAAGGATATGAGACTGCTTGCGATACGACGGGAGATGGAGAAGAAGATGTTTGAGAGAAAGGTGGGCGAATGTGCCAAGGATTGGGCCACAGAGGTGTCAAGTGTGACAGGTCCAGTGCGTCGATCGGCTGCAAAGTGGGCACAGGCGGCAGTATCCCAAAGTGTCGTCGAGAGTATCTACCGTGCATGGGAGGGGGAGCGTCATCATAGCGCTGAACGACATCTGTATCCTGAGGCTCTTGCTTCATTGCAGCGGATAAGGGAGGAACACCCCGATGCTGTCATAGGTGCCGTCACTGACGGACGTGCAAATCCCCTTTTGATGGTATTCACATTAGCTCCGTTCTTTGACTTCTGCATTAGCTGGGAGGATGATGCGGCTGGACGGACCGAGTTTTTCAAGGAGTTATGCAACGTTGATGGGAATGCTGATTTGCAGTGGATATACCGTACCGCGTATGAAAAGTATAGAGACATTGCTGAGACTAAGAAGGAAATGAAGACGTCGTCGAGGATAGTGTCTAGCAACGACATCAGCGGTGGTACTGACGACGATCCAATTTGGATACACGTCGGGGATGATTTGGCATATGATGTGGGAGGTAGCGCGTCATGCGGTGCCCGAACAATACTTCTTGATTTGGACGACGAGTACGGCCAAACCGCGAAGGCACGTTTCGACCCCGATGCGAAAATGCCGTCGTGGAGTACCGCACCCATTGAGGAAATTGTCAATCGTAGAGCGATGAATGATGCCGCGGAGATTATGGTAAACAAGCGCGTATCGAGGTTGAGCATGATTCCCGATGTAATTGATGAGATTTTGAAGGAGTATTAAAGTGAACGACAGAGTAGCGTGAAGTGACCGTTGTCAATTGTAAACTAGTGTTGAAGTATTAATGTTGGTGATAGAAATTTGTGAGATGAACCAAGCATAAACAAAGAAGTTGAGAACAATTCTTTAGCGTTACACTGAAATGACGCATCTTCCCCCGCCATCAATGTTCATTAACTACTCAAATGGTAGCACAGTATGATAATATTCATTAGCAAAAACCCCATTTCCCTCAAACAAACACTTTATCCAGCCTTGTTAAATCCCAACCCATTCGCTTCTCCATATCTATCCATAAATCTCATGAATCTATCCCATTCCTCTGGACTGTTTATCATCAATGTACTCTCAATGGCCTGTGGTTTGCCATTCACAAACGATGCATTAACAGATGTAGTCATCATTTCACCCTCCGTGTCCACAAGGAACATTCCGGTTACATCCCCTGCCGAAGCAGTCGAGGCATCGAACACATTCGGATTCTTAAACTTGAATGTGGCAATGCCAGATGATCCATCTCGTGCACGTGTCAGTTTGATATCAGGTACGACCTTCTCTTCGAGTCCCTTAACAAATTGAATTTCTGCCGCGGCGAATAGCGATGAGGAGGAATGAGAATAGCGACGAACAGATGAAGGTATCGACGACGAGAAGGCGTCAGCTGTGGATGAAAAGAAGACCGCTGGAATGAGAACTAGCATTGATGAACGAAGGAGACCCATGATTGATACGAGTTGAATTTCAATATGTTGTTGTTCCGTCGATTTAAATTGAGACGACCTTTGTGATGAGCTGTTAATGATAGGTAGGTCTGTTGTTGGGATGATGAGTCGGGTTCGGACACGTACTCAAGCCCGCCAAATTTGCACGGAGTGAAGGATCGTAAACACTACGATACGATACACTCGTATTCTCGATTCTTCATTGTTCTTATGGCAAATATTATGCAGATATAGCTAATTCGATAAGTATCAGAACCACAGTCACAAAATCAACAGATAAAAACAGTTTAATGAAAATCCTAATTTATACCTTTACCAATAACTCTCGGAATAGTCGACATTTCCAAACCCAAATCGATCGGTTTCATCACCAGACAATTTCATATAGTTGCAGCGCATCCTTCTCTCCCTCACCTCTGAATGAAGCACAGGGTAAGGTCAAGGTCGGTTGCTTTTTCAGCCAAATAAGTGTAAAACTTAATCGCGTCATTCATGCATACTATCATTCCATTGTCAGGATCTGAATAAAACGGGGTGTCCAAATAATCAAAGGCTAAAGTAACCACTGACATCCAAAACTCCCCCCTCACCAATAAATAAAGAATCAAGAAATATTCTTCCACAGTAGAATTATCAACAAAGTTACAGCTCGTCGCTCCCCGTCTTGGCAGCCATCTTAACAGACTTCATCAAACCAAGACCCGCCGCCTTTACATCCTCAATCTTCTTATCCTTCTCTTCCGACAAAGCAGTGTACTTCGCCTGAAGCTCTGCTACTGCATCCTTGAAATCCTTCTCGGCATCCTCTAGCTTCTTCTCCTCAGCCGTGATGAGTTCGTCTAGTTTCGCCGCTGGCATGGCCTGGAATTTCAAGATTTCCGCCTTCTTATCCTCGTCACATAGGTCAATATTCTTTACGCTGCATATGGGCTTGAGGTTCTCATCGGCAAACTTTTTGAGATCATCGTATGTCCGTCCACCCTGGTAGTCCTGTAGGTCGGAAGGATCCCCCCACTTAAGAGTGGGGTAGCCCTTTACGCCATGTGTTTCGCATAAGTCCTTGCCTTCGGCGGTACAGTCTACGTCGGCAACAAGTTGGGTGGAGGAACCAGCAAAATCTATAATATCGAAGTGAAAAAAATGAGTGTGAGAAAAGGGTGAGAATGTAAAAAATATAATTAACAAGGAATCTTTATTTAGATTTTTAGTAGCTTAGACAGTGAGAGCAATATTGTTCTCCCAACACCTGCGTTACTTACCACTTATTAGCTTGTCCCAATCCGGCTTCATTTTTTTACAGTGCCCTAATAGAGTTATGAATATAAGGAGACGTGTACCGATAAATTTTGTGAGTAAGAGATAGACAGAACGATATAGATTTTTTAATGTGGACAAATGCTTTGGCCATGGGGCGCTGGATTGCAGTGCGTGATAAAGAGTGTCGCGTGGACCACCGTTATCGGAGGCGGGATTTATTATTACTCACCTCACCAAGGTGCAAGGAACTTGATGAACACTGTCTTCCCAGACGTGAGTTCATCATAATTCGCATGGGTGAGCTCGACGGCATTCGTTACGGTGGCCGCGAGGCCGAGTAGGGCGAGAGTCTTCATCGTCATTGTTGAGGCTGATATCACGTGAAATATTATGGCTTTGGCGAGTGAGTATGAAAATCTTCTCATAATTCAACCTGGAATGTTGTTCCCGCCGAGACCTGGACCGACACTAATGGCGACCCGACGTCTATCTCTCACTCTCCAGATGATGATGTTCGTTGATGCAACATTACTACTTCTTGTTGTTCTACTC
>Ga0247834_1004657_pt1 | contig 17041 bp, 28 predicted proteins | sample LaCruzMarch2015__8_FD_187118 | JGI IMG/M metagenome (GOLD analysis project Ga0247834, IMG submission 187118) | Freshwater microbial communities from meromictic Lake La Cruz, Castile-La Mancha, Spain - LaCruzMarch2015_12m | ecosystem: Environmental > Aquatic > Freshwater > Lake | place: Spain...
CTTCTACATTCTCTAATGAATGGGAAAATCCTTCGGGCGGTACAACATTTTATTATGACATTGAACTTGCAAACGGTGATATTGGTTCAACGGGTGTAATGCAAAAGAACTCAAACAAAATTGCAGTAGGTAGTGAAATAACATATACCAAAATTGGCAATAAGATTAAAGTTCTAAACACAAAACAACAAGCTGGAGCGCAATATAGCGGGCAAACAACAAAAAATACATCTTACAAAAAAACATCTTCGCAGGACGCTTATTTAGGCTATGCGTGGAGTTATGCAAAGGACTTAATTATTGCAGGTAAGACTATGGAAGATGTGGAAGAGTTAAATGCCGTTGCAAGGTACATTTACGATGAAATTGGCAAAATGCTAATCAATGAATACTAATCAAATAACAAACAATATGGAAACAGAAATCAAAAACGAAGAATCTAGTGTCGAGGAAACAAAGTCCGACATTGTAGAAACAAACGAAGAACTAATCGAATTGCAGGACGAACTTTCTGAATTGCAATCTGAACTAAAGGACGTTGAAAATCGCATAAAGCAAAACAAAGGTGGCGACAACGGAGTGTTTAAAGAATTAATGGCAATGAAAGACGAGTTACAAAAACACATTCTGGAAGTGGAAATGGATATAGAATTTATACAAACAAGTAATTAACCAATAAACATAAATAAAATGGGAGCATTAATTTCAGTAGGAATAAAAGGTAAAGATGGTAAGTACAAGAACTATACTATCTCAATTTCGGACACACCAGATAAGTATGGACAAAACGTTACAATGTTTGCCGAGCAGACACCAGAAGAACGTGCAGCTAAAACACCAAAAACATATATCGGTAATGGCAAAGTGTTTTGGACGGATGGTAAAATAGCCGTACCAGTTAAAAAGGAAATGGATAAAGTACAGTCAAATGGCTATAATCACAATACTTCATTCATTGATAATATGCAAACGGAAGAATTACCGTTCTAATTTGCATAAACAATAGAATGTTGTATATTTGTGAACCTTTTAAACAAATTTAGTATTTAAGGCGCATCTGAAATGGTGCGCCATTTTACAAATGAAAGACAATAATAAGAATACTCAAAAGTCAATCTTTGACAATAGTGATGCCGATTTTATCGAGCAACTAAATGAGATAGGGCGACAAAGCCTACAAGATTTTAAGGTAGTACAGAGTGAATTAAAAAAAGACGTTGAAAGTGGTTTATTGAATCAACAAGACGTAGATGAAATTACCAATGACTTTATGTTATCTTTAAAAAATGGGTTCGTTAAACAAGCAGAAGAAACAGTTATTGTAACGTTTGAAAATAATAGAATACAACTATTTGATTTCATTCCATTAATATTGAGCAACATTCCTGTAATTGCAAAGCGGTACTTGGAATCAAAAATGCTAATTAAGAATATTGTTAATGATAGGATTCACATATTAAGGATTTCTCCAGATAACATTGTGGGAATTGAAGTAATTAGCGTTTTTTACATTACACCATACGGAAGTAGGATTAAAATTGACTTGGAGCATATATACAATGTGCTTTTAAAAATAGACTTTGAATAAATGAGAAAAACCGCACTAGACGAGTTAATCGAAGAACTCGAAAATATAAGAAACACTACATTAACTGATTCTAAAAAGGAAGGGCTAACAATAGCCATTGGACTAGCGAAAGCAAAGTATGATGTAGAAGAAGACCAAATAAAAACGGCATGGGCTTGTTCATGGCTTGCAGAAAGTGGAAAAGAATATTACGACAAAACTTATAGACCTACGGGGCAACTAACAATAAAAACAGAATTATGAAAATACTTGAAAAACTTGTAATTAAAGATGGAATTTTTACATCAATATTTAGTGATGGAACAAAAGAATCATTAACATCTAAAGATTATTATAAAAAATACAATACCGAAACAAAAATTGAACGCAGGGGCGGCAAACGTGAATTTGCAGGGAGCATACATAAATACGGTGAGTTAACAACTAACATCACGATTCGCGTTCCTATTTCCAAAAAGCAGGAAGTAAAAGAATTGGTTAAGAACTATCTTAAAGAATATATAAACCCTATAAACCTTAGAAGAAATGCAAAAAAGTAATACCGCAATGGAGAAGCTGGTCGAGGCTTTAATATTACACGAAGTTTTAATGGATAAATGCCCAGAAATTATTGAGATAATTGAGATTTTCTACATGGAAGTTGAGGAAATTCAAATTAAAAATGCTTACAAAGCAGGATTCAATGATTGCTCATTGAGCAGATTTTCTGATACCGAAAAATATTATAATGAAACTTACGGAAAAAATGAGGTCATATAGAATTAAACAAATTGCGAATGACAGATTCATACCGCAAGTTAAATTAGGCTTTTTTGGCGTGTGGAATAGCATTGACGCTACTAATAATGAAATATGGTATTCGGATGAATATGTTGAGAAATATTGCTATGCAACATCATTAGAAATGGCACATAACATAATTTCTCAATACAAAAACTATGTTGAAAATAAACTTAAATACCCTATCATTCATAAAGTATGAGAAAGCAAACAACTATTGAGTGGCTATTCGAGCAAATTGATAATAAAGATATGGGCGAAGTGCCTATGTGGATTTATGATTTTTGTGAACAAGCCCTACAAATTGAAAGGCAACAAATAATTGAAGCACATCTAGCTGGTCAAAATTCAGCAGAAGAAACAAAAGGCGAAAACGAAATTGAATATTTTAATAACACTTACTAACTATGAAATTAAATTCAGACATTCCAAGTTTCAAAGGATTTATAAAAAAATCCTACTTAACAAAAAACGATAAGGACAAAAACATTTTTATCAATGTTTATTGTTTCGGCATTCAATCCGTTGCAGGAGTAATTTTAACATTCCATGTTATGACCGATGATGGTATGCTTAGAAGTAGAGTTCCTATTTCAGAGATTTATGTAGAAGAACCAGAAAACGATATTCCATTTCATTTTAAACAGCTATGGGATTGCTTTTCTGAAAACGTAAGTGTAATAGCTTATGATTTTTTAGCATATCATAAAGCACAAATTGTTTTAAAAGATGGTTCTAAAGTTTGGGCTACATATATGTTTACGGTAGATTGGTATAATAATAATTACAGCGATGAACCTACTGATTATAAATGCGGACACATATTTTTTGCCGATGAAGGTTATTTATTATGTCAACCAAACAATAGAGTGTTTTGGAAAGATAGCAACTGGATAACTAAAAAAATGACAGAAGATTTAAAACAATTTAAAGTTGACACCGAACTACCGTCCGTAGAAAATCAATCCGATAGATGGGTTACAGAAGATACTAGTTCATTTTACTATAACATAATTGAAAATAAATAACTATGAAAAAAAAGACAGCAGTACAATGGTTAGTTGAGCAAGTTAATAGCGATTGCTTAAATTGAACATTTATAAAACCAGAATTATTTAACGTAGCAATAGCAATGGAAAGTAAACAACTAGACGATGCTTTTAAATTAGGATTGGAATATGCTAATGAAATGGAATGAAACAATAGATTAGACAAAATAGAGGTTTATGATATTTTAAAAAATCTTTTATCAATAGATGATAATATGCTTGCTAATAATCCAAAATTATTAAGTTTTATTGAAAATACTTATATGCAACTTAATAAAGCAGAACAAATGACTATGGATATTCTTAGAAATTTGAAAAAAGAAGATATTATAAGCCCAGAATTGATAGAACTATTAAAAATTGTAAAAAGTAAATTACATGACAAATAAAAATCAAACCGCAGTTGAATATCTATACGAAATGCTTGAAGGTATGATTCCAAGAACCATTTTATACTCGATTGATAAAAAGATATATTTTCAACAAGCCAAAGCAATGGAAAAGGAGCAGCAACAAGAAACATTTAAGCAATCAAGATTAGCAAAAATATTTGAAAAGGATATGCCACCTATTTGGGAAAACTTTGAACAATATTATAAAGAAACCTACGAGCAATGAAAAAAAGCAATTGGACGGCTATAATTGAGTTTGAGGTGATTAAACCAACAAACGAAATGGAAACAAAAGGCGAAAAACTTAAATTATCACCATTCGGTGAATATTGCCCCGACAACTCACTACGAGGCTATCAATTTGCTTTTCTTCTAATGAACAATAGAAACTACCGACCTACTAAAATCGTTAGTCAAGGAAAGGAATCAGCAATTATTTATAAATGGTAAAATGACACCAAAAGAAAAAGCAGCAGAATTAATTGTAAACTATCAAATAAAATGTAAATCATTAAACTATGATGAAGCCAAACAATGTGCTTTAATAGCAGTTGAAGAAATATTAAACCACCATTCACAAGAGCAAGGTTTATATCGAATTGATACATACTATTGGCAAGAAGTTAAACGCGAAATTATGAACCTATGACACTACAAGAAGCAGTAACTATATTAGAAACGCACCAACGATGGAGATTAGGTGCAGAAATAGAAATGGAAGAACCCAAAGTGGTAACTAAAGCATTAGATGTCGTACTTGCATATTTATTAGAGGTCGCACTTGAACACTTAAAAAAATAGAAACTAACAAACAAAAATGAAAACACAACTAGAATTAAAAAACTTGCAACAACTATTATCAAAAATGAACTTGCTAAATATAAATGAAGCATACCCGCATTTTGCAAAGAATGGTGTTGTTCTTTATTTAATGCCGTGCGAAAAAGCAATGGTATTGTACACAAAAAAACAAATAGAAAAAAATATTCTGTCATTGCAAAATGAAACTATGAAAGTTGTATAATTGTGCAATGATTTCAAAGCACATTAATTTGCACGTTCTTGAAGAGATATTTTCTAAGGAAGCAAAAGTAAAACCCAATGTATATGCTAGAATGTTATATATAAACTGCATTACGCATCATTTTAAAAACAAAGAACCATATATAACTAATTTAAGTGAATTTACTTTATTAAAAGATTCAATACCTAATTTACTTAATTACATTCATTTGTTTACAGAACTTGTAAAAGCAAATCTTATTAAAGAACAAAAGGATTCATACTTGTTTCTAAACGTTTGGACTAAGCACATGGATATTTCAAGAATGAATAACGATGTGTTTATGTCTAAATCATTTACTTGTTTAGATTTTAACGACCAAATGTTTAATGCACACCAGTTAATAGAATTGTGCGCTATGAAAAACAAAATTGGAAAAGCGCAAGTAATTAAATTAATGCAATTGTTTATAAGCGAGCAATCCGCATTAGAAACTAAATATCCAAATGAGCAGGAATGTAAAAAGCATTTTCTTTATTGGATTAGTTACAACAAAGACAAAGTATCAAATGAAACAGTTAAATCACAAGCTAAAATATTAGGAGGATGAAAAAGCAATGGACAAAGAAAGAGGATAACATAAGCATAGAATCATTTAACTCTATGTTGCCGCCATCCAATGTAGAAATAGAAGCAACGGTACTTGGTACAATCATAATTGATAGTGAAGTAATACATTCGTGTATTCAAGATTTTAATGAAGCATTGTTTTTTAGCGTTAGAAATAAAGCTATTGCAAATGCTATTATAAGCCTTTATCAAAAGAATATTGGTATTGACTTAATGACATTAATACAAGAAGTAAGAAAGGCACATTTTGATTTTGAATTAACGTATATAACTAATTTAACAAATAGTGTTGCAAGCACAACAAACTTTGAATTTCATTTTAAGATATTACAAGAAACTGCATTACGAAGATTATTAATACAAGTATGCGGAAATGGATTACGAAAATCATTTGAAAACAATGAAGATGTTTTTAAGTTATATTCAACTACGCAAATAGAATTAGATAATGCAATTAAGAATGTTGTAACACATCAAATAGCTAAAGTTGGTCAAGTACATAAAGAAATTATTAACGTTTATTATAATTGTTTAAATAGCGGTGTTAAGTCTGGAGTAATTACAGGATTACAAATGTTAGACAACGTAACAAACGGTTGGCAGAAAAGTGATTTAATTATATTAGCAGGTCGCCCAAGTATGGGTAAAACAGCGTGTGCTATTTCTATGATTATGCACCCAGCACTTGAAATGAATATTCCAATAGCTGTATTTTCATTAGAAATGAGTACAGAACAACTTGTAAGTAGAATGCAAAGTTATTTGTCAACCGTTAATGTAGGACGTATTGTTAAAAAGCAATTAAACCTAGAAGAGATACAAGCAATTGAACGTATTGCATATAAATTAAACGATGCACCAATTTATATTGATGATACGGCAGCTATTAGCTTAATGGCATTAAAAGGTAAAGCAAGAAAGCTAGTAACTGAATATGGAGTTAAACTTATTGTAGTAGATTATTTACAATTAATGCGTAGTGGCTTAAATACAAATAACCGTGAAAGCGAAATAGCGGAAATATCGAGAGGTCTTAAAGGAATTGCTAAAGAATTAAATATACCCGTTATTGCATTAAGTCAATTAAGCAGACAAGTAGAATCAAGAACTGATAAAAAGCCACAATTATCTGATTTACGCGAATCGGGTCAAATAGAACAAGATGCTGATATGGTAATGTTTTGTTACCGTCCAGAATATTACGGAATAGATAATTATGAAGTAGGTAATACGGACTTTGAAACAAGCGGTTTATTTATGTTGCTTATTGAGAAACATAGAAACGGTGAACTAGGCGAAGTGCCATTAAAGTTTATTCACGCTCAAGCAAAAGTTACTAATTTAATTTACAATAATAGTTATGATAATAATTTAAATAATAGTACATTTGTGCAACCTTCAAATAACGCATTGGTAAATGCAAGAAACCAAAATAACTTTGATGAACAAGACTATCCATTCTAGGTTAACGAGGCAGCAGGAATTGATGCTTGTACCATACATCATAAATTACGTTGGTGAATACTTTGATGCTAATGTTGGTTATACCTTTAATAAAGCAAGGGATAAGGACGCTATACACCATAAATACATTTGTATATATCTTATTACGGAGAATACTAAATATTTATCTTTAAAAGAAATAGGCGGTTACTTTGAAAAAGACCACTCTTCTATTATTCATGCTCGCAAGCGAATTAATAATTATTTGTTTTATGATAGCGATATTAGAAGGGAAATATTTGAAATTCAAACAAAGATTAATATTACTATTGAGAATTTAATAAATAATATATTTGATTTGAAAGTAGAGCATGAGTTTTACAGATTAAATCTCGATTCATTTGTATCAATTAAAATACACGGTTGCGAAAAGTTTGTTATATGCGCTAATTTTACTGATACAGAACTAGAGGTTATAAAAAGTTTATTCAATACAACAGAAACAAGAAAACACACCAATACGGGCATTTATATATGCGAACCAATAAATCAAAAATATTATGGAAACAAAGGACAAGAAGCCGAAAGCAAAGATTCACGGAAATCGAATAAGGGAAATTCTAAATGAAACTGGAATGACACAACAAGAACTAGCTGATATATCTTTAGATGGCAATACTTCTCACCTATCGAGAATAATTAATGGTAGTAGAAGATGTGTTTCTTTGCCTATTGCATTTAAGATAGCAGAAGCACTCAATATGAAAGTTGAACAAGTATTTATCTATAAAAGTGAATCCAATGAAAAATAAATTAAAATCATTTTACTACTACATTCTAGATTGCCTTACTTGGCTTTTAGTTGACGAGAATAAAAAAAAGCAATGGTATGAATCAGAAGAGGAACAAACAGAAGAAGAGTATCGTGCTTTTGTGCCAGAACAAGAAATTGAAAAAGCAGAACCGAAAAAACCGAAAAAAAGAGTTAAAGCAAAATCAAAAATCTAATAATTTATGAAACAACAAATTGAGTATGTAAAAGATACATTTTCGGAGTATCTAGGAAAGACTAACTTTTATTCAGCATCCGACATTAAGAACTTTTTAAAAAGTCCAAAACTGTTTTTTTATGATAAGTACACTAAAGTAAAAGAAGAAGACCAACGGCATTTTGCAATTGGTTCTGCCGTACATGAAATGATATTAGAACCCGAATTGTTTAATGCTAATTACTTAGTTGCCCCAAAAGTTGACAAACGAACTAAGGAGGGTAAAGAAATATTTGCAAAGTTTACGGAAATGGCGCAAGGCAAAACAATACTCTATGAAGATGAATTTACAATGGTAAATGAAATGTGTTTAAGCGTAAAGGAAAATGCTACATTCATGGAATTGCTTAACGATTCATACTACGAGGTGTCATGTTATACAAAAGATGAAGCAACGGGCTTAAACATTCGCTTACGTCCAGATATTTTGCCGAAAAGTAAAAGCACAATTGTAGATATTAAAACCTGTTTGGATTCAAGCCCTAAAAAGTTTAAAAACGATGTTTATTCATACGGTTATTCAATAAGTGCAGCGTTCTATTTAGACTTTTTACAGCGCGAAAATTATGTGTTTGCAGCTATTGAGAAACAAGCACCTTTTCAAACTAGCCTTTATGTGCTAACAGATGAAATGGTTGAGTATGGTAGGCAACAATATCGCATGGCATTAGATTTAATCAAATGGAGTTTAGATAATAGTTATTGGTGCGATTATGTGGAGTTTGAAATATTAAAAGAAAGCCATGCACTAGGAAACCTTGACAACGCACTTGAAACTATTCAGCAGTCGGAGTTAATCAAAATCTTGGAGTGATGGTATATACTTTAATATTTGAAAAGCCCGATGGGGCGACAATGAGTACACCGATAAGTGACATATTATGGGTGTTCCATAACATAAAAATCAGTTTTGCTCGAATTGCAAAGAATAAAGAAACATTAACGCTTATTTATGGAGATGAATATTTATACAAACCAAGCGAAACAAAACTGCTGATTCAGATAGTCAAAGATTATTATAAATTTATTGACGATAAACTCGCGCTAATTGACTTAGTAAATAAAAATGAAATTATTGTTTTTAATACGGGCAATTCAGATTGGGTAGATACTAATTTATTAGAAGCATTAAAACGACCTTGCGACAAAACAACAAAACTTTATGTGGTCAAAAAAAAGGAATTGATTGAAATTTCAAAAAAACACACCGAAAAAGGTATATACAAACTAAACATAAATAAGAATGGAAACTAAAAATAAAATGTCATTGCCAAGCAAAGGAGTTCTGTTTACAAAAGACTATATGAAACGACTAGAATATAACGAAATAAATAATCTTTATGAATTTACTGTTACTGATGGTAAGCCAAAAATATATGACAATCATTTTAAAATCAAATACAAAAAATTAAGTGAAGAAATTAATATAATGACATACGATGAATTTATAAACTACCTGTATGCAGAAGGATATATTGACGAGAAACCAAAACAAACTAAACATAAATAAGAATGGAAACTGAAACACAACTGGCTACACAGCCAAAGAAAAGCCCAATTGTAGCATTTGAAAATACATTGGACAAGTACAAAAACTCAATCGTTAACTTACTAGGAAAAAAATATGGTATTTCTTCGGAAGAGTTTATGGTTAAGGTAGTGAATGCCGTAAAAAAAACACCCGAACTTTTAAATTGCACACCGCAATCATTGTTCGGAAGCATCCTATACTTTGCAGAAATAGGACTACCTTTTAACACACCAGAAGGATTCGGTTATATTCTACCATACAAAACTAAAGGCAACACGGAAGCAACACCAATAATTGGCTATAAAGGTTTAATTGAAATTGCTTACCGTAATCCAAAAATGAAAAGCATACGCATACAAGCGGCATACGAAAATGATGAATTTGAATACGAGTACGGAACGCAGGAATTTATTAAACACAAACCTTGCATGGTAGGTGATAGAGGTAATTTAATTGCGGTTTATGCTATTGCTAAAATGGAAGGTATTGAGCCATTGTTTGTAGTTGTACATAAAAACGAATTGGATAAAATACAAGGGTTAAGTAAAGCTGGAAATAGCAATTATTCTCCATACAACAACGGTACGGACGTATTCAATATCATGCAGAGTAAGGTTGCAATTAAATTGCTATTCAAAACGCTCCCTAAAGTAGATAATGATTCTTTGATTAAAGTATTGGAATTGGATAACAAATTTGACTACGACAAAGGAACGCGAATTAGAAGTACAGAGGACGGTTATGAGATATTTGAAGAGGCACAAAGAGTTACTGCATTAGAAGCAGCCGCAATACCCGAAATTAACGTAGTACAAACAGAGGAACACACTAAATTATCTAAATAAATTGAGAGTAAAAAGCAGTTTGGGTACACACTTGTTTCACGATGGACAAAAACAAATAATTAACGAAACAGAACGATATGTTCTTGACCAAAAGCGTGCTTATTATTTGTTTGACGTAGTACCCTTTGCTGCACCTAGAATGACACAATCCGATAGATGGCGAGTTAATCCAAACCATGAGAATATAAATAAAAGGCAACGTAAGCCAGTTACTACATACTATGCTTATAAGGACTTATTGAAACTACAAGGTAATCTAATGCGGTTTGAAATTCAATCCGTGTTAGATGTCTTGTTTTTGATTCCAATGCCAGATTCATGGAGCGAAAAGAAAAAGGAGGCTATGAATGGTTTACCTTGTAAGGTGAAGCCAGATACCGATAACTTAACAAAGGCAATCAAAGATACCTTTTGCATAAATGATAGCCATATATGGAAGGAAACAGCCGAAAAACGTTGGGCTTATAAAGGGAGTGTAATTATATTTGCTTAATTACGCAATTTGACCTTTTAAGTCGGTTGTAGCTACTTCTAATGCTCCATTTTTACCCATCATTTTTTTGATGTACGCCCTAGTTGTAGGGTTAACATCAGCAGCTAACAAAGCTGGAGTTCTATGATTTCCGAAACGTGCCTTTTTACCCGTATCTCCATACGCACCCGCATTATAAACAGCAATAACTCTATCTAAACGCATACCACCATTTTCAGTACCCCAATTAGTATCAATTAATTGACCTAACAATATTGAGCCTATAAGAATATTTAATTCTGGTTTCAATTGGTCTGCATTCGTAATGTTTCGTGTTTTCCCTTTAGCATCAAACTTAATTCCAAATTCAGCTAATTTTGTTTTTTCTGCGGGCGACAAACGTTTTTGCGAAAATTCATCTTCTAAAATTTGTTTCGCAAAAGTTCTATTCCATTGCATAAGACCTTGCGTAACATGACCTGCTGAACCTGCCGTTGGAATACCGCCCGATTCAACTGTGCAAAATGCCATTAAAATTGCTTTTGGAATGCGAGAAGTTTCAGATGCAAAAGTGAAAAACTTGCCGTAATTAGATGCTATATTTTGTAAAATTCCTTTTATTGATTCGCGAGAACCCCAAGTTTCTGGAGAAATTAAACCACTAGTAGGTATTGCTAATGTTAATGTTGCCATAGTGTAAATAGTTGTTTATAAATGAAATAATGTAAAATGTAATTATACTTTCACAATCATACAAATATAAAATTATTGTCAAAGGTATAAATTATTTTTATAGTTTTGTGTTTCTTTAATTTTTTGAATGAAAACAACAAATGGTAAACGTGGCGGTAATTTAGTGGGGAAGCCACACAATGATACAAGCGGTAATCCAGTTGGAGGAATAAAAGCAGTAGTAACAGATGCAGGGGGAAAACCCGTTGAGTTGGAAGGTGGCGAAGTTATCATAAACAAGGAAGCATCAAAAAAACATTGGAAAGAACTTTCTAAAATTAATCAGTCGGCAGGGAATGGAGTACCTATTGATAAACCTATTGACCCGCATGATGAAGACCCTAGCGAATATAAAGAGGGTGGAAAGATAATTGAGTTTAATATAAATCACGTTCCTAACAGTTGGATTTTAACTTATGCCAAAAGCATTAAGAAAGACCATCCAGAAATATGGAAACTTGGTGGTAACATATATGGAAACACGGCATTTGAAAACCTTTCCCGAGTTTCTGCTCGCGGTTATTGGTTAGATAGCGAAGAGTGGATGTACATTAAGTGGCGTTCATACGTTGCAAGACATAGACACGACTTTAGAATTGAAGGTGTTGTAGCTATGTTAAAGTGGGTAGATAAGGTAGATAAGGGTTGGAGATACATGAAAGACCTTATTGAAGCTAAAATAAAGAAAGGAAGCGCGAAGCCTAAGTCAATGAAGGTTGGCGGTAGTATTGAATTTAAACCCGAAAAAAAAGGAACGCTAATCAAAGGAAGCGAAATAATTAAATATGCTGAAAAGGTTAATGGAAATTATAGATTAGTGTTTTACAGCATTAAAGAAACCAAAGGAAAAGTACCTACATTATGCGATGCTTTTGATTATTGCAAAAAAATAGACACAAACAATGTTACACCTAATGAATTGATTGAGTTAATTGAAAATAACAACTTAATGGAGCAAGGTGGCAATGTTGTTACCTACAAAAATAAGTTTAATAAAAAGTACGGATTTGAATTAAACGAAAGCCATAGTTTATCTGATATATCCAAAGCAACTAAAATCAAGTTATCCGCATTAAAAGATATTTACGACAAAGGAATCGGTGCATACAAAACAAACCCACAATCGGTACGTCCAAATGTTAAATCGCAAGAACAATGGGCAATGGCAAGAGTTTACTCTGCCGTTATGGGTGGCAAAGCCGCAAAGGTTGATGCAAACGAATTAAAGCGTGGTAAAAAATATGCAGATGGTGGCTTAATAGCCCCTAACGGCAATAAGTCTAACCTTACCCCCGAACAACACAAATTGGTGCGAACCAAAGCATTTAAAGATTGGTTTGGCGATTGGGAAAATTCGCCCGAAACTTCGAGTAAAGTTGTAGACGAAAATGGTGAGCCAAAAGTAATGTGGCATTTTGCAAAACGGCTTCAATATCCAGATGAAAGGTTTAATGTATTCAGAGTAGATAGGCAACTTGGTTCTCATTTTGGTACAATAAATCAAGTTAAAAATTTAAGATACTATAATATTGATAGGAATTTACGCAAACCTAAAATTGAAAAAAAAGATTCTGATTATAGGTTTTTTCAAGTATTTTTAAATATCATAAATCCTTTGCGAATGAAAGACGAAGGAATATTTGAACCAAAAACATTAGCAAATGCTTTAGATTCTATTGAAAAATTAAAACTATACGATTGGGAACACATAAATAACTACACCAATAAGTCGAAAGATAGTATTTTAGACAGGATTAAATATATAGCGACAACTAATAGAGGTTATGATGGTGTTATTTATCTTAACAGATACGAAGCCACAGACAATACAAACCTTGTCAATAAACTTGACGATGCGAGTGATTCCGTATTTAAAAATAATTTTCCTAATGCAGAAGATAGTTGGATTGCATTTTACCCCGAACAAATTAAGTTAGCAGACGGAAGCAACACTACATTCGATGCAAACAATCCAGATATTCGTTTTAAGGAAGGTGGTAATATTGAATTAGCACTTAAAGACTTGGATAAAGCACCAAGCGTTAAATATTGGATGCAGCCTGAATTTAGAGCAGAAACTCGGAATTATGAAAAAAAAGGTAAGCCTGATTCATTCGTTAAATTGTATGATGAAAAAAACAATGCCGATAGCATAATTGCCTACGATAAGAAAGGCAATCTTGTTGGACTATTTACAATAGCCAAAGAAGGTAAGGAAAAAGGTGCATTTAAGATTGTAGTTCGCGAAGATTCTGTAAACAAAGGATGGGGTAAAAAAATACTTGATGAAGCAGAAAAGCAGGGTATTGATGTTGTTGGTAATATAAAACGCAATTCATTTACTCATAGTGGCAGAAATTTACTTAGTAGCTGGTTAACAAATAAAATGGAACAAGGAGCATCAAAATACGAAATGGGAGGTATCTTTCACGGTACTCAAGAGGGTAGAAATCTTGAAAATGTTAATGTAGAATCAATATTAGATGCTATAAAAGACAAAATACCTGCAAATTGGGTTGGTAACGATGTGGCAGAAATTAGTGTTGGCAATTATATTTGGGAGCAAATAAACTCACCCAAAAGCAAAAACTATATTAGCGAATCGGAAGGTAAGCAACAAATAATGAGAGATATATTTTCAATGCTTTTTAATAGAGAGCGAGAAAAAGATTCTCAATATAGTTTAGAAACGGGTCAAACCTATGCAAAAATTATAAATCTTGATATTGAACTATTTAAAAAGAAGTTTTCTATTGAAAAAATACGGATAAACGATTATCTAAGAGCAGGGATTGAGTTTAAAAATGGAGATTCAATCATTTTAGACTTAACACTTAATCTGAAAAGTTTAGACCAGTTTGGAGTAAGAAATACGGGCAACACATTTAATAGAATGCAGGATATTCAATATTGGCTTCGTAACGCTATTCAGTATATTGACGATAACCAAGACCTTATCTTAGCAAACCTAAAAACTACAAACAAAGAGTGGACAAGTAAATCAAGAGGTTATGTTAAAACTGAAAATATAGTAACCGATAAAATGCCACAATATTTAACGACAATAAATTATGAGGACGATGGAAAAACAATTACTTGGGGTACGAAAACAAATAGGGGGCGAGAAACAATATTGAATAAATCGGAATCTGATATTAAAGAAGAAATTGAATATTTAAAAGAAATGATTATCATAGGCGAAATAGAGTATAAAAATGCCAATGAGCAATATAACAAAGTAAAGGATATAGGAAGTCCAAAAATGTATAAGCAAGTTGCTGATGCTCTTTCAAACCTTAAAATGGTTGAGCGTTCCTTATACGTTAATAAAAATATTCTATTACCATTTTTTGAAAAAAACATAAATTCTATGGAACAAACAGAAACAACACAGCCGATAAGAGAAATGGGAACTGGGGCAAATGTGTATTTTGAAACCCCATTTTATCGTCTTAATGATAATACAAAAGGAAAATACATACTATTTGTAGGTTTGTTAAATAGTGGTGGTTATATGTATGAATATTCTTACTATTATGACAATCTTGAAATCCCAATGTTTGTTGTAAAGGAATTAGCAAAAATATATCCTAATGGCGTTCCCGATGCCGTACTGATAGATAAAGTTGTAGCTTCTTTTGAAAAGAAATGGAGTGGGGAAGAAGAAATTGAAAGAGATTCAGATGAAGATATTGAAATAGTGGAAACAAAACCAGAATATCATGGTATTAGCACCAATGTAAAGGATTACAAGAACCCGTATGAAGTAAACCGTGCTATTGAAAAACTATTAGATGCAAAGGGTAGTGAGCAGGAAAGTTATACTCCCGATGAAATTAATTTTATAAGTTACTATTCTGGCTATGGTGGTCTTGAAAAGAAAGGCAAATTTAGCGATGAAGAACTAAAGGGTTTATTATACGAATATTATACACCAGATGAAATTGTTCAAAAAATGTGGGGGCTTGCTTACAAGTATGGGTATGGTTCAATAGGTGATAATTCAGTATTTGAACCTTCGGTTGGTATTGGTGCATTCTTAAAATACGCTCCAGAAAATGTATTTGTAGCAGCAAACGAGATTAACAGATATTCGGCTATGATTTGCCATATCTTATACCCTAATGTAGAAACAACACTAATGTCTTTTGAAAAGAATTTTATATCTAGAAATATGAGTATTAAAAAGAATATTGAAGGTCTTAAAAAGTACAGCTTAGTAATAGGAAACCCACCATACGGAAAGTTAGGAGGTATCTATATGACAATGGGCGAAGATAAATATGTTGGTGCTGCAAATTGGGTAGAATATTTTATATTTAGAGGTCTTGACCTTTTACAAAAGGGAGGTTTATTGCTTTACATTGTTGGTGCAGAACAATACGCAGGAGGAACGTTATTTTTGGATAGCGAATTAACAAAAACGAAAAAAGCTATTTTTGATAAAGCAGATTTAATTGATGCTTACAGATTACCAAACAAGTTGTTTGAACGAACTGGAGTATCTTCGGAAATTGTAATATTTAGAAAACGATAAACATGGAACAAGAATCAATTTTAGAAAGGCTATATATGCAGATTCAGACAGAACTTGAATTTTGCAATAGCGATGAAACACCTTTTATATGCGGTCAATTTTCCGATATGGATGCAAGGGCTGACATTGTTAAAACAATAGCAGAAACTTGTATAAGCATGAAGATAGGAATATCTCAAGCAATAGTTCATGTAGAAAGGCTTTACAATATAAACTCACTAGATTAATGTATTTAGAATTTCAATATTTTAAAGATGAAGCAACTGATTTTGTTAATAGGGTTGGCGTAGATTATAGTAGGGTTACATCTGGTTATTCTAAAGGTGAATATATTGCAAAACTTCATAAGCCAAATAGTGTCCCCTATGAAGAATATCGTAAATATATGCGCGATAATTACGGGGATTCAGAAATACCTACATATACAAAATACAGCAGGGCAGATAAAGATGAAGTAAAAAAATACCTAATTGATAGTATTGCAAATTATTTTAATACAAAAAACTATCAAAACACTCCACAATATTATTCTGATTTGTATAAATACTTCATAAAAAACAAAGAACGTAGAGCAAGTGATATATATTTTAGTGGGGAAATTGGCAGGTCTTCTGTTGACTTTTTTAGTATTTTAAATGGTACTATTAACAATAATAATTGGGAAAATAAAAATATTTATGTAGGAGAGATTAAATCTTCATTTGGATTTGTAAGCAACTTTAAAGAATTATATTATTCACTAAAAGATAAAGCAAAAATTGAGTGGCTTGAAAATAACAATCGCTATCGAACCGAAAGGGGTGCAAAATTAGATACATTTAAGTTTGATGAAGAGAATATTCCTGCAATAAAAGAATTTGAAAGTAGGTTTAATGAAGTAGCAAAACCAATAGAAAAGATAGTAGTCGCGACAACGGAAACCCAAAAAGAAACATTTTCCAAAAAGGAAAAAGAAAAACTAATTTTACGACTACAAAAAGCAGCAAAATA
>Ga0247834_1004671_pt1 | contig 16997 bp, 10 predicted proteins | sample LaCruzMarch2015__8_FD_187118 | JGI IMG/M metagenome (GOLD analysis project Ga0247834, IMG submission 187118) | Freshwater microbial communities from meromictic Lake La Cruz, Castile-La Mancha, Spain - LaCruzMarch2015_12m | ecosystem: Environmental > Aquatic > Freshwater > Lake | place: Spain...
TTCCTCCTTCATCTGAATCGATGAATTTTAGGTTGGCACACAGGTAATCGTTTGGTACGCCTGGTCCAAATTGCTTATCAAATCCGAATACAGCTCCACTTTCACCGTAAAGTGCGTTTTGATAATCTCCTTCAAAGGATATTCTGCCTTGATTTGGCGCGATGAAATTTACCCAAACACTTTCGTTCATTACTGGATTTCCACCGGCGATGTGCTGGTAATCATAGGCATGGTATTGTTCTGGATTGGCTGAAACGTGCTGCTGTCCTGTTTCACCGGAAGAATTTCCTCCATCAAAGGCACAACCAAAATTTAAGTTTGCAGACGGAGGACTGTTTTGCGCAGAGGATATGGCGTTGGTTGTTAAATTGACAGCATTTGATAAGCAAGGAAGGTCCTCTAAATTGGGCGCTCCTCCACCAAGTCCATTCACTCGTAACTGAAAATAACCTTTGTCATTCACATCATCGGAGGTCATTTGAATGTAGTAGGTTTCACCAGGAATTAGTTTTTGATAGGAGATGAATGGAATTGGGTCGCAAGCATCAAAGGTGATGTCTCCTTCCGGATCTACTCCAAGAAAATCAATGCCGTCAGAAAAATCGACATGTGATAGGTATTCAAATTTATTTTTTAGTAAAATATTGGTTACCGGATGTATCCCTGCAGTACATGTAAGGCCATCAGCGGCATGGTAAATTTGAAAGTAAGTCCCAATATCTGTTCCTGCTAAATCCGTTGTTACTTGAACAGAGCCACTCGCAGGTGCAACAAATTTTGCCCATTGTGAGCCTGCACTTTGTACATCGCCTGCGGCTGGTTCGTTGGTTTCAAGTGTTGCTGTACACCAACCCAAAGCGTATGTTGTATTTAATGCCAAAAGGTTAGCATTACAAATGTTGTCATCCAAATAACTCACCACAATTGGTAGTCTCTCCACCGATAAAGTGATGCTATATTGTTGATTACAACCTGGATCGTTGCTATTTGCTGTAAAGGTATAATTCAAGATGCCAACTGCAATTGGTACAGCCATACTTACGTTTTGTAAGCCCGTTTGTCCGTCGGTTAATCCTAGAATGTCGTAATTCCCAACATCGTCGTTTTCATACGCTTCCCAAGCAAGATTAATTTGGGTTGGAACATCATTGGCACAAATGTATTCCCTATCGAAAAATAGTCCATTATTTGGCGAGAAACCACCATTAGGTGAGGACATCGTGTAGGGTCCGTTGTCGTTGTTTTTATACCCGTAGTTAAAATTATATATGCCGAATAAAGCTGGATTGTTGTTCGAAAGGCCAATGGTATTGTCTGTAGCGGTAAATTCCCAAACAAAATCGCTATTGCCAAGAAAAAGTCCATCGCAGTCTTCATTGGTTAAGGTTTGAACAGAAACTACTTTGACTTTTAATATGGCTTGCGCTGAAACTAAATTAACTGAAAAGAAAGTAAGGAAGAATAATCGGAATAAAAGTTTTGTCATAATTATGATTTAATTATGGGCTAATTTAGTCAAAAAAATAAAAAACTAACGAATTAAACTAATATGTCCTGTTACTTGATGACTCACATTTTCTTTATCTATCCAAATGAGTACGTAAGCATAAACACCAATGGGACAATAATCGCCTTTAAACTTGCCATCCCAAGCTTCCCCTTGAGAAGTAATAACCAGTTCTCCCCAGCGGTTAAAAATTGAAAATTCAAGTTTTTTTACATTCATCACAATAGGTAACCAAGTATCATTCAATCCATCTTCGTCTGGGGTAAATGAATTGGGGGCATATACGGTCACTAATTCACAATCGATGGCATTCACCAACAAATTAATTGTTGAATCGCAACCGTTGTCTGCCACAAGTGGCAGTTGGTATAAACCTGCTGCATAAATGGTGTCAATACCAAAAATAATTCGATCCCCAATACAAATAGTATCTGTAAGGAATACATCGTAAGAATCATTTAAAAACAAGGAAAGTACGAGTACCGAATCGCAACCTTGCACGGTAGCAATTGTATCAAAATAAACACCTTCGGAATTGTACGTAGTGCCATTGAAGGTGTATGAACTTCCATTGCAAAGATGCACTTCTGAGTTCACGACTACAGGCGTAATTACAAAAATTCCTGTTGTGAGAATGCTATCACATCCATTTATTGTTTGGAGCGTGTCAATGTACAAACCATTACTATTATAGGAATTGTCAGCGACTGAAATACTTTCTCCTTGGCAAATTGTGTATTCTTGAAATCCATAAACTGGGTTAGCAAATAAAGATAAATTGGTAACAACAATGCTATCACATCCCATAACAGATAGAAGTGAATCCGTGAATACACCCGGCACACTTTGCCAATTTGCTTCTAAATACAAACTGTCGCCTGCGCAAATTGAATAATCAATGTTTATAGCTGTCGGAACGCATGGATTTAAACACCCTGTTGCATCGAAAGTGTAGGTTTGAGGACAGGCGCCATCGTTAATAAACACGGTATAAACACCAATAATTGCTGCAGTATAATTAATTGTTTGTCCAGGAGTAATGGAACCGCTTTGCGCTATTGCACCTAATGGATTTGTGATTGTATAAGCGTATGGTTGATTGTAGAAGCTATTTAGTCCACCGTTGGCAGAAAAGGACACGGAACAGGTTGTATTATTGTAATTGAAATTTGTTGTAAGATCCTGTAAAAAAACCACCGGAATTCCCGGCTCAACCGTTGAGGTTATACACGTAAAACTTCCCCAATTGACTGGAAGATCACCAGCAGGCGATAGAAAGTAAACGGAATTGAATAAAGGGTCGCCAAAGACACCTGAACCAGTCCCATTATTACTAAAAAAGCCGTTCAATCCTTGAATTGAATCAATGTACGTAAACCCAGTATTAGCTATTGGGGTCGGTAATGGTTGCGTTTGATGTAAGACGTATCCAGGTAATAAACAGGAGGGGAGGGAAGCGGTTGAAATGCCATTTCCATCTAAGAGGATTCCTGGGGTAATTTGGTCTCCATAACACACAAATGCTGTATCTGGACTAGTAATATCAATGTACTCTCCATTGGAGATATTTCCAAATACATCTCCTGCGTCACTTTCCAATTCTTTTATATATTCTATAATGTATTGACCAACATCGCCTGGCGCTCCGCCATCAATTTGTATAGCATAAATTTTACCTGTATCCAAGCAGCACATCGTTTCTTGGTGTCCACTAAAAGTCGCTGTTCCAGACGCTACTGGTGTTATAACAGGAGAAAATCTTGTTCCATTAATTGTAAATGTGGCAGGTTGTAGACCACCGTAGCAATTGGTTCCATTTAACAATTCGTATACATTAAATCGCAATAAATTCATACCGATAAATGCCCGAATACTCAATTCTACAGCTCCAGATGGAGGTGCAACAAAATAATGCCATACCGTTTGCTCTGCGCAGTTGGCAGGATTAGGATCAATCGGTGGTTCGCCAGCTAGGTATTCTCTGCAGGCGAGAACATTTGAACCTGCAACAGATTGAAAAGTGGGATTGGTCCCCACTAAAATTACGGGCACTTGGTACAACGGATTTTGCATGGTCAAACACAAAATGTCATTTCCAGGTGGATTTAAAGTTGGATTAACAATACTAGGATCAAACAACCATGTTTTGATATTTTGGGGACTCAAAGGTGTAATGTTGTCTGAAGGGTCGACCATACCGTAATAGCGATAGCCGGGCTCTAAACATTGCCCATTGATAAGCGCGCTTGGATCCCCACCTAAAAAGCTGTTGGTACCTCCTTCGTCAGAATCAATAAAAGTTAAGTTCGTGCATAAATAATCGTTCGGAACACCGGGGCCAAATACCTTATTAAATCCAAAAAGTGCAGCACTTTCCCCATAAAGCACACTTTGATAATCTGTCTCAAAAGCAATTCTTCCTTGGTTTGGAGCAATAAAATTTAACCAAACACTTTCGTTCATTACAGAATTATTGACGGCAACATGCGGGTAATCATAGGCATGATATTGACTTGGATTGGCAGAACTATGTTGTTGTCCTGTTTCACCAGCACCGTTCCCACCATCAAAAGCACAGCCAAAATTGAGTACGATAGAGGGAGCGCTATTTGATGCCGATGAAATCGCAGAGGTATTATAAGTAACATTGGACGACAGGCAAGGGATGTCCTCGAGGTTGGGTGCACCACCGCCAAGGCTATTCACACGCAATTGATAGTACCCGTTATCGCCGGGATTATCGACAGTAAATTGTATGTAATAACTTTGACCTGGAATTAATTTTTGGTAAGAAATTAATGGGATTGGATCACAAGCATTAAACGTAATGTCACTCTCTGGATCAATCCCTAACAGGTCAATGCCGTCTGAAAAGTCAACATTTGAAAGGTATTCGAATTTATCTTTTACCAATGCGCCTGTTACGGCATGGATACCATCGGTGCAATTCATTCCATCTGCTGCGTGGTAAATTTGAATATAGGTGCCAATTTGTGTTCCGGCCAAATCGGTGGTCACTTGAACGGAGCCACTTGCCGGCGCAATAAACTTTGCCCAAGTAGATCCTGCATTTTGAACGTCATTTGCAGCAGGTTCATTTGGCTCGAGGGTTGCCGGACACCAACCGAATGTGTAAGTGGTATTAAGTGCGACAGTATTGGCATTACAAATAAAGTCATCGAGATAACTTACTACAATGGGAATTCGATCAACTCTTAAGGTTATGCGGTATTGTTGTGCGCATGAAGGGTCTACAGAACTAGCGATGAAGTTATAATTTAGAAATCCACCTGCCGCTGGTACGGGCATACTAACGTTTTGATTATTTGTTTGTCCATCGTTCAAACCAAGTACATCATAATTCCCTATATCGTCGTTTTCATAAGCTTCCCATGCTAAATTGATGACACTTGGAACGGTAGTGGCGCAGAGGTAATCGCGGTTAAAAAACAAACCATTATTAGGGGAGAATCCACCATTTGGTGAAGTCATGATATACGGGCCGTTATCATTATTTTTATAGGCGTAATTGAAATTAAATATACCAAAGAGTGCAGGGTTATTATTGGAGTATCCAATGGTATTATCTGTTGCTGTAAATTCCCAAACGAAGTCACTATTTCCGAGGAATAATCCGTCGCAATCAACATTGTTTAGTGTTTGCACAGAAACTACAGTCACTTGTATAGTCGCCTGAGAAATAGAGGTATGGTAGCATAAATTGAAACAAGCGAAAACAATAAGAGATTGTATATACTTATTAAAATTCATTCCTTTTAAGTTTATTTCAGTAGCAAAGACACTGAATTTTCCATATATTCTTTAAAGCTAACTAAAAAAGTGGAACCTGTTGCACCATCAACTACTCGATGATCACAAGACAAGGTTACTTTCATCACATTACCCGGAACAACTTGTCCATTTTTAATAACCGGAATTTCTTTAATGGCCCCAATGGCTAAAATGCAACTGTCAGGCGGGTTTACAATTGCGGTAAAATCTTCGATTCCGAACATACCTAGATTTGAAATTGTGAAAGTGTTTCCTTCCCAGTCACTTGGTTGTAATTTTTTTGTTTTGGCTTTTCCGGCTAGTTCTTTTACCTCGTTAGAAATTTCAGTTAGACTTTTTTCATCTGCGAAACGAATAACAGGTACTAATAATCCATCTTCAACAGCGACAGCCACACCAATGTGCACATGTTGGTTTCTTCGTATTACATCACCTAACCAGGCGCTATTAACATTGGGGTTTTTCTTTAAAGCAAGGGCAACGGCCTTAATTATGAAGTCATTATAGGAAACTTTTACATCCAAGGCAATGAGCGATTTTCTTGTTTGAATAGCATTATCCATATCAATATCCATGGTAAGATAAAAATGTGGTGCCGTAAACTTACTTTCCGCTAATCTTTTAGCAATTGTTTTTCGCATTTGGCTAATTGGCTCGTCAGTATACGATTCCACGCCAACATAATTGGTTTGTATTTGCTTTTGTTGACTATTGTAAGGAACGTAGTGGTCAACGTCGCGCTTTACTATTCGACCATTTTCGCCTGTTCCTGCAACAAAACTAATGTCAATTCCTTTTTCTTCTGCCAATTTTTTGGCAAGTGGAGAAGCAAATATTCGGTCGACTGCCGTGTTCTGTGCAATTACTGGAACTTTGGCTGGTGCCACAGTTTTAACTTCTGCTTGTAGCGTTTCTATAATTGGAACAATTGGATCAGGTTCAGTTATTTTGTCGCTAACCACAGTCGTCTGCGAAATTAACTCGGTAATGTCTTCATCTTTTTCACCAATGATTGCAAGGATAGTATTAACTGGTGCGGTATCGCCAGTTTCAACACCGATGTAGAGGAGCACGCCATCATAAAAAGACTCAAATTCCATGGTTGCTTTATCGGTTTCGATTTCAGCAATGATTTCTCCGTTTTTAACCGTATCACCTACGTTTTTAATCCACGAAGCTACAACACCTTCTGTCATGGTATCGCTTAATTTCGGCATGTAAACTATTTCCGCCATAATCTTAAATTTATTTTAATATTCTTTAATGTAGGGGTAATCCGATTGCATGTAAACATCTTCGTACAATTCGTGCGCTTCGGGGTAGGGAGAATTTTCCGCATATTCAACCGACTCTTCAATTTCTTTTTTCACCCAATCTGAAATATCATCGAGTTCTTTTTCAGTTAGCCATTTATTTTCGGTAATGATATCAAGCACATGTTTTATTGGGTCTTCATCCATCCAATCACTTACTTCGTCTTTCGAACGGTATTTTTGTGGATCGGACATGGAGTGACCTTTATAGCGATACGTTCTAATATCTAATAATGTCGGTCCGTCGCCACGACGTGCTCTATTTGCTGCTTCTTCAATTGCATCGTGCACATCCTCAGGATGCATACCATTTACTATTTTTGATGGCATTTCGTACGATAAGCCAATCTTGGATAAATCGGTAACGTTGGTTGTTCTTTCAACTGAAGTTCCCATCGCGTAATTGTTATTTTCGATGATGTAAACAACAGGTAATTTCCATAACATGGCCATGTTGAACGTTTCGTGCAATGCACCCTGACGAACTGCTCCGTCTCCCATCGATACCACAGCGATGTTATCAGTTCCATTGTATTGTTCTGCAAATGCTACACCAGTACCCATTGCGATTTGTGCGCCTACAATACCATGTCCACCCATAAAATTTTTTTCTTTATCAAAAAAGTGCATGGATCCACCCTTACCTTTCGAACATCCGGTTGTTCTTCCGTAAAGTTCAGCCATTAGTACCCGAGGATTAGTGCCAAGCGCTATCGGATGCCCATGGTCGCGGTAGGCCGTCATATGTTTATCACTTGGTCGACAAGCACTGGCTGTTCCAACAACGATAGCCTCTTGACCTATGTACAGGTGACAAAAACCTCCAAATTTCTGTTGAATATACAATTGACCAGTTTTTTCCTCGAAACGACGAATCAGTAACATGTCTTTGTACCATTTAATGTACGTTTCTTTTGCGAATTTTTGTTTGGATTTAACTTTTTTAGGTTCGGAGCTAAGTTTAGAACTTGCAAATTTCTCAGCCATTTTTTAATTATTTTATTTAAGGACAAATATAAGAATGAAAATGATACTTCTATGCACGATACATCACAGAAATGTTATTGTTTTACAAAGTCTGTGGGTCTTTGAATGGCTATTGTACGATTGGTTTCTTTTTAATTGCGATTACAAAAAGATAAATTCCTGCGATCACAAATGGAATGCTGAGTAGTTGGCCCGTATTGATTGCTTGTTCAAAATCTCTTGCCGTTTGCCCCTCCTTAAAAAACTCAATAAAAAAGCGTGCACTAAAAACAAGGATTAAAAAACTACCGAATAATAATCCAGGTTTTTGCCAAAGATTCTTTTTCCAGAAAAAAAACAGTAACAAGCCGAAGATTAAAAGGTAGGCAAGCGCCTCATACAATTGAGTTGGATGTCGTGGAGAAGGATCGTAATTCCCTGTTGCATCGTTGTAGAAACGACTAAACTTAAATGCCCATGGAACATTGGTTACATGACCAACAATTTCATGATTCATTAAGTTACCAAATCGTATAAATGTTGCGCCTATTGCTATGGGTGCTGACATGCGGTCTAAAATCCAAAGTATAGGTTTTTTTACCACAAACTTTGAGTACATGTAGAGTGAAATTAAGATTGTTATGGCAGCACCATGGCTTGCAAGTCCTCCCTTCCAAACCATTAAGATTTCCTCTGGATGCTGGCTGTAGTGTCCCCAGTCATAGAAAAATACATGTCCCAATCGAGCGCCAATGATGGTAGCTACCACTGTATACATGACGAGTTTATCTAACATGTCGTTGGAGATGTTTTCTTTTTGAAACATTTTTTTAACTACAAAATAGCCTAGGATGAGTCCCGTAACAAAAAGAAGTCCATACCAATTGGGTGTTCTCCAACCCTCAATTATTTCTGAACTTACGGTCCAATTTATTGCTAGAAACACGTTATTTTATGTTTTTAATTGGTTTCAAAGGTAGCTATTTTTGTGAATTTACCTTAAAAATTAAGTTATTTGAACGTCCTTTTTTAAAAATTTTATTGCTGTTATCTTTTCCTTTCCGAAGTAATTTTTGATTTTCTTCGCTCAAATGAATGGTCTCTTGGCATTCTGTTGAACAGCAATTTTCCATTTTTTTTCTGCAAGAAGCGCATTGGATAAATAGTAAATGACATGCATTATTAATGCAATTTGTATGCACATCTGCTGGTTCACCGCATTGATGACAAACAGCAACAATATCCTCCGTTATTCGCTCTCCTCTTCTTTCATCGAATACGAAGTTTTTTCCAATGAATTTATTTTCAAGTTTTTGTTCATTTACATCATTTGCATATTTGATGATTCCTCCCTCCAATTGATGCACGTTTTCATATCCTTTATGCCTAAACCATGCTGATGCTTTTTCACAGCGAATACCACCGGTACAATACATCACGATATTTTTGTCTTGGTTTCCTTCTAAATAGGTTTTCTCAATAAATGGAAGGCTATCTCTAAATGTATCAACATCCGGTAAAATGGCACCTTTAAAGTAGCCAACTTCATGTTCATAATGATTTCTGAAATCGATTAATAAGGTGTCAGGGTCTTCGGTTAATTGATTGAATTCTAATGCATTAAGGTGTTTTCCTATTTTTCTTACATCAAATGTTTTATCATTTAATCCGTCTGCGAGAATTTTATCGCGTACTTTAATTTTTAATTTAATGAAGGGAAACTCAGCGGCTGAGTCTTCGACTGCAAAATTTAGCCGAACGTTATGAAGAAAATCTATTTGATATAGTTCTTCTCTAAATTGCCCTATGAATTCTGATGGTACTGCTATCTGGGCATTAATGCCCTCGTAAGCAATGTAGGTTCTGCCGATAATATTAAACTTTTTCCACATGAGATAGAGTTCATCGCGAAATAAGTGAGGCTTAGCAATGTTTGCGTATTGATAAAAAGAGATGGTAATAAATTGATGACCAAGCTCACGCAGTGTTGTTTCTAATTCCTCCTTATTTAAAGTATTCCACAGTTGCATGCTATGTAAAATTAAAAAAGGTAATTCAAAGATAAGTCAAAATCTAAACGTTAAAAAATAGCGTCACTTATTTTATTGAATTTTCTTGTTTAATTCCATCCATCCACCACCATTTTCAGATTCAATTCCAAGGGAATTAAAATAGGCTGCTGCCTGTCCGCTTCTTCCGCCACTAGCACAACAAAAAATGATTGGGGCATCCATTGTTTTTATTTCTTCCACGTGGTTAATGATTTCTTGTAATGGTATATTCAAGGAATGTTCAATGTGACCTCCCAAAAACTCTTCTTTTGTTCTAACGTCAATAATTGTTTTTTTCATAATTTTTTTTTCGTAAAGTTAATTTAATCTTTTTTTAACCAACTGCGCCACCTGAAAAGTTGAAATTAAAATGAGAATCTTAACTTTGTTAAAAATTAGATATTATGGCACACGTAAGTTTAAAAAGTATTGAGTCAGCAATTGCATATGTTGACAACCTAGATGATGATGCTTTAGAGGCTTTATCTGAACGTTATGCCTTGGCACAACCTGAATTATTGGATTACGTGATGTTAGCTCCCACGGAATATGAAAATGAAGAATTGGAAGGATTATTAATTTATTATTTCTGCTTAATAATGTATTCATTTGAAGTACAAGATATTGCTTTAAATGTTGTTTCTGATGATGACATCGATGCGATGCAAGAATCTTATTTTGAAATGTTAGATAGTTATTTTGAGAGTGAAGACGAGGAGGAAATTGAATCTTTTTGTGACCAACCGGATTTAGCAAAATTCATGGCGGTGGAAGTGTCCACAGATGATGAAGATGGGACCTCTTTGAGTGAAGAAACGGCTAGCCAATTATTTATAGTTACCATTGGGATGATTTCTCTAATTAACAAAGCAATAAAAGCGTAATCAGATTATAATTTTACAAAGGGAAGCGTCTTGCTTTGATCTGCTTGTATAATTTTCACATAATAGACTCCTTGGAGGAAATGTGCCACGTCTATTTCTGCACTCATCATTGATTCTTGTACTTTATCTAAATTGTATTGTTCAAGTACACGGCCGTTTAAATCAAAAATGACCAACTTCGTCACACCAATTCCCGATGCGGTGTTGTCGATGCTTATTGTAACATTTGAATAACTAGGATTTGGATATAAAAAAGCAAATTCACCATCTGGTAATACAGGACAGGTTACATATTTTGTGCCTGGCGATCCCCCTTCGCAGCCAATAAACCAGGATAAGCCATTGTTGGGGTTAAGGTAGCCATCATAGAAATTATATTCATTTGTAAAGTCTTGGAAACTTGGAATAGTTGACCAAGGAGCTATCGTATCGTAATTAAAACTACTGATTAAGATCCCAGTGTTATCGTACAAGCGAATCCCATCTTTTGGTGACAGGCCAAAGTCAAATTGTCCAATTACATTTTGAACTAAGGGATTTCTTAAATTAAAAGCGGTAAGGTCATTCCCAACAATAAGAAAGGCATTAGGAGCTAGGTTTATGGCTGGAAAGATGTATTCATGGTCGTTTTTGGAATCTTTGAAAACGTAGCCAAGTAGATTAATGTCGCTTGACGTATTATTGTAGAGCTCAATCCAATCACCAGCATTATAAATTTGGTTGGTGTTATTGTAGCTAAATTCACTAACATATATTGGCTCTTCACATTCTTCATACGCTTTTCCAGGTGATCCTCCGATGCAACCACAGAACCATGAATTTTCATCAAGCAAGGAAATGGAGGTATGTTTGTTTTCTAAGGTTCTTCCCCAACCATCTGCACACTTAGGGTAGGGGGCTTCATCCGAATAAACCGCTACTAAGGCCATGCTATCAAAAGGATTGAAAATTCGAATGGAGTCGTATTTATTGCTCCAAACAAAGCCTGTTCCTCCTACCACATTTTGAACTTGGGGATACATGCTATTAAAAAGTGCCATGTTTTCACAAACCACCAAATAGCCATTAGCAGGAATAATAGTTTGGTCCTCAAAACTAAATTTATCGTAATGATTCTTTGTCTGAATATGCCAAGCTGTTAAATCCATAGCGGTAGTTCCAAAATTGTGCAATTCAATCCAATTTCCGCCATCTACTGTTGCGTCTGGATTGTAATTAACCTCTGAAATGGTTAAGGATGGTTCTTCCGGCGATCCAATAAATACCGCTCTGAATAAATCATTTTGATCAATGTTTTGGGTTATACTGGACTGTAACAAGCTGCCTGCTGGAAGTGTCATATTTTGAACCCAATTATTGAAGGTATAGCCAGGATTAGCGATGGCTGTAATTTTTACAGGGACCCCATCAAAATAAACGCCTGTCCATGGAAGTGTTTCCGGTACAATAGTAGAAATTTTGATATATCCAGCGCCTGCAGGAAATACTTCTAAACTAACATTTACTTTTTTTACCAAATTAAATTCAGTAACCATTTGATCTCGTACGACAGCATTTCGATTATTAAATTGCGCAATATGAACATCTCGCCAATAGGCAAAGTTTGCCATTCCTCCAGCTACGTCTCCTGTCCATAATTGAAAATGCCTGGGCATATCTGGCAGTAATTCGTAGTATAAGCTGTCTATAATAGGGGTGTATTTATTACTTTGAAAAGTGAAATTCATAAGGTCTGCGTAGCGATTCACAAAATAATTTTTAAATTCTGTGTTTTGAACCAAGGCATCATAGATTTGCCAAAATGGATTCGGTTGTTGGTTGTTCCTAAACCAATCAAACATATTGGTATTATAATCGGTCCAGCCACCAAGGCCCCATTCTATATCTTGTAAATAGAAACGCCATTTGTTATCGGTGGATCGCATCCTTGCCATTTTCATGTTATTGTAGATCCAATCGGCATTTGCATACCAGTTTTCTCCTGCAATGTAATCTGTGTAATTATACAAGTCTAATTTGCTATTACAGTCATTAAAATAGCTAGGACTCGTAGCATCTGCTGTAGTGATGTAATCGCGCATGGAGTAAAATGATGTATCCGATCCTTTTACTATTCTAATTACTCCAGCGCCATAAAAATAACTTACTGAAAGTAAGTCTAAACTATCTAAGTCGTTATTGTAATTATTTTTAAAATATCCTTCGTTGGCTTTTTCCCGCAGCTCGTAAACACCAAAATATTGACCATTTAAGAAGACGTTTGCTGGGGTATATGCTTGCGAATTAACATTGGTCTTTGCCATTATTCTGCAAAGGGTAGCGTCTCTTTGTGGGTATGCGTTCCAAAAATTACTACCATTTCGAATAAAGAGGGCATAATAATCTTCAATATATGGTTTTTGAGGAATAATTGGATAGTGGACAGGTACCCCTTCTCCATACAAGGAATGAGCGGGTTCGATTGTAACGCTATGTTGCGGGGCGGATCGGCTTCCACCTGCTCCTCCATCTGGTTTTACAGAGGCCCTTGTTTCAAACTTTTTGATCCCATTTGCGTCAAAATATTCTACCACACACGGCTTTCTCCAGTCTGTCCACCAATTATCAAAAATTCCATTACCTCCATAAAGGTCTACTGAATCAATTGTCAAGGAAATAATGGGTAAGGTAAAATCTTCTTGAAATAAAAATGTTTCTGTACTAACTAAACTTGGAAGTAAATTCGTTCCGACTGGGAAACAACGAACTTTCAAAACACAATTCGTCGAAAGTAAGATGGGTCCAACTACCAACGGGGAATTTGCGCTTGGATTAACACCTGTTAAGGTGTACCTAAGTTCCCCATTTGCCACAGAATTATTAACGATATTAGCAAGAATAGGTCCTTGAAATACGCCGCCATTATTGGTGATGGTTGCTTGATTTTCATAGCCATCATAACCAATGGACGTATTGTTTGAAGCATTGGGTGTTGGGACACTAAAAGTGGCGCTTTGACTTCCGCCATCCACAGCTTTACCATTCGACATGTTAGGTTCAAGGTCACTTATATGCAATGAATCAACAAAAACACCTGTTGGATCTGAAAGGTAAAGCATTTCACCACTTGTTGAGATGCCAAAATTTGTCTCTAATGCTCCTCCAACAATTGCAGTGAAATAGGGATGCGTTGTTCCGCTTGCAAATGTACCTGGGGTGCCATAGCCAAATGTTAAATAGGGCTTTCCGGTTAAATCGGATGAATTCGGATCTGAATTGTGAATTTCAATGGCAAGCACATTATTCCCAAGGATAAGGGCTGCTTGAATAGTGGTCGTATCAATTTCAAAAGATGGAATAGCGAGACCTTGTGGGAGTGCTGGATCATGGCTATTCGCTAATTCATCCCATGTCGGTGGCGTACCTGTCAGACCTGCACGTGCGATTTCAATTCCATTCAAGTAAGCTACAAATCCATCGTCATAATCGATGTCTAGGATTGTTTTTTTTATGGCATTTATATTCGTGCATTGAAAGTTGATCCTAGAATAAATGGTCGTAAATGGTCCAATTATATCTGTTGCATCATCGCCGTCACCATAACCAATGCTTGCTGGTCCACTCGACCAAGCGCTGCTGTTAAAGGTACTGCTATTCCATTGGGGTATCTCGGCAATGGGTGTTTCATATTGCCAAATAGAATCTGCAAATACCGCTGTTTCATAGTGATCAATAAAATTTACGGTGTTTTTATTTACTGCATGGACAACTAAAAAACCTAATGGGCTAATCATTGTGGTAGGAAAAGTCCATTTCAAAGGCAAGTTTCTATCATCACTTAGCCCATACCCTCCAATATTGGCTGGGATTGCTGAACCATTATAAATTTCTATCCAATCTGGGGTGCTTCCGTTCGGCAAAACAATGGTATTTCCATTTGCATTACTCGCTTCATTAATATTTAATTGAGAAAACAAGATGCCAACCGGTAATAAGAAAATTAGAAGTATAAATTTCCGCATGTAGCTTTTCTTTCAGCTAAATTAAGAAATAAATGGCTTAATTAAATAATTAATGAGATATAAAATACTCTTGTCTAGCTAGCATTTGAGATATACAGAATGATAATGGCTAGAATTGAAAAACAAAGTCCAATCGATTTTTTAAGATATAAACGTTCCGAAAAAATCAATAAGCCTATAAAGGTGGACAAAATTACCACTGCTACATTCATCACTGCTAAAACGGTTGAGTCGGACCACCCAGTTGATTTATATGCGGCGAGTAAAAGGTAAATAGAAAAATAATTGGGTATCCCTAAGATGATTCCAGCGAGGATACTCCTTAGCTTTATTTTTGTTTTTTTTCGGATTAATTGGATACCAATTAGTGAGATGCCAATTATCCCTGCAAAAAAGAATCCCATAGCTGAAAATAAGCCTGGATGAAGGCCATTTAATTCGCTTTTTTGAATAAGATTTAGTAAAAAATCCAATAGCCCACTGCCAATGAATAATATAAGTAGCATCCAGATCGCACTTTGTCCATTTTTAACTTTAGTATTGGGCAAAGAAATCAGTATTACTCCAATAAAAGCAGTAATTATTCCAATTATTTTCAGTGCTGTGATACTTTCGTTATTGTGCCAAATCATGGCCATCATAGAAATAGCCATCGACATTTTAACAGCCACTGATGTGGAAGCAACCCCATTTCTTTGCGAACTTAGTCCCATTATTAAAAACAAGGAAATGAACAATATAGCACATAACAAAGCGTAAAAAATGATGTTTCCTTCGAATTGACTGACCCCAACTAAGTTGGAAGAAAATAGAATGAGCCCACAACTAGCAGCGGTAAAGTAGTTCGCTACAATTGCTTGAAACGTATCAATCTTGTATTTCGGAAAAAGTTTGAAAAGCACAAAAATAAGACTCGAGCAAATTATGCAAAATATAAATTCTATCATCTTCTAGTAAAGTAAAATATGGTGTCGTGATCGCTAAATTGATGTGCCCGAACTGGAACTTTGTTAATTATGGGCGCTTTTACACCATCTCCAAACTTAATGTCACCAACAATTACTCGTGCTTCATCCCACACATTATCAATAATAAAATATTGGAGGGTTCGACTACCTCCTTCCACTAAGACGGATTGGATATTGCGCTTATACAGTTCTTCTAAAATGTATTTAGTGGATGTTTCCTGAATTTTTATCCATTCAACACCATCTAACTTTTTATTTTGAATTCTATTGAAGACTAGGGTAGGTGCATCATTGGAAAAAATATTGACGTCTTTACTCAATTGCATTTGACTATCAATTACAATTCTAGTTGGATTTTTTCCGCTAATCTCTCGCACAGTGAGGGATGGATTATCATTCAATATGGTATTTCTGCCTACGAGAATACTTTGTTCTTCGCTTCTCCATTTATGAACAAGGACTTTCGATTCAGGGGAGGAAATCCAATTGATGCCTTTTTCGTCCGTTTCTCGATTTTTATCTAAATAACCATCGGATGTCTGCGCCCATTTTAAAATTACATAAGGCCGTCTTTTTTCATGAAAGGTGAAAAATCGTTTGTTTAATTTCCGACATTCTTCTTCAAGAACATTCTCAATTACTTCGATCCCCGATCTTTTTAAATACTCTATGCCTTTTCCTCCAACGATTGGATTACTATCCCTACTTCCAATTACTGCTGTTTTTATCTTTCGATTTATGAGTTCATGCACACAAGGAGGTGTTTTTCCATGATGAACGCAAGGTTCTAAAGAAATATATACGGTTGAATTTTCTATTTCTTTCTGATCTATAACACTTTCTATTGCTTTTATTTCGGCATGTTTTCCACCGTATTCTGAATGATATCCTTCTCCGATTACCAGACCATTTTTTACGATAACACATCCTACCATTGGGTTTGGACTGACATTTCCCTGCCCTAAATAAGCGAGGTCAACGCAACGTTGCATAAATATTTCATGTTCCATACGGGTAGTAAAGTTAATTATTTAGGGAATACTTGGCTTATTTCCGGAATTCTAATTTTAAGGCTGTGTTTAATTCCGTACCTTTGTAGCTAGTTTAAATGAATGGCACATAAATCAGGTTTTGTAAGTATTGTTGGAAGTCCAAATGTAGGTAAGTCTACATTAATGAATCATTTGGTGGGTGAAAAGTTATCGATTGTTACGGCTAAGGCTCAAACAACGCGCCATCGGATTCTTGGAATTGTAAATGAAGAGGATTATCAGATTGTTTTTTCGGATACACCTGGGGTAATAAATGCGGCTTATAAACTTCATGAAAATATGATGGAGTATGTAAATGCTTCACTACAAGATGCAGACTTGGTTTTGTTCATTACCGATACACAGGAAAATGAAATGAATCACAAGGCAACACTTGAGAAAATCAAAAAATTGAAGGTGCCTGTTTTGTGTTTAATCAATAAAATTGATTTATCAAACCAAGAAGAAGTAATGGAAAAGGCAT
>Ga0247834_1004680_pt1 | contig 16971 bp, 14 predicted proteins | sample LaCruzMarch2015__8_FD_187118 | JGI IMG/M metagenome (GOLD analysis project Ga0247834, IMG submission 187118) | Freshwater microbial communities from meromictic Lake La Cruz, Castile-La Mancha, Spain - LaCruzMarch2015_12m | ecosystem: Environmental > Aquatic > Freshwater > Lake | place: Spain...
AACCCCACCGTGGAGGTGGACGTGTATCTTGAAGGCGGTGCCATGGGGCGCGCGGCGGTGCCCTCCGGTGCCAGCACGGGTGAACACGAAGCGCTGGAACTGCGCGACGGCGACAAGAAGCGCTACCTGGGCAAGGGGGTGCTGAAGGCCGTCGATGCCGTGAACAATGAAATCGCCGATGCGATCATTGGTGGCGATGCGAGCGATCAGGTTGGCATCGACAAGCTGATGCTTAAAGTCGATGGCACGAAGACCAAGTCCAAGCTGGGGGCGAACGCCATTCTCGGTGCCTCGCTCGCTGTGGCCAAGGCCGCTGCCAATGCACTGCACGTGCCTTTCTATCAATATATCGGCGGCCCGAACGCCAAGGTGCTGCCGGTGCCGATGATGAACATCATCAACGGTGGTGCGCACAGCGATGCGCCGATCGACTTCCAGGAATTCATGATCATGCCCAAGGGGGCCCCTAGCTTCTCCGAAGCCTTGCGCTATGGTGCTGAGGTCTTCCATTCGTTGAAGAAAATCCTGCATGACCTGGGTCTGAGCACGGCGGTGGGTGATGAGGGTGGTTTCGCCCCCACGCTGAAGTCTGCTGACCATGCGCTGGAAGTCATTGCGCAGGCTATTGACAAGGCTGGCTATAAGTTGGGTGAAGACATCTTCATCGCGCTGGACGTGGCTTCCTCCGAGTTCTTCGACAAGGCGAAGGGCAAGTATGTGTTCAAGAAGAGCGACAAGTCCGAGCGCACCGCAGCAGAGTTGGTGGCCTACTACGCAGACCTGAAGAAGAAGTTCCCCATCATCTCCATCGAAGACGGCTGCGCCGAGAACGACTGGGCTGGCTGGAGCGTAATCACTAAGGAACTGGGCTCCAACACCCAGCTCGTCGGCGACGATCTCTTCGTGACCAATGTCGAGTTCCTCCAGAAGGGTATCGACCAGGGCGTGGCAAACTCCATCCTCGTGAAGGTGAACCAGATTGGCTCCTTGACCGAGACCCTGGATGCTGTCGAGTTAGCCCACCGCCATGCTTACACCGCTGTGATGAGCCATCGCTCCGGTGAGACCGAGGACTACACCATCGCCGACCTGGCCGTGGCCACGAACTGCGGTCAGATCAAGACCGGTTCCATGAGCCGCAGCGATCGTATCGCGAAATACAACCAGCTCCTGCGCATCGAGCAAGAACTGGGTGACAACGCGATCTTCGGTGGCCGCATGAAGGTCTAGTCGCTAATCCCACACCGCCCCGCCATGAACGAACACACCGACGCAGAAAAGACCCGTGTTCAGCGTATCCTCTCCAGGCTCGTGCGCTTCCAATACTGGATCCTTCTGTGTCTGTTCGTGGCGGGCGCGGTTTTTTATTACCGCCAGCCGCTGTCGGAACCGACGGAGCTACGAGCGAAGTTGACCCAGGCCCAGGCGCTGCTTGCTGAGCGGACCCAGAAGCGCGACAAGATCGCCAACCGCATTCAATGGCTGGAAGAAGACAAGGAGTTCATCGAGTTGGCTGTGCGCGACAAGCTGGGGCGCAAGAAAAAAGGCGAGACGATCCTCCGCTTCCAAAAGTGATTCCTCCCTGTCGAAGACATCATCGGGATGTTGGACAAGGCCGCAGTCCCTGCTAGCCTCGTGACACTTCACGCATGACCATTCGTATTTTCGACCGCTACATCTGGAAACAGGTGTTTTCCGCCACCCTGACGGGCGTGATGGTGCTCAGCGGTGTGATGGTGCTCGGGAACGTCTACAAGAAGCTGGACCAACTGCTCGGCGACACGCACCTGCCGATCACGCTGGTGTTGGAGTTCATCGGGCTGGTCGTCCCATTCTCCCTGATTTTCACCATTCCTTGGGCCTTCCTGACCGGCATCTTAATCGTCTTTGGCCGCATGTCAGCGGACAATGAGATGGTGTCGATGCGCATGACCGGCACGCCCATGTGGCGCATCTGCATGCCTGTCTTTGTGCTCGCCGCCCTGCTGTGCAGCATGTGCTTCTACGTGAACATCAACCTCGCGCCCTGGGCGAAGAATCAGATGAAGCGTCTGTTTTACGACGTGATCACGGAGGATCCGATCTCCCTTTTCCAAGAAGATCGCGTGATCGATAAGTTCCCCGGCTACCGCATCTACACGGGTAAGAAACGCAGCGACGGCACGCTGGAGGACCTGCAAATCCTGAAGCTCAATGGCAACCGCGGTGAACTTTTCATCCGTGCGCGCACGGCGGAGCTAGTGGTCACACCGGGGCAACTGGACTTCGTCTTGAAACTGAAGGACGCCAACTTTGAGAAGGTGGATACCGATCTCGCCGGTGGCGTGGACAAGGTGGACACGCCCGCGATTGGCGAGACGGCCATCACCTTCCCGCTCTCTGATCTAAAGGAGAAAACCGAGCGCGTGAATGCGAGCATGAAGTCCACCACGGCTCTGTGGGGAGAGGTATGGTCAGGCAACGACAGCATCACGGGTGAACCGCTGGACAAGAAGAGCCTCTCCGTCACCAAGACGGAGGTGAGCAAGCGCTACAGCTTCTCGCTCGCGTGCATCACCTTTGCCCTGATCGGCATCCCGCTCGCGATCACCGCGCAGCGGCGAGAGACGACCATCGGCTTTGTGCTCAGTCTGGTCACGGCGGTGGTTTACATCACCCTGATCATGGTGGCCGACAGCTTGAACGAGAAGCGAAGTCTGTATCCGCATCTCCTGATGTGGCTGCCGAACGTGCTGTTCCTGAGCATCGGCGGCACGCTGTTCTACAAGCTGAGCAAGAAGTAACGCCTGATCTTGCATGAACCGCGTGAGCCGTTCATCATCGCGCCCGTGCTACCCGATACCCAGCTCACTCCGCGCCAGATCTTTCGCCTGTATGACAACGGCGCGCTCAGTCGCGAGCAGTTGCGTGAGGCATTGAACACTCATGCGCTGGAACTCATCGACGAGATGGAGGATGTGCACGCGAACCCATCGGCATCGTGGTTGGAAACGATGGTCAACAAGCACCATGCCGCGCGCCTGATCCGTCTGCACGGCGAGCCGATTGTTCGCGAGATCATGCTCGCGCTGTCGGAGCTGCCTGGCTTCGCCCCCGGTCGTTGGTTGTGGAATGCGGACCATGCCGACGTGCCCCTGCACTGCTTCCTCCGCACCCGCCGCGCCCCGCTGTTCCGCATGATAAAGATCACTTCCGCTCCCTTCGTGCTAACCGCTCTGATCGAGCACAGCGACAGCCGCAAGGACCACCTGCAACGCGAGCACTTCACTCTCGAACGCGACCGCTTCGGCGTGCTCAATGTCACGGGGCGTGCGCTTGCATGAGTCCGTCATTGGTCATTAGTCTTTGGTGATTGGTTCTGAAGTTTCCTGCCACTCCGAAAGTTGCCACGAATGACTCATGACTAATCACCCATAACTTTTTCCTCTCATGCTCACCATCGCCGTCACCGCCCCGCACGAACTCACGCTGCTCGATACGCCCGTGCCGAAACCTAGCCCGTATCAGGCCCTGGTCAAAACTGAGCGAGCCTGCATCTGCAACCAGACCGACAGCGAGCTGCTCAGCGGTCGCTTCCCGGGCATGGAGCACGCCATTCCTTTTGCTCTCGGTCATGAGAGCGTGGGCACTGTGCTCGAAGTCGGGGCCAAGGTGCGCGCCTTCAAGCCGGGGGATCGTGTGGTCGGGGGTCTCGTCTTTGACCTGCAAACCGAAGGTCTCGACTCTGGCTGGGGCGGCTTCTGCGAATACACGCTGGCCAATGATCACGAAGCGATGGTGAACGATGGAGTGGCTAATGAAGCCAATGGCTGGGTGGAAGTCTTCGAGATTCAGACGCGTGTTGATGACGACATTCCGCCTGAGCAAGCCGTGCTGCTCTGCACGTGGCGCGAGGTGCTGGGGGCCTTCCGTGACTTCCATCTGAAGCCCGGTGACGACATCCTCATTTATGGCGGCGGTCCCGTCGGCCTAAGCTTCGTGCGCTGTGCGCGCTTGATGGGCCTGGGCTGGATTGGCATCGTGGATCGCCATGCCGACAAGCAAGCCAAGGCGCTCGCCTTTGGTGCTGATGCGGTCTTTGCACCCAACGATCCGGCCTTGGCTGAACTGCCCAAGCAGCGCGGCAAGAAGCTGGATGCGGTCATTGATGCCGTGGGCAAGGCGAGCATCACCCACGCCTCGCTACCGCTCATCAAACGCGGTGGCAGCATGTGCATCTATGGTGTGCTCACCGACCCGGTGCTGCACGTGGAGAAGTCACGCGCGGATTTCAACTTTAATCTCTTCGTGCATCAGTGGCCGACACGCCGCTATGAAAAGGAAGCCCAGCCGCAGCTCTGCCAGTGGATTCGTGAAGGCAAGCTCAGCTCTGCCGACTTCATCACGCATACCTTCGCCATCCGCGACATCCAGCAGGGCTTTGACGCCGTGCATGAGCGCAAGGTGATCAAGGCGCTGCTGACTTACTGAGCCTCGACCAGCGTGGGCTTCACGCGCAGACACCTTACCTTACCGCCCGATTCCCATCCTGGCGGATGCAGCAACAGGCCGTGCAAATGCGTGGGCTTGTCGCCGAGGATGAACTCCGCTTTGATCAGGGTGAAGGTGATCGCTCCATTCTCGGCCACGCGAATGACCTGTGGCTTGTTGCTATCAATGAGGCCGTCCTCGGTGAAGAAGATGATCTTCGCAGTGGCCTCAGCGCTAATTTTTACCGCATTTGGTTGGGGTGTGAGAGTCAGGGCGATGGTCTTATCGGACTCTGCAGCGCTGGCTTGCCACGCCTCACTTTCTGAGGGACGCAGCGCCCGTTCGTGCTCGAACTTGGTTCGCCACTCGGCATCATAGGCAGGCGCGTCGGCGTGCTTCACCGGCAGCTCGATGACCAAGTCTTTGAAGCCTGGGTTGCACTCCTGATTGCAGCTCATCCATGACGCTTTGCCACCGAGCTTCACCACGCTGCCCTCTTTCAAGTCATCTGGAGGCGTGATGCGGATTGGCAGCACCACATCGCGCTCGTAGCCCTGCGCCTTGATCTGAAACATCAGCACGGGCTCCGGTTCGGGCCAATCAATCGGCTCCGCCTTGAAGCCCGCTGGCAGGTTTTGCCAAGCGATGCCTGTCGGCACGCCGACAATACCAGGATGCTGCCAATAGGTGTGGTAGCCCTGCCCGTGGTGCAGCGCTAGCCCCACATAAAACGGCTCACCAGGGCAAATGCTCGTCACCTCGCTGACCAGACGAATCTCCAGCGGCACTTCCGCTTTCACTGTGGGCACGCAGCAGAGCAGGAGAGGAAGAAATCGCAGCCAAGTCATGACCATTCTCATACGCTGTCCGCCCGACGCTGCATCTTTGATCTCTGCCAAAAAGGTGCGCTGCCTGCAGCGAAAGTTGCGTGCAGTCGATCCATTTCTATCACCAGAAGATGATGAGGGCAATCCACCACAAAAAAGGTCGCAAGATTGTCGCCAGAGATGGGTTGCATCATTCTTTCTGACAATTATAGTTCCGACATGTCTGAGTGACAGCCTCCGCCTGACCCTAATCCTATGGAAAAAAACGTTCGCCTTTCACGCGCCTGGCCAGCCTGGCACTCTCTCTTCAGTCTGTGGCTTATTTTAGCAGGCCTGCCATGCTCCGTCATCGCCGCCGAGCTGAGCTTTCAAAAGCTGTTTGGTCGATGGGCGGCAATTGCCCCGGCTTATCCCAACATGGGTGAGGTCGCATTCAGCACGGCCCTGTCGGACAAGTGGGCTTTGGTCAGCGCTCCGGGAGCTGAATACAAGGCCGGTGACGCGATCAGCGGTGGAGGCGTGGTGCAGGTTTTCAATGCTGCGACGGGGGCCTGGGTTCGCAGGCTCAGTCTTCCGACGGTTTTGGTGCACGCCTATGGGTTTGGCGAGTCGCTAGCGATCAGCGGAGACTTGGCGCTGATCGGCGCGCGGGGCGGCGACAGCCAGAACGGCGCGGCTCATTTGTTCAACCTTGCCACCGGAGCGTTGGTGCGGACGCTGGTGCCCATTGACGGAGTCACCAACAACCACTTCGGAAGCTCGGTCGCCATCAGCGGCAGCACGCTAATCGTGGGTGCTTATGGGCAGACAGCCTTCCTCCCGGGAATCGCTGGCGTGCAGGGTGCCGTTTACCTTTTCGATCTGGCCACTGGCCTGCAACTGGCCAAGCTACAGGCTGCCGACGGAGGATTGGGCGATTTGTTCGGCTACAGCGTGGCCGTGGAAGGTGGGATTCTCGCCATTGGCTCTCCGGACAACAACGCCGGGCGTGGCGCGGTTTACTTCTACGATCTCTCGACGCAAACACTGATCCAGAAGTTTCAGCCCAATTTTTCCGATGCGAATGACGGCGTGGGCACTGCCCTCGCGATGCATGAAGGGCGGGTGGTGATAGGATGTTTCGACGAGAAGGTCTTCTACTATGACCTGGAAGATGGCACCGACTTTGAACTCAACACCTTTGGTCAGGACAGCGGCTACGGGGAGAGCGTCGCCATCCATGGACCTCTGATCGCCGTCGGTGAAAATGGTGCCAACAACGACAACGGAGCCGTGCATCTCTTTAATGCACATACGGGGGCATTCCTCCGCAGCCTCACGGCACCCAATGGTGACGAGCTGGGTTTTGGCAGATCGCTCTCGCTGCATGGCACCACACTTCTTGCGGCAGCTCCCGGTGATCAAACGCAGAGCCAGAATGCAGGCTCGGCCTTGCTGATCCGGGCCATCACACAACCCATGCCGCTGGATGTCGTGGCCTCAAAGGGCAGCTTCGCGCCAGGCACCGCTGACACCAACTACGGCAGCTTTGGCGATGTGTGGGTCAATGGTCTCGGGGAACTCATCTTCTCGAATTCGCTGACCGGAGCAGCCTCCAACGCAGGCCGAGATCGAGGTGTGTTCTCTGATCTGAAGACGCCGGGCAGCACTCAATTGCTGCTCAAGCACCGCCAGAGCTACGCTGCTGACATCATCTACACCGCCGTTCCCTCCTTCTCCCTCAACGATCAGAACCTGGCGGTAGGCCTTGCCACCGTGGCCGGAAAAGGCGTGACCAGCCGCAACAACCAGCTCATCTGGTATCACGACGGCAGCACAGCAGGCACGCTGCTGAGAAATGATCAGGTCATGGCGGAACTTGGGGGCGGTAAGCTGCTTGGCACGCCGGAGATAGCCGTTTCGAACCAGCCTGCGGCCCAACGGGTGGCTACCATTTGCACGCTGCGTCAGGAAAGCATAACCGGAGTCAACGTGGCCAACGACAGCGGCCTCTGGTCAAAAGTCGTCGGTGGTGCCAGCGAAGGGTTGCGCGAAGGGGCGGCCACGATTCCTGCGCTTCCTGTCGGATCGGCTCTCGGTCAGTTTGCCCCGCGTCTGAGCTTCTATTACTCACGTCAGATCTTCAGCACCGCACTGACAGGCACCGGCATCACCACGGTCAATAATGCGGCAGTCTTCCGCAAGTTGCCAGGCGCGGCAGAAGCCCTCGTCGCCCAGAAGAATGACGAAGCGGTGCTGCCGAATGGCAATCTCCTCGCTGATGTGCGCTACTCTGCCTTCCTGGGCGAGTGCTCCAATGACGACAACGCTGTGCTGTATCGTGCAAGCCTGAGCGGCCTGCCCGCTCAGGTGAGCATTGCCAGTAACGAGGGCTTGTGGCTCCAGGATTCTGCGCTGACCCGCCGCATGGTGCTGCGCAAAGGGGATGGCATTGGCGGTGGAAACACGGCGAAGGTCGCCAGGATCATCCAATACTGGGCGCTCGGCAATTCCCCGGTCACCAACCAAGCGCTGGTTCTGGTCCAACTCACCGGCACTGGCGTGAACACCAGCAACGACCAGGCGCTGCTCCTCAGCCAAACCGACCGAAGCCTCCTGCTGCTCATGCGTGAAGGCGACGTTGCCCCCGGCTGCGCTGGAGCGCGCGTCGGCACCATCAGCCGCGTGCAGGCAGAGCCATTCATGGGCAACTATGCCGTCATTGCCAGCCTCACCGGAACCAGCACGCAGAGCGACCTCGCCTTCTTCCTCGGCAAAGGCCAGGCCGGCAACACCACCAACCAATCAGCCCTGCGCCGTCCCTTCCTCCGCCTGCGCAAAGGCCAGACCTTCGACAATCAGCCGGGCAAGGTGCTAACGCTGAGCCTGCCGACGAGCAACATCACTGCCTCTGGCGCCGCAGGCACAGGCCGCGGCCTGTGCATGAGCAATGCTGGCTACTTTGCGCTGACTGTCGGCTTCGAGAACGGTGCTACCCATGTGGTAAAGGGGCGGTTCCCCTGATCCGCACAGGCACCCGTCCATTCAGATCCCGGTCCCCGGCAAGGGGCCGGGATCTGTTCCCCCGCGCATGAGATCGAGCCGATCAAGAGCGACATTCCGCTGGTAGCGCAGGTCGATCATGATGAGCGTGTAGAGGTCGCGCACATTGCCCATCTGCTGATCATCAAGCCGCTGGCCCTGAGCCTGAGCGGATAGGATGAGATAGGCTTCGCGCAGCATGCGTTCGGCCTCGACGAGCTTCTTGCGCTCCCACAGGCTGGATGCCAAGCGGAACATGTTCGCAGCGGTGACGGTGTGCTGATCGCCCAGCGCTTTCTGATGTACGGCCAGGGCACTGCGTAGCGTGGCCTCTTCATCGTCATAGCGCTTCTGCTCATGAAGGATCGCCGCCAGGCCCATGAGCGCGCTGCCCATCATGTGATGATCCTTGCCGAAGGTCTTCTCGTAGATGCCCATGGCCTTTCGGGTTTCTTGCTCGGCCTCGGCCCAGCGCTTTTGCAATTGCAGGTTCATGGACAAGTTCAGCACATCATCCCCGACCCGCACCGCATCCAACCCGAAGTGCTTTTCATTGATGCGGATGACACGGCGAAACATCGACTCCGGGTTCTTGTAATCGCCACGCGCCTGCACCAGCAGCGCCACATTGTTCAAGCTGGCCGCGACGTCGATGTGATCCATCCCCAGGGTTTTCTCGCGCACCTTCATGGCCTCCCAGAAGGTCTGCTCGGCCTCAATGGCGCGGTTCAGTGCAACCAAGATATTGCCCAGTGTGTGCAGCACCTCGCCGACCGAAGCGGACTCGCGCCCATGAATGATCTCAGCATCTGCAAGCGTCTCACGGCAGTAGGCTTCGGCGTCGGTCACGCGGCCCAGAAGGCGAATAGTCTGCACCAACTTCATGCGCGTGTTGATGCGGGTCGGATCACTCTTGGCCAACTGCTGCTCCTCAATGCTGATGGCTCGGCGTAGCATGGCTTCCGCCTCTTTCAGCTTGCCACGATCCATCAGCACCCCAGCGATGTTGCCCAGACGCACGGCGACTTGAGGATGCTGCGGGCCAAACTGTTGTTCCGCAATGACCAATGAGCGGCGATACATCGCCTCCGCCTCATCCTTGCGTTGTTTATCATTTTGAATGGTGGCAACGCTATCAATGGCAACGGCCAGATTGTTGACCACGCTGCGCATCTGGGGCGAATCCTTGCCAAACAATTGCTCCACGATCTCGTAGGACCGGCGGTTCACCGCCTCAGACTCGGCAAACCGTTTCTGCTCCAAGTAGGAGCTGCCCAGGTTGTTGAGCGCATTCGCGTAAGACTCGGTTTTCTCCAATCCCAGCTTCTCATAGATCGACAGTGACCGCTTGGCATACGTCTCAGCATCCTTGGGGCGCTCGGCCGTGTTAAAGGTGTAGGAGGCCTTGGACAAGGCCTCGGCCAAGGGGAGAGACTCCTTGCCATGCAGTTGCTCGACTCCAGCTAGAACCTTGCTCTCCATCGCGGTGGCCTCCTCTTTTTTGCCTTGGCGCACGCAGGCAGTGATGAGTGTCGCGGTGACTGTGAGCGCATTTTCGCTTACCGGTCCGTCATTCAACTCCGCTGCGGCAAGGGCGGGGCGAAGGATGCTCTCGGCACGGTCAGAGCGCCCCTGACGCAAAAGCATGTTGGCGCGATTGTTGATGAGAGGCACGACCTCTTTGCTCCCAATGCCATAGACAGCCTCTGCCAATTCAATCGCCGCCGCGTGCGTCGCATCTGCTTCCTCGAACTGGTGCTGTTCCTCCAGCGTGTTAGCCCGCTTCGCCTTTTGCAAAGCTTCGAACACGCGCGGATCTCTGTCCTTATCGGTCAGCCCATAGGTGAACGCAGGTGGGTTGGGTGGACTGAATGCCACTGGCCCGCTCTGGGCCAAAGCCAAGCCTGACCAAAGTCCAAGACATAGCGTGCGTAGGAGGCGCGGCATCTGTTTCATAAAGGATAGCCCGAATGATGGTCTGTCGGCACCCATGATGCAAGAAGCCCCTCACGCTGGCCCGAATCTCGCCTTGCTCGACTTGCACGATCTTGACGTTAGCCGTCGCACGGTCACGCTCCGCCATCTCATGATCAAGAACCTCATCCTCGATTGGTCCGGCACTCTGGCCAATGACTTGCCTGCGGTGTTGCAGGGGCTGAACCGCATGTTGAAGCTGTTCCGCCGCCCGCAGTTGACCGAGGCGGAGTTCCGCGAGCGCTTTCGCCTGCCCTACACCGAGTTCTATGGGGAGGTGCTGCCTGGCGTGCCACTAGAGAAGCTGAAGGCGCTCTACCTGCGTTTCTTCCCCAACTCACTGCCGATGATTCCGCTGATCGATCATGCTCGTGAGTTTTTGGAATACGCGGCTGCTGAGAAGAAGCGCATGGTATTGTTCAGCAGTGCACCACTCGATCACGTGGAGGAGCAGGCCCGTCACCTGGGCGTGTGGCACTTCTTCGAGCATGCGGCCTGCGGTGTGGTGGACAAGCGCGAGCACATTGCGGCGCTCATGTCAGAGCGTGGGTTTGAGCCGCAGCGCACGGCGTTTGTCGGTGACATGCGGCATGACATTGAGGCAGGCAAAGCCGCGCGCGTGCTGACCATCGCCACCTGCACAGGTTACGAATCCGTGGCCAAGCTTCAGTCTGCCGAGCCGGATCATTTGATCGCGAACCTCAGTGAACTGCCAGCGCTGCTGGCTGCATTTGGGGCTGGAGTGCACGGTTGAATTGAGTAGTATCCTCCGATGACTTTTCTCCGCCGCCTTCTCTTCGGCTATCGCCTGTCGTTCGCCCGTTTTGACCAGCGCGCCTATGGTCAGCCTTCAACAGTAGGGAGTGGCTGTCTCGGCTTGCTGATGCGCAATCCGCGTCTGCTTATGGGGCTGTTGTTCGTCGTCGGCTCCATCTTCTATTATCAGTTCGGCACCACTGAATACCAAAACGATTTCACGGGTCGTGTGCAGAAGCTGGCTCTGCCGACCGCCGAAGAAGAAGTGGCCATGGGCCTAGCCTCGCGAGCTCCGCTGATCCGGCAGTTCGGTGGTGTGCACCCGGACACAAAAGCGCAGGCCCTGGTGGACCGTGTCGGGGAGAGACTCGTGAACTCCACTGCTGCGCGTCGGACCCCTTATCAGTTTGAGTTCCATCTGCTCAACGATAACCGAACGATCAACGCCTTCGCTCTGCCCGGCGGCCAGATCTTCATCACCTACGCGTTGCTCAGCCAGTTGAAGACGGAGGATCAAGTCGCAGGCGTTCTAGGCCACGAGATCGGGCATGTCGTGGGCCGCCATAGCAATCAGCAGATGGCGAAGAGTAAGCTCATCCAAGGCATCGCACAAGGTGCCGGTGTGGCCATGAGTGACAGCGCAGGTCAGGGCGGCATGCAAATCGCTCAGATGCTCGGCAACGTCATCAACATGAAGTATGGCCGCGAGGACGAGCTGGAGTCTGACTCCCTCGGCGTGCGCTTCATGATCGAGGCGGGTTACAACCCCGAGGAAATGATCGGAGTCATGGAAGTGCTCAAGAAAGCCGGTGGCGGCAAGCAGCCGGAAATGATGAGCACGCACCCCGATCCAGGCAATCGCATCGAGCACATCCGCGCTGAGATTGCAAAGTATCGGAAGTAGCCTGGAGCGGCTGCTTGCCCATCAGTAAATCAGGTCCCGCAGAGTTTGCTCGGGTCGTCGCACCTGGAGCACGGGAATGCCGATCGCTTGAGCTCCCGCTACATCCGCTCGCGCGTCATCACCAATGTGCAGGCAGTCTTGCGGTGCAGCCTTGGCCATGGCCAGCGCGGCCTGGAAGATGCGCGCGTGCGGTTTCGAGGCACCGACTTCGCTGGAAATGATCATGCCCTGGAAGTGGCGCGACAAGTCATGCCCCTGGAGGATGGAGCGTAGGCGCTTGTCGAAGTTCGACAGCACGTAGAGTCGGTGTCCCTTCGTGTGCAGGTGGGTGAGCAGCGGCACCACTTCATCGAAGACCATCCACGCCTCCGGCTTGGCGTAGTGGCGGTAGAGTTCATCGAACAAGGGCAGCAGCACCTCGTCGGGCAAGGGGCGACCTTTGGCTTGAGCGAAGGTCTTCGTCACCAGGGCCAGCCACCAGCTCCGATCATCATCTTCGGGCGGCTCCTCGTGCACGGGCGGTGGGCAGTCTTTCCAGGCCGCGCGAAAGGCCCACATGAGTGCTTCGCCATCGACCTTGATTCCGTGCTGGGCCGCGATGCGCTCATATACCTGGGCCACGGGGTCGCGCACTTGGATCAAGGTTCCAGCGGCATCGAAAAAGATCACGGGAGGTAGTGTGTTCATGAGCGGGGGGATCATTTGCGGAACATGAAATACACGGCTCCGCACATGCACAGCGCGGACCAGAGGAAGTCCAGTTTGGGCGGCTGTTTCATGTAGTAGATGGCGAATGGGATGAAGACGGCCAGCGTGATGACTTCCTGGATGATCTTGAGCTGCGGCAGTGATAGCACCTCGCTGCCAATGCGGTTGGCCGGCACCTGTAGCAGGTATTCAAACAGGGCGATGCCCCAGCTGAACAAGGCGGCAAGATACCAGGCCTTGCCCTTCATGTTGCGCAGGTGAGCATACCAGGCGAAGGTCATAAAGACATTTGAGCAGGTGAGGAGCACCAGGAACTTCAACACGGCGGGATTCATGGCCGCTGAACTCCACGCACGCTTCATGCCGTGCAAGGTGGAAATCGCCATGTGTCGCATACGCTCTCGGATTCCGTTTGCCCATTCGCTGCCACCGACGAAGGGAAAGTGTTGCATCCGGTGATGCTTACCCCCAAGCACCCACCATGATCCTCGATGCCACCTGCCAACTCGACTACCAGACCACGGAGGAGGTGCCCGTTGTCTTCATGCTCCGCCCCCGCAGTGGCTGGGCGCAGTGGATCATGCGTGAGGAGTTTGATATCGATCCTCAGGTCCCGGTCGTCGAGTTCACTGATGTGTATGGCAATCTCTGCCAGCGCACCATCATGCCCTGGGGTGCCTTTCATGTCTCCGTGCGCTACCGCGTGCTCGTGCCTGACGTGGTGGATGCCGACGCGTATGCGCCGTTGATGCTCGTGCAGCAGCTACCGCCTGAGATCCTGCATTTCCTTCTATCGAGCCGCTACTGTCAGTCGGACCAGCTATCGCAGCTAGCGCTGTCCATCGTTGGAAATGCGCAGCCGAATTACGGGCAGGTGGCGACAATCCGCACCTGGATTCACCAGAACATCCGCTACGTCTCCGGCTCCAGCGATAGTTCCACCTCCGCGCTGGAGACCGCGAATACCAGGCGCGGCGTGTGTCGCGACTTTGCCCACCTCGGCATCGCGCTCTGTCGTGCGCGCAATGTCCCAGCCCGTATGGTCGTCGGGTTCCTCTATCAACTCCAGCCGATGGACTTGCATGCTTGGTTTGAGGCTTACATCGGCGGTCGCTGGTTTACCTTTGATGCCACCGAAGCAGTGACGCGAGGCAACCGCATCGTCGTGGCTTACGGTCGCGACGCGGCCGATGTCGCCCTGGCGACCATGTTCGGTGGCTTCACCATGCAGAACATGAAGGTCACCGTGACAGTCCCGTAAGGACGCGGGGCACGTCCGCCTTGAATGGCAGGAAGACCGTCTTCACCTCGGCGGGGCTTGTGTCCACAGGTGCCCATGGCGCCCCTCGTGGTGCGCGCCTGCCGCCCCAGTTGCGTCTCCACCACCGGCAAAATTCCCAAGGTGGCCTCCTCGCCCTGATTTTCGGAGCGAGGTGCGCGTGATGGAATAGCAGGACGTAGAACGTCTTCTGAAAATCAAGGATTCTAAATATATATAACCACAAGGTTGAATGAAAATGTACTGAATATAATGATAATTATCAGACAATCCACTCCTGGAGGAACTTGTGAGGCCGCTTGGTCGCTAGAAGCCCCGAGTCGCAGTTGGCTGCGTGCTGCCGTGGTGATGCTTGGGCTGGTTTTGAGCGTTCTGGGCAAGACTGTAGCTGCGGGTGGGTGATCTGGCCTGGAGTGACATGAACAACAATGGCATCAAAGACATGAACGAAATTGGGGTGTCGGGCATCACGGTCGAGCCGCGGGGGGCAGTGCCCATTGGGGTGGAGGAAAATGGGTTCATCAAGGAAGACCAGCTCCACGGCTCCAGCCCGCCTTGCTTGCGCTTCCAGCGCCGCCGCGCCTTGCGGACGTCTTCGCGGTCTTGTTCGGCAGCGCGGCGCGTCTATTTTTGTCAGCCCCATGTCCACGAGCACATAGTGGATCGCAGGCAGAGTGCACTCCAGCCCCAGGGCTTCGCGCAGTTCGGCCAGCGTCATGTCAGGTTTGCGCTTGAGGTGCTTGCCAATGGCAATGCGGTGCTCGGCAACAATGAGCTTTTTGCGCCCGGCGAGGTAATGCCGGGCCTTGATGCAGCCGGTCTTCTTGCGCTGCTGCAACAGCTTCTTAACCATGCCGTGTGAGACTCCAAAGCGCCGAGCGATCTGTTCCTGGGTGCCTTCACCTCGGTCACAGGTGCTTAAGATTCGTTGACGTAGATCAAGGGAGAGTGTGGCCATGCTCTCTTCTCACACTCTCTTGCCAGTTTTCTACATTAAAATTTGATGGGCTCTAAGCATTCCCCCACGTCGGCTCTGCCTTCCACCTTTCAGGGAAGGCAGCGCCCAGGGGCGAGCGATTCAATCGGGTTTTACCCCAGCGCTAGTGCTCCGCCCTCACTCAACTCCCTCTTGCCAAAGCTCTTCAAGCCTGTGTGACCCATGCCATGGGCGACGGCCATCCACATGCGGTTGTGCGAGGTGTCCTTGAACTTCAGCGTGCGGCCCATCTTGAAGCCAGCACCTCCGCCGACCATGACGTAAGGGATGTTGTCCAGCGAGTGGCTGTTGCCCTTGCCCAATTCGTTGGTCCAGACCAGCAAGGTATTGTCGAGCATGTTGCCATCGCCAGTAGCCTCCGGTGTCTCGCTCAGGCGCTTGGCTAGATAGGCAAACTCACCGGCGAACCACGTGTTGATCTTCATCAGCTTGGCGTAGCTGTCCTTGTTGTCGTCGGGATCGTGTGACAGCGAATGGTGCCCTTCCTCAATGCCGAGCCAGCGCATCTGGGCCATGCCGACGCTGCGCATGAACTGGAGTGTGGCCACGCGCGCCATGTCATTGGCGAGCGCATTGACCAGCAAGTCGATCTGCACGCGGCTGATCTCTGGCGTGTTGTCGTTGAGCAGTTCAATGCTCGGATCGACCTGCGGCACGGGGTGCGCGAGATTGCCTTGCTTGTCACTGTCTTGCAGGTCCTGCTCCAGGCTGCGGACCAAGGTCATGTGCTGGTCGAGCAACGCCTTGTCGCGGGCGCTGAGTTTGGACGACACACGCTTCAAGTCGGCACGCACATCATCCAGGATGCTGACCAGACTCTCCTTGTCCTTCATCTGGCCATACAGCTTGCTCAGCATTTGGTGCGGATCATCAATCGGTGCCACGGGTTGATTGCCTCCCGCATAGCTCATGCGCGTCCAGGGATCGGCGCGATCAGGCACAGCCACGCCGAACTCCAGGGAACCAAAGCGTGTGCGCGTCTCCGCCTTGGATTGGAGGTGGTTTTTGATTTCTTGGTCGATGGAAATGTTGCTCGCCCAGCCTGCGGGATTGCCACCGCCGCCCATGATGTTGCCCTTCAGCAACTCATCGCAGGTCAGCAAACAACTCATGCCGCGCATGTGGCTGTCGCCGTCGCCACGCACCTTGTTGGCGATGCCGTGAAGGATTAGGGTTTTGTCCTTGTAAGCCTCCAACGGCTTCAGGATCGATTTGAATTGGGCATTGGCTCCCTCGTGATCAGGCCAGAACTCGTTCGGCAGCGTGCCGTTCGGCGAGAACATGATGATCAACCGCTGGCGGCGCTGGGGCGTCGGGGCACCCGTCAGGCTAGGCAACCCAGCGAGGAACGGCAGCGCAGCAGCAGTTATGCCGAGGTCGCGGAGGAACTGACGACGTTGAAGGGTTTTCATGGGGGTGAAAAAGTTACGCTTCTGACCCCAGGGTCTTGCGCATAACTTCGCCCCAGACAGCCATTTTACGAAACTTCCAAGCCTTGTGTGTCGGTCAGCTTTGCTCCCTTGACGATGAGGCCCGTCTGAATCGTCTTGTTCAGATTCGCAGCGATCAAGTCGGCGTCAGTAAAATCAGCCTCGGTCAGGTTGGCTCCTTCTAGATTGGCGCCTGAGAGATCAGCTCCACAAAGCCTTGCGCTGCTCAAGTTGGCATGACGCATCGACACACCGCCGAGATCAGCCCCGCTCAAGTCGGCACCGCTCAGATTAGCGCTGTCGAAATTGGACCCACTGAAATCGCCCTCCGACAGATTCGTGCCGCTCAGATCAGCTTTCGTCAAGGTGGTGCCCACAAACTGGACGCGCGCCAAGTTCAGGCCCGACAGCACATTGCTCGCGAGGTTCATACCCGTTTCATCGAGCTTGCGCCCGCTTTTGCCTTCGCTTTCGAGCCATTGAATGTGCGCGAGGAGTTTTTCGTTGGTGATCGTTGCCATACCCTGAACCATGGAGAGGGAGGCGTAGGGCTGCAAACGAAGATACGTGCGGTATGTCAGCAACTCGAGAAGCCCAAAAGGCTC
>Ga0247834_1004683_pt1 | contig 16961 bp, 14 predicted proteins | sample LaCruzMarch2015__8_FD_187118 | JGI IMG/M metagenome (GOLD analysis project Ga0247834, IMG submission 187118) | Freshwater microbial communities from meromictic Lake La Cruz, Castile-La Mancha, Spain - LaCruzMarch2015_12m | ecosystem: Environmental > Aquatic > Freshwater > Lake | place: Spain...
CACACTCGTGAAAGCCAATGCCGAGCACTCAGAGCCAAGGGTGATCCGATGCGATGAAAGCTCCGCCATCGTGAGATGAAAAAACTCTCCGCGACCTTGCATCTTGAAGGTTTTGCAAGAGGCTCTAGTGTGTGTGTTTGTTTGTTGGGCTGTTGGTGTTTGTGTGTTCCAAATCTGATTTCCAGAAGGAATCTGTATTTGGAATATGGTATTTATAGCAAATCTGAAAAAAGCATCAACAATAATTTCCATAATTATTCACATATATATTACATCCGCTACCAATCGCGCTGAAACTAATGCGCCAGTTCGGCAGGATCGGATTGACCGGCTGGCATAAATGTATGCTTTCCCGTCAGCATCCGCTGAGCACGCACCTGGCTCGCTGCCATACTCGCGCAGCCAATTACCCCGCCAATCATGCAACCCAGAATCAAGATCGCCCTCGTCGGTGCCGGCATGTTCGGCGGAGATGTTCATGCCCGTGCCTACGCGGACTTGCAGCGCTTCGGCATCGCAGGGCAGCTCGCCAGGGTGGGGCTGGACCGGTACTCGCGCGACCTGGCAGGCGTGCAGTTTGATCTGGTGGCAGTGGCGACACGGTCGGAGAAATCGGCGCTCAAGGCTGCGGCGGCCTTCAAGGAGCTGACCGGTCATGAGCCGGGCGCTTTTCATGGCGAGGAGCCGTGGCAAGACATCTTGCGGGAGATTCCTGACCTGGATGTCATGGCCGTCGCCACACCCGACCATCTGCACACACAGCCCATCCTGGCCGCGCTTGCGCAGGGTGTGCATGTGCTGACGGAAAAGCCCATGTGCATGAGCATTCATGAGGCGGATGAGATCATCGCCGCCGCCCGCGCGAAAAACCGCGTGGTGGCCGTGGACATGCACAAACGCTACGACCCTGACCATCTGCGCATCCGCGATGACATCCAGAAACGCATCGGCACGCCGCTCTACGGTACGGCCTACCTGGAGGAGCCGCTGGAGGTGAGCACCAGCACCTTCAAGTGGGTGGAGAGCAGCGATCCCTTCAGCTATGTCGGCCCGCACTGGACGGACCTCATCTGGAGCTACTACCACAGCAAGCCCGTCTCTCTCACCGCCATCGGCCAAAAGAAGCGTCTCATCCGCGACGGCATCAACGCTTATGACGCCGTGCAGGTGCGTGTGGACTACGACAACGGCATGAGCATCAACTTCCACAACAACTGGATCACGCCGCCCGACTTCGAGGCACCGGTGAACCAGGGCCACGAGATCGTTGGCGCGGACGGCAAGGTGGAAAGCGACCAGCAGTACCGCGGCTTCCGCTGGTGGAATGCCGGTGGTGGCAGCCGCACGAGCAACAACCACTTCACCCGCGAGGTGACGCGGCCCGATGGCACCAAGGGCTACATCGGCTACGGCGTGGACAGCCTCACCGTGGGCCTGGTGGCGGTCTGCGCCGTCAAGTTCCATGGCGCGACGCTGGACGAGGTGGCGCACCTTTACCCCACTGCCGAGGATTCCCGCATCACCTGCGCCATTGTGGACGCGGCGGCGCGTGTGCGTGACCTGAACTTCAAATACATCAGCGAGGGCAAGGGCGCGCCCGTGACCGCGCGCTTCGGCAGCGATGGCATCACCATCGTGGACCCGCACCGCGCCGCAGAAGGGCCGCAGGCCGTGTTTGAGCGCATCTACGACCGTCCGCTCTGACACAGCGGCTACTCTTTCAGCGCCGCAGGACGATGGCTCGGAATCTGCGCCTTGAAGTCGCCCAGGCTATTCCAGCGTGCGTGCTCATTGAGGTCCACCTCGGCGATTGCCACCGTGCCCCACTCTGACGCCTTCGCCAGCACCTCGCCGAAATGGTCATAGATGCCGGAGATCATCCACTGGTGCTGACGCTCATCCGTGTAGGTGCTGCTGACGATATAAACGTGGTTCTCACAGGCGCGCGCGGCGGCCAGCAGCGGATTGCAGCCCCACACTGGCCAGGCGATCACCTCCGCACCTTGGATGGTCAGCGCGCGCGCTACCTCGGGGAAAAAGCCGTCGTAGCAGATCATCATGCCGATTTTGCCAAAGCGCGTGTCAAAGACCGGATACTCGCGCCCCGGTGTGACGCCCGCCTCGACCTCACTGCGCGGCAGGGTGACTTTGCGGTACTTGCCCACCAGGTTGCCATCCGGCCCAATGAGCGCGGAGGTGTTGTAGATCGTCCTGCCCTCGCGCTCCACCAGCCCGGCCACGATGTAGAGATCATGCTCTTTGGCGAGCTTGCCAAAGTAGTCCGTGCTTGGTCCCGGCACAGTCTCCGCGCACTCGTGCATCTTCTTGCCGGTGCCATAGAACGTCAGCGTCTCTGGCAGCACCACCAGATCGGCCTTCTGCTTCGCCGCCTCGGCGATCAGCGGGGCGAACTGTGGCGGCTTGTCCTCCGGGTTCTTGCCTTCCTTGGGTTGCAGATGGATCGTCGCCAGCCGCACCTTGCGCGGCGCGGGCGCGGGCACTTCAGTCAGCGTGACATCACTCCACTCGACGCGCGCATTCTCCGCCCATTGCAGGTACAGCTCGATCTTTGCCTGCTTTGCCTTCGCAGGCGCGCGCAGGGTCGCTTCAAACCGGCCCCACTCACCCTGCGCGCTGCCGAAATCAGTCGGATACTCCGGCTCCGCACGTGGGACCGTGCCTTTCGCGTAACCGCTTTTCGCTGGTTTCTCCCAGCTCACCGGCTGGCCTTTCTCATCCTGCCAGAGCACCCGCGTCACAACGCTGCGGCGCGGATCGGGCACATCGCGATGCTTCCGCCACGCCTCGAAGCGGTAATGCTTCCCGCCTTCCACCGGCAGCACCTTTTCCCAGCAGCCGATCCACTGCTCCCCGGCCCCGGTTTCGATCACCAGCCCGCCGCGGCCAGCGCGTCCGGCCTTCGGATTCAACACATGCACCGGAGTCGCCTCGGCACGCGGAGAGGAGAAAGACCAGCCATCGGGCGAAAGTCCGCACAACGGACCGGCGGCCAGCAATGAGGCAATAAAGAGGATCAGGCAGGGGCGTGTCATGCTTCCTGTACGCCGCGCGTCCCAGTGTTCCTTCCTTGGCAGGCCGGGCCGCGCGGTGTAATCTCCAACAATGATCTCGACGAAGAACCCCTTTCCCGGAATGAATCCGTTTTTGGAGGAGGACTGGCAGACAGTCCACCATGCCTTGCTCGGAATCATCTGGACTGAAATCGGCGGCCAGCTTCCGCAGGGACTGCTGGCGCGTCAGGAGCAACGTCTTGTGATTGATGAATACGATCCGCCTCATGGCTATGTGGCGGACGTGAGAATCACTGAAAGCTGGAAACAAGGCATCGCCCCCTCCTGGACACCAGAGCAGGACAGGGTTGGCACCATCGCCATCGCCGAACCGGAGATTTTTCATGTGGACAAGGAAGTTGAGCGCTGGATCGAGATTCGCACGCAGGAGGGCAAAGTGGTCACGGTCATCGAGCTGCTCAGTCCCGCCAACAAAGGCTCAGGCTCCACTACCTACCGGATGAAGCAGCGCGACTACCTCGAGAGCACGACCAGCCTCGTGGAGATTGACCTGCTGCGCGGCGGCACCTTTGTCCTGCCGGTGCCGTTGGAGCATGTCCAGCGGCGCATTCAGAAACATGGCACGTATTACCACATCTGCGTCAACAGAGCCTGGCGCGCAGGATTTCGCGAGCTTTACGCCTGGCCGCTGCGCGACCGCATCCCCGCCTTTCGCATTCCGCTGCGGGAGACGGACAAGGACATCGCGCTCGATCTCCAGCCGCTCCTGGACCGCTGCTATGAGGTGGGCCGCTACTACACCGGCCGCTTCGACGAGCTGCCGCAGCCGCCTTTTCCGCCCGATGAGGCCGAGTGGGTGATCGAGCGCCTGCGCGCCGCCGGGCTGCGGGAGTGAGAGACCAAGGTTTCTCTTTCCCGCAGGGCAAAAGCCCGTATTCTCCGCCCCCCTTATGATCAAAGTCGGTCTCGTCTCCCTTGGCTGCGCCAAAAACCTCATTGATTCCGAAATCATGGTCGGCCACCTCCAGCAGGCGGGCATGACCATGACACCGGAGGCCGACCTGGCCGACGTGCTCATCATCAACACCTGCTCCTTCATTGACATGGCGAAGAAGGAAAGCGTCGGCGCGGTGCATGAGGCCGTGGATGCGCGCGGCGAGTCGAAGAAGCGCAAGAAGCAGAAGATCATCGTCGCCGGCTGCCTGTCGCAAAGGTTCGCGCAAGAGCTGCCTGGCCTTATGCCCGAGGTGGATGCCTTCATCGGGCTGGACCAGATCACGCAGGTCGCCCCCATCATCCAGGGTCTCATGGACAAGGAGAAGGGCGGGCAGGAAAACCTCGTCACCCGCCAGCCGCAGTACATCCCCGACTACGACACGCCGCGCTTCCGCCTCACGCCGAAACACTTCGCCTACATCAAGATCGCCGAGGGCTGCAACCATCCGTGCTCATTCTGCATCATCCCGCGCATCCGTGGTCGTCATCGCAGCCGCACGCAGGAGAGCGTCGTCAAAGAGGCGCGCCAGCTCATCGCCAGCGGCGTGAAGGAGATCAATCTCATCTCCCAGGACACCACCTACTTCGGCATGGACAAGTGGACCGACGAGCGCCCGAAGCCCCGCAGCGGCGTGGATTCCACCAAAGGAGAATCCCTTTCCACCCTGATCCGCGAGCTGAACGCCATCCCTGGCGACTTCTGGATTCGTCTGCTCTACACCCACCCGGCGCATTGGAGTGATGACTTGATTCAAGCCATCGCCGAGAGCCCGAAGGTGGCCCGCTACATTGACATCCCGCTGCAACACATCAGCGACAACATGCTCACGCTGATGAAACGCGAGACCGACGGCGCTTACATCCGCGGCCTGCTCAAGCGCATCCGCAAAGGCATCCCCGGCATCGCCATTCGCACCACCTTCATCGTCGGCTTCCCCGGCGAGACCGAGGCCGACTTCAATGAGCTTGTGCAGTTCATCGAAGACGAAAAATTCGAGCGCGCCGGCGTCTTCAACTACTCCCGCGAGGAGGACACCCGCGCCGCGAAGATGGAAGGCCAGATCCACCACATGACGCGCAAGGCCCGTTGGAATGAAGCCATGCGCTCCATCCAGCGCGGCGTTGAGTTCGTCAACCGCCAGCAGGTGGGAAAAAAGATGCGTGTCCTTGTTGAGGAACCCGGCGTCGCCCGGAGTGAGATGGACGCCCCGGACATAGACACCACCGTCTTCGTGAACAAGAAACTGCCCATCGGCAGCTTCGCGGATGTCACGATCAAGGAATGGCGCGGATACGATCTTGTGGCCGCCTAAGTCAATGCTGCATGAGGGTCTTGCAAGCGCTTGTGTCCTGGCGAAAGTCTGCGCGCCCTGACCGTGACGGGGTACGTTTCCCTCCAACCTGATCCTTTATGAAAACACGTCTGCTCGTCCCCGCCCTCCTCGCCCTAACCAGCTTCACGGCGCTGGCTGAGGTGCGCCTGCCTGCTCTTTTCAGTGACAATCTCGTGCTCCAGCAGCGCAAGCCCCTGCCGGTCTGGGGCTGGGCAGCGGCGGATGAGGACGTGACGGTGACCTTCGCCGGGCAGACGCAGGTGACGCGCGCAGACCTGGACGGGAAATGGCGGGTGACGCTGGATCCGTTGGTCGCCAGTACGCAGCCTGCGGACCTGGTAGTGACGGGGAAAAACACCCTGACACTGAAAAACATCCTGGTGGGTGAGGTCTGGGTGTGCTCCGGTCAGTCAAACATGCAGTGGACGGTGAGCCAAGCGGGCAATGCGGCGCAGGAGGTAGCAGCGGCGAACTTTCCCCAGGTGCGCATGTTCAATGTGGAGCGTGTGCCCGCGCAGACTCCCGCGACGGATGTGAAGGGCGTGTGGCAGGAGGCCAGTCCGACCACAGCGGGCCAGTTTTCCGCCGTGGCATACTTTTTTGGCAGGCATCTGCATCAGGCACTGAAAGTACCGGTGGGCCTGATCAACACCTCCTGGGGCGGCACGCGCGTCGAGGCCTGGGCTAGCCGGGAATCGCTGGAGGAGCGCCCGTGCGCCGCTCAGTTGCTCAGCGATTGGGAGGGCATCCGCCAGAGCTGGGACGCAACGGCAGAGGCAGCGAAGTACGACGTCGCCAAGGCGGAATGGCAGGCGCAGGTGGCGAAGCTCAATGAAGAAAACGCGAAGCTGCCCGCCGAGCAAAAGCAAAAGCTGCCGCCCGCACCACGCCCACCGGACGACCCGAACAAGACGCCGCAATTCCCCGCCGTGCTCTACAACGGCATGATCGCGCCGTTGATCCCGTATGCCATTCAGGGTGCGATTTGGTACCAAGGGGAGGCGAACCAGAAGCGGGCCTTTCAATACCAGGAGCTACTGCCCAACCTGATCAATGACTGGCGCACGCGTTGGAATGACGAGTTCAGCTTTCACATTGTACAACTGGCCAGCTTTGGCAACGGCCTACCGGTGGCAAAGGAGGCAGGGATAGCGGACGCTTGGGCGGAGCTGCAAGAGGCGCAATTCCTCACCGCTATCACGCTGCCAAAGACCGGCCTGGTGGTGACCAATGACATCGGCGATGAAAAGGACATCCACCCAAAAAATAAGCAAGAGGTGGGCCGCCGCTTGGCGTTGTGGGCTTTGGCGAAGGATTACGGACGCACGGACACGGTTTTCAGCGGGCCTATGTATAAGAACAGTGTGATTGAGGGCGGCAAGGTACGTATCCAGTTCGACCACATCGGCAGCGGCCTGAAAACTCGCGATGGTGGGGAGCTGCGGCACTTCCAGATCACTGGCACTGACCAGAAGTGGGTCTGGGCGCAAGCGGTGATCGAGGGCACAGAAGTGGTCTTGAGTAGTGATGCAGTGCCGCGCCCCGTCGGCGTGCGCTACGCCTGGGCGGCCTGGCCAGAGGGGGCAAACCTAGTGAATGCCGAAGGGCTGCCAGCGAGTTGCTTCCGTACGGATGAATTCATCCCCAGCACAATGGGGGTGACCTCACCTTTCCAGGATGTGCAGAAAGCGGTGGTGAAGTAGGTCGCGAGACCGAGTGTACTTTCTTTTGCCAGTGACGTGACAGATGGCGAGAGTGCCCTACCTTTGCCTCTACCATGCGTCTGCTCCGAGTCGAAAACCTCCAGGTCCATTTCCCGATCCGCACGGGCTGGCTGCGGCGTGACGTGGTGCGGGCGGTGGATGGCGTGAGCTTTGAAATACCGGAGGGCAAAACACTCGGCCTAGTGGGAGAGAGCGGCAGCGGCAAGTCCACCATCTCCCGTGCGCTGCTAAAGCTGATCCCGCCTACAGGGGGCAAGGTCTTGTACGGCGGCAAAGAGATACTGGGTCTACGCGAGGCGGAGTTCCGCCCACTGCGCAAGGAGATGCAGATGGTGTTCCAGGATCCCATCGGATCGCTGAACCCGCGCATGACCATTGAGGCGGTGCTGGGGGAGCCGCTGGGGATTCATTTCAAAGGCATGTCCAGGGCGCAGCGGCGGGATGTGAGCGCGGCGCTACTGCACCGCGTGGGCCTGTCTGTGGACTCGCTGGAGCGCTACCCGCATGAGTTCAGCGGCGGCCAGCGGCAGCGCATCGGTATCGCCCGGGCGCTGGCCGTACAGCCGAAGTTTCTAATCTGTGACGAGCCTGTCAGCGCGCTGGATGTGAGTGTGCAGGCATCCATTCTGAACCTGCTAAAGGACTTGCAGGATGAGTTCAAGCTGACCTACCTCTTCATCGCCCACGATCTGGCCGTGGTGCGGCATATGAGCGATGACATCATCGTCATGAACCATGGTGTTGTGGTGGAAAGCGGCACTGCTGAGGATGTGTGTGAGCGCCCGCAGCATGACTACACCCGTAGGCTGCTGGCTGCCATCCCGGCGCTGAGCTAACACTTTGTTTCACTATGACCCCGCTTTTCAAGAAATTCCTTGGTATCAACTGGATCCTCATGCTGACGATGGCGGGGCTGCTGACCTTTGGCGTGTACGCCATCTTCAACGCCTCCTCCTTCCGCGAGACGACGGACCTTGCGCTCAAATGGCGGCAGCAGATTACCTGGATCGGCATCGGCCTGCCCTTCCTCTTCATCGCGGCACTCATTGACTACAAATGGGTGCGCTGGGCATGTTGGCCGATGTATTTGATGGGCATCGGAGGTCTTGTTTATCTGCATCTTTACGGTGTGGAGATCAAGGGCAACAAGAACTGGATATTCATCGGTGGCGTCTCCGTGCAGCCCTCGCAGTTTGCCATCATGGCGGGAATCGTGATGCTGGCGGTGGTCTTCGGCGAGTTGCCGCGCATGTGGCCGGTCTTCCGCAGGCCGTGGCTGCGCATCCTTGTGGGCGGGCTGATGGCCGGCGTGCCGGCGGCGATGGTTATCAAGGAGGATCTTGGCTCCGGCCTGGTCTGGGGGCCGGTCTTCCTGGCCATGATGCTGGCGGGTAGCATCCCCTTCCGCTACATGATCACTATGGTGCTCGGCGCGCTGTGCGTGGTCCCCATCGTGTACTTCTTTGTGCTGAAGCCCTACCAACAGGCGCGCATTGACACCACCTGGCATTTGCTGACCAATCAGATGGAGAAGGTGAACACGCGCGGCGACGGCTGGGTGCCGAACTTTGTGCAGACGGCGGTGGCCTCCGCTGGTTTTGTGGGAAAGGGACCGATGTCAGAGAAAGTGGCTGATCAGCGCTCCATCCACCGCATGTTCTACCCGGAGACGGAGTCCTTCAGTGACTTCATCTTCAGCGTCGTGTGTGAGGAGTTCGGCTTTCGCGGCGCGGTGCTGCTGCTAACTGGGATCGCCCTGCTGCTGCTCCAGGGGGTCTTTGTCGCTTTTTTTGCCCGCGACCAGGTAGGGCGGCTGATGGTCGTGGGCGTGGTGACGATGCTCTTTGCCCACACCTTCCAAAACGCAGGCATGAACCTGAGCATGCTGCCCGTGATTGGCCTGCCCATGCCTTTCATCAGCTACGGCGGCACTTTCATGATCGTCACCCTTTTCCTCATGGGCATGATGCAGAGTGTGTGGGTCCACAGGAACATTTCCCCAGCAAAGAAGAAGACACTGGGCGGGCGTGTTGACCGCGATGACGAAGACGAGGGCTGACGGGCTGCAGTAGCACATCTTGGCAGTTGTGCGGCGGCGCGTTCTCCGCTTTCATCTCTGCCATGCTTGAACTCATCAGCGTCGCCCGCGTCTTGTCGCGGCACGGACAGGAATCCCTCCAGGTGCTGGAGCAGGTTAGTTTTGCCGCGCCCAAAGGGCACCTCATGGCCATCGTCGGCGCGCCTGGCAGTGGTAAGAGCACACTTATCGGCATCTTAGCCGGCCTGCTGCGGCCTACCGGCGGGAGTGTCATCTTCCAAGGAAAAGATTGCGTGAAGCAGCGGCTACACCCGAACAGCATCGGCCATGTGCCCGCTGCTGACGATGTTTTGAACGCGGCGCTGACCGTGCGGGAAAGCGTGATGAGCGCGCTAATGCTGCGCGTAGCGGACCAGACCAGAGATCAGCGTGTGGGGAAGGCCTCGCATCTGCTCGTGGGCCTCGGCCTAGAAACGCTGGCCTCCCAGCGTGTCAGCACGCTGACGCTGCCGCAGCGCCGTCGGCTGAAGCTGGCCCTGGCTCTGGTCAGCGACCCAGCACTGGTAGTGTGTGATGAATTTACCGATGGCTTGGATGTGAAGTCAGAGCAGGAGCTGACCGCTCTACTGAAATTCGTCGCAGCCGACCATCCCGCGCGTGTCGTCATCCACGCCACTCAGACGCTCGGCAATCTCCCCGCCTATGACACCGTGGTCATTCTGCATGAGGGCCGAGTGTGCTTCCACGGCCCCTCGCGCGCCGTGTCCCACTATTTCAGCGTCACCACGGTGGAGGAGCTTTACCCGCGCCTGGCCAAGCGCCCCGCCCAGCGCTGGGGCGACTCTTGGACACGCCACCGCGATTCGTATTACGATGCCTTTAAGCTCGGCAACGTGCGGGCCTCCGCGCCCGAAGACGAGGAGGATGGCACCGACCCAGACCGCATCTCCCCGCCCACGGAGACAGGCTTTGGAACCGGTGATGCCAGCACAGAGACGGCCTGCCCGCCCGCCCCTGCACTACCTTCGGTGATCGCTCAGGCAAAGCACCTCATCCAGCGCCGCTGGACGACGCTGCACCGTAGCACCGGGGAGTGGAGCAAGCAGCTCGCCATCTTCCTGCTTTCTCCCGTGGTGGCAGCGCTGCTGGTATCCCCCAACATGCACTTCCTCAAGGATTTAGCCGCCGCTCCCGGAGCGCCCGCGCTGCTCTGGCCTGCGGCCTACACCTGTGCGATGGCGCTTTTTGTGCAAATACTGCTGGTGCTAATGATGAGCGTGCGCAATGGCGCGCGTGAGATCGCCGCCGAGCGTGCCGTGTATGAGCGCGAGCAAACCGGCGGTCTGCGCACCTCTGCCTATCTGCTAGGGAAGCTGGGCTTTCTCATCCCCATCGTGCTTTTGCAGTGCTTTTCGTTGGGCCTATTTCTAGACATGACCACCGGCAGCCTGCCGGGCCACGGCCTGCCGCGCCTGCTGCTGCTGGCGCTGACGGGGCTGGCCTTCACCAGCCTGTGCCTGGGCATCTCCGCGCACAACCGCAGTGCCGAGCGCGCGCACAGCGCGTGCTGGATGTTACTCTTTGCCAATGTGCTGCTGGCCGGCGCGCTGCTGGGCTTCCCTCGCATCCTGGGCGGCGTGTTGCAGCCTCTCAGCACCGCCTATTATGGCTGGTCTGGCAGTGTCGAGACCCTGAACGGCACGGCAGTTTTTGAGCCGCTGACGCAGTTCGTTCGCACCTGGTTCGCCACCCCCGTCCTCGCCATTTCCGCGTTGGGAGGGCACTTTGTTGTGGGCATCGTGCTGACGCTCACGGGCCTGCGCAGGGGACGCTGAAACACATCCATCAAGCCCCAGGCTGCCAGTCACCGCTCACTGGTTCACGGATGTCCACCGCCTCAATGCCGGCGGGGTGAGTGAAACGGATGCGCCTTTGCCGGAACAGCGCGCCCAGAGCCTGCTTGAAAGCTTTCTTACTCGTGTCAAACCTCAAGCGAATAGCCTCCGGCGGGCTGTCATCATCAAAGTCAAGCCTCCCTCCCCCAGCCCGTAGTGCCTGCAGGATGCGGTCCGTCAGCGGAGCCACGCGCTGATAGCCGGAGGCATCCAGGCTGAGGTCAATCTTACCGCCCGGATGAATGGCTGCGACGAACCCTTTCAACTGCTGCCCCGCCTGCAGCGGCGCGCCGACATTGGTGTGGTAGAGCAGGCCGATATGCGTGCCCTCAATGATGGCGTTGTAACCCAGCGGCGTCCTGTGAGTGATGAGCAGGTTCACCGCCTGGGCTTTCTTGAAGGGCGGCTGCTGACGACTGAGATGCTTGTTCAGCTTCGTGGTGGCGATGATGCGGTCCGTTTTCTCATCCACCATGACGTAGGCCACCACCCGGTCCCGCACCCGCACAGGCTCCGCCTGCTCACGAAAGGGCAGCAACAGATCCTTCGGCAGCCCCCAGTTCAAAAAGGCTCCCACGTTGCGGTTCACGCTCACGACCTCCAGCGTGGCAAACCCGCCAACCATCGCTAGCGGCCGTTCCGTCGTCGCGATGATGCGGTCCTCGGAGTCGCGGTAGATGAAGACCTCCAACTTCTCATCCAGCTTCGTGCCGCTCGGGACGTAACGGTTCGGCAGCAGGATTTCTCCATGCTCCCCACCGTCCAGGTAGATGCCCTGCGGCGTGCTGTAGAGGACGGTGAGGGCGTTGAGTTTGCCGAGAGATGCCATGAGCGCGGTGTCTCCAGGTTACCGCTTGAGACCCGCGATGAGCTTTGCTCCATCCAGGGTCAGGAGCGCCTTCACATCCAGAACCAGCTTCGGGAAAATACGGCTGCGCAGATGATGATCCCGCCCGGCGGTCTGCCGCACATACTGCCCCTCCTCCAGGACGAACCAGTCCACCTCCCTGTCCTGCGTGCGCCAGACGATGTATTCGCTGACCCCCGTGCGGCGGTAAACGCGCAGCTTGTCTCGCAGGTCAATGCTGGCCGTGCTGGCTGCAACCTCGACCACAAGCTCTGGCGCACCGCAATGGTAGCCCTTTTTGTTCAGCCAGACACGACCACCCTTCCTGGGTTTCGAGCAAAGCATCGCATCAGGATGGAAGGAATTTTCCGTGTCCAGGAGCAGCGTGGCGTTGGTATAGAACTCCAGGTCATGCTCAATGGCGAAGGTGCCAATCCAGTTTTGCATGCTCCGTGACTGCTGAGAATGATCCAATGCGATTCGATAATGGAGATTTGCCACTCCTTCGATCAACTCGGCTTTCTTGATGTCATGATCCTCCTCGTAACTGCGCGGGAACTCCGTCAGGGTCAGCATGTCCCCGTTTTCCATGTGCAAGACTTTGGTCGGCGGTACCGGACGTTTCCTGGTCGCTGTGGCAATCATGGCTGTACCTTTACCCATGAAGGCTGTCACCGCCAACCTGTTCTTGGCAGGTGGAAACACGTCATGCCGCCACTCGCTGAAATCGGGTCATGCTACTTCAGCGCATGGGCGCTCGTGCTGATACCCTTCACATAGCCTTTGAAGCCGTAGGCTGACGGGGTGAACTCTCCCACAAAGGACACATCCGCCTTCTCCGGCACCTCCAGGCCGAGTCCCCAGAAGACACCGTTTACGATCATCCGGCGCAGGCTCTCATTCGGCAGATCGCTGGCGGCACCCATCGTGGTGCAGAAGACTTTGTTTTCCGTGCCCGCATCATTCTTCACCACGCGCGTCCAGGCGATTGGCATGGCGGGGTCATTGATGCCCTGCTCCGCCTTCTTCGCGTTGGTCTTCATCTTCGTCACTGGTGCGGAATCAGGCGTCATGCCGCTGAGCACGAGACCGCGCATTAGCACTTTCGCATTCGCAGGCAGGTGCACCTCATAGACATCCGTGGTGCCAAACACGTCTGTCACACCGCGCAGGATTGGATCGCTGGCATTGGCAGACTCAATGACGCCCTTCGTGGCCTCGGACTTGTGTTTGCCCCAGTGGCTCACCCAAGTCTCGCCGAGCACCTTTCTGCCCCAGCCGCCTTCTTTATTCCAGTTCCAGGAAACGAACGGGCTGGAGGTCTCGATACCCGCAAAAGCATGAGTGCTCGTGCGCAGGGCGATGACCGGCACGCCGCGCTTTATCGCGGCATCGAACGTCGCCAAGGCCGCATCGTTCCATTTGCGGAAGCGCAGCAGCATCACGATGGCATCCGCAGTATCGAGAGCCTCCGGATTCGTCAGACTAGCACCGTAGTCAGGATTGATCGTGCCATCCGCCTCGGTGGAAAACAGCACTGTGCATTTGAAGCCATGCCGCTGGCTGAGGATCTTCCCCAGCGCGGGCATCGCCTCCTCGCTCCGATATTCCTCATCGCCCGCTAGCAGGACGATGTGTTTCCCCTTGACCTCGCCTGCAGGCGCATAGGTCACGGAGAAGTTGTCGTCCGCAAAGCAAGAGACAAGCGGCAGAGTGGCGAGGAGGGAGAGAAGGAGGCGGCGGTTCATAGTTGGAGTTGAGAAGTATCACGGGATTACGATCTCTGTGAAGAAATTTCGACCGCGTTGCCGCACTATCTGCCAGACATGGCTTGGTGCGCACCACTCTTGCCGTCTGCGTGACTTTCGGCCACTGTGGCTGGTAATGAACCTTCCCATCCGCCCCCGCCGCAATCGCCAGTCTGACGCGATCCGTAATCTCGTGCGGGAGACGGAGCTGACGCCGGGACATCTGATTTATCCTTTGTTTATTCAGGAGGGGGAGGGAAACACGCCGATCAGTGCGATGCCGGGCTGCCAGCGTTGGTGCCTTGAGGATATGATCACGGAGGCGGGTGCGGCTCATGCACTGGGGATTCCTGCGGTGGTTCTTTTCCCGCGCATCCCGGATGCACTCAAGACGCGCGGCGCGGAGGAGTGCCAGCACGAGGATGGTCTGGTGCCGCGTGCGATCCGTGCACTGAAGAGGGCGCATCCGACGTTAGCCGTGATTACGGATGTGGCGCTCGATCCGTACAATAGCGATGGCCACGACGGCTTGGTAGCCGCTGACGGCCGCATTTTGAATGATGAAACCTGTGAGGTGCTGTGCCACCAGGCGCTCTGTCACGCGCGTGCGGGGGCGGACATCGTGGCACCGAGTGATATGATGGATGGGCGTGTGGCGGCGATCCGTGCGGCGCTGGACGAGGCGGGCCACACGGGTGTCTCAATCATGAGCTACACGGCGAAGTATGCCAGCGCCTACTACGGCCCGTTTCGCGGCGCGCTGGACTCGGCCCCAAAAGCGGGAGACAAAACGACCTACCAGATGGACCCTGCGAATGCGCGGGAGGCGCTGCGGGAGGCTGCGCTGGATGAGGCGGAGGGCGCTGACATATTGATGGTTAAGCCGGCTGGGCCGTATTTGGACATTATCGCAAAGCTACGCGGGGCGACCGCATTGCCCATCGCAGCCTATCAGGTCAGCGGGGAGTATCTCATGATCAAGGCGGGTGCGGTTTCAGGTTGGCTGGACGAGGAAAAGACTGCCCTGGAGTCTCTGCTGGGCATCCGCCGCGCGGGTGCGGACATGATTCTAACTTATTTCGCCAAGGACATTGCGGCGCGGCTTTGATCGCAAGTGGATGGCAGCGTTCACGGCAGCGCTTTCCGCTGGGAGAGTAACCACTCCCAAAACTCTGCGCTTTCATACGTCTGCGTCCAGGAATCGTGCCCTACACCTGGGTAGATCGTGAGCTTGGCCTGGCTGCCAGCTTTTTGCAGGGCCTTGTGCATCCGGGTGGAAAACTCCACAGAGACGGCGGCATCTTTGTCGCCATGGAAGATCCAGCAGGGCAGGTCTTTGAGGCGTTCGGCCATGACAAAGCCGACGCCTGCCCCGCCGCAGATGGGGGCTATGGCAGCAAAGGTGTCCGGGTAGGCCAGGGCAGTGTCCCACGTGCCAAAGCCGCCCATGCTGATGCCTGTGAGGTAAATGCGCGCGGTGTCCACCCGGTGTGTGCGCACGATCTCATCGGTCAGAGCCTTCACTCCGTGCTCATTCCAGATGTTTTTCACGGGCACCTGCGGGCTGATGACGATGGCATCGAACTTCTTTCCCGCAGCGATGAGCTTTGGCGGGCCGTGCATTTTCAGAAGCTCCAGATTGTCCCCGCGCTCCCCCGCACCGTGGAGGAAGATGAGCAGGGGCCACTTTTTCGTCGTTTCGGTCTCGTATCCCGCTGGCAGGGTAAGCAGGTAGTTATAACCGACCTTCAGTGTGATCTCGCCCATGAAGGACTTGGGTGTCTGCCCGGCAGTGATGAGGGGTGGCAATGAGAGGGCAAGGGCAAGCAGGACAGAATAAGCAGCATGTTTCATGAGGAGAAGTAGGATCAAACAACAGAGTTGCTAGGGTGTAAAGAATCTGTCACGGCCTAGACAGGTTTGAAGTTTGCGCGGTGGCAGGCTGTGTTCATAGTGTGTGGTTGTCTTAGCGCCCCATTTTCATCATCCGCACTATTATACCTGATGCCTCTGCCCTTGCCGCATTCTCTGCTCTGCCCCCCTGCCCGTGATGGGCGAGTGGCTGGAATCCAATCAATCGTAATCCCCGACGTTGTTTGATGATGGAACTGGGTGCTTTTGATCTTCAACCGCGGACGCGACTTCTCTTTGGCAATGGCACACTGGGCCGCATCGGCGAACTGGCGCGTGGGCTGGGTGGAAAGCGGGCGCTGCTCGTGAGTGATCCGGGCATCGTCGGCGTCGGCTACGCTGCAAAGGCGGTGAGTTTCCTGGAAGAAGCGGGGCTGGTGGTGCAGGTCTTTGGAGAGGTGCGGGAGAATCCCAGCACAGAGGATGTGGACTGCTGTGTGGCGGTGGCGCGGGAGTTTCAGACGGACCTGCTTATCGGCCTGGGAGGCGGCAGCAGCATGGACACGGCAAAGGGCTGCAACTTCATCCTGACAAACGGTGGCCGCATGCAGGACTACTGGGGCACCGGCAAGGCAACGCAGCCGATGCTGCCGCTGATTGCCATCCCGACCACAGCGGGCACGGGCAGTGAATGCCAAAGCTACGCGCTGATCTCTGATGCGGTGACGCATGTGAAGATGGCCTGCGGAGACACGAAGGCAGCGGCGCGGGTGGCGATTCTCGATCCTGAACTGACGATCTCGCAGCCGCAACGCGTGACGGTTTGCACTGGCCTGGATGCCTTGTCCCATGCACTGGAGACGGCGGTGACAAACAAGCGCAACGCCTTCTCCTCCGTCTTTTCACGCGAAGGTTTCCGGCTGTGCCACAGCGGCTTCAGCCGGGTGCTGCGTGATTCCAAGGACATTGAGGCGCGCGGCATGATGCTGCTGGGTGCCGCGTATGCTGGTACGGCGATTGAGAACTCTATGCTCGGTGCCGCGCATTCCTGCGCGAACCCACTCACTGCCTACTTCAATGTCGTTCATGGCGAGGCGGTAGGCGTGATGCTGCCGCATGTGATCCGCTTCAACTCGACTCTACCAGAGATTGCCGCCATTTATGAGAGCTATTACGTTGATGATCTGGCCGACCGTGTGAGCGAACTGCTGTGGGAGGCGCAGATGCAGCGCAAGATCAGCGACTACGGTGTCAGTGTGGCCGATGTGCCCAAGCTGGCCGCGATGGCCGCAAAGCAATGGACCGCGCAGTTCAATCCGCGCCCGGTGACGGAGAGTGACTTTGTCGAGCTGTTCCGTGCGGCTTTGTAGGCAAGACTTTATGGCTGCGGCCCGATTTGCGCGAGCAGGTCGGAAGTGCAGCACGTTTGATTGAAAAAGGCGTGGTGTGCTGGCTGCATTTGAATCGCGGGCTGCTTCTGGCGAAGCCTATCCGCA
>Ga0247834_1004684_pt1 | contig 16960 bp, 16 predicted proteins | sample LaCruzMarch2015__8_FD_187118 | JGI IMG/M metagenome (GOLD analysis project Ga0247834, IMG submission 187118) | Freshwater microbial communities from meromictic Lake La Cruz, Castile-La Mancha, Spain - LaCruzMarch2015_12m | ecosystem: Environmental > Aquatic > Freshwater > Lake | place: Spain...
TGGAGTAATAGTGCCAGCTGCAGTCATAAGCAATGGGAAAAACTTTGGTGATAACTCAGCGGCAACTAAAGATGCTTTATATCCAGCACATAGCGCTTGTGAGGTAAGGGCATCCATTGATTGCGCTCTAGAGATTCTTGGCACCATTTCAAGTGAAATCGCAGTAACCCCAGCAGAAATAGCAGCCTCAATTGAATCCGCAGAGGTGGTTGGGGATAAAAAAGAGATTGTAATTGCACCTTTTTTAAGTGTTTTCATCTGCGCAGGATTCAAGGGCTGAACAGATAGAACTACATCAGAATCTGCTATCACATCAGTTGATTTAACCTGAGCCCCAGCATCACTAAATTGTTTATCTGAATATTGCGCAGCAACTCCTGCACCGGATTCAATAACAACTTCAAGGCCTGCTTTTGTGAGTTTGGAAATAATGTCAGGGACCAACGCCACACGTTTTTCACCTGATTTAACTTCTTTAGGAACAGCAATACGCATTCGCTAACTTTACCTAACCTTCACCCTATTTATTACCTTTCAAATCACCTCTGGTTAGATGATATAGCAGGGCTTGAATAGTTGTTCGCCTGTGAAATGCCTGACGCCAAACTACGGATTTTGGCCCATCTATTACATCAGCTGCTACCTCTTCACCACGATGTGCTGGTAGGCAGTGCATAAAGATTGAATCTTTTGTGGTCAATCTCATCAAATCATTTGTGACTGCAAAGGATGAAAGAGCGGAAGTTTTTTCAGCTCGATCTGCCTCTGAATCTCCCATAGACATCCAAACATCGGTATAGATAACACTGGCATCTTGTGCAGCAGCTTTTGGATCGGTTATGACTTCAATTTTGCCACCAGATTTTTTGGCAATTTTATTTGCCTGATCAACAACTGAAGATTTTGGCGCCCATTTGCCAGCCGGAGTTGCTACCACGATATGTGCTCCCATTGTGGCGCCCATAATTAACCAAGCATTTGCAACATTATTACCATCTCCGATATAAACAAACTTACGTTTTTTTATATCTTTACCAAAGTTTTCCCTAATTGTTAACCAATCGGCAAGTAATTGAGTTGGATGATCATCATCTGTAAGTGCATTAATTACTGGAATAGTTGCGTACTTACCTAACTCATCAACATCTGATTGCGCAAAGGTTCGCACAATTAAGGCAGTACAAAATCCTGAAATAATTTTTGCAGTATCAGAGATAGTTTCACCTCGACCTATTTGTAGATCATCACCTCTTAAAAAGATTGGTGTTCCACCAAGGTGAGCTACTGCAGTTTCTGAGGCCAATCTGGTTCGAGTTGAGGACTTGGTCATATAAATAGCAACTGTTTTTCTAGCTAAGCTTTTTTTAGCCGAAAGTGGTTTATCGGCAAACTTACTAGCCGTGCCTAGTAGTACCTCAATATCGGATGCAGAAAGATCTGAGGTGTGTAGAAGGTCCTTCAGTGGCTGACTCATTGGTAAATGGTAGGCGATAAAATCTGATTAAGATTTACCCATGGGTTTCCTAGATGATTTACGCGGTAAATCAAGCAAAGGTGGAGTTCTTGAGAAGGAGTTGCTCTCAACCACAGATGATGGTGATCATGAGCGATTCTCACATTATGTAGATAAGAACAAGATCACCGAATCTGCTGTTACTGGTAAATCAGTTCGTGCTTTGTGTGGAAAGAAATGGATTCCAAACCGTGATCCGCAGAAGTTTCCAATCTGTCCAACATGTAAAGAAATTTTTGCGCGCTTAAAGTAAATTCTCAGATAAAACCGATACCCTAAAATTCATGGGATCGCGTAAATTATTAATAATTACTACTGCGCTCTCTTTTCTGCTCTCAACTCTTTTACCAGCAAATGCTAATAATCCACCAAGAAAAATACTCTCCGGCTGGCTACCTGATTATTCTTTGGCAAGGAATCTGCCAACTGTTGAGGGTAATTTAGATTTAATTAGAGATATTTCACCATTTTGGTATGGCTTAACTGGTGATAGTTCTATAAAAGATAAGTATGCCCTCGGTAAATATACAACTCCAAAAGAGCAGGTAATTGCCAGGTTAAAAGCAAATGGAATATTGCTACTACCAACCATTACTGATGATAATAAAAAGTTCGTCTTAGCAAATCTTCTAGCAAACCCAACTTCAAGAAGTAATATTGTGCAAACAATTAAGTCACTAGTTCTTAAATATAATTATGATGGTATTGATTTAGATTTTGAAACTTTTTATACCCAAGATGGCAGATCTAGTTGGGCGGCATTAAAACCAAATTGGATTGCATTTATTAAAGAACTTTCAACTGCTCTACACGATCAAGGAAAACTTCTATCAGTTACAACACCACCAGATTTTGCACCTGAAACTAAAAGGGCTGGTAATTGGATTTATTCATGGGCAGAAATAGGACCATTAATTGATCGGCTTCGAATAATGGCTTATGACTTCTCAACTACTTCACCTGGTCCAATTGGGCCCTTGCCTTGGACAGAAGATGGCGTTAAGTATGCGATCACTCAAATGCCAGCATCTAAAGTATTTTTAGGAATACCAGGTTATGGCAGAGATTGGATAACTAAAGTTGAAGGTGTTTGTCCAAAAGATTTCACATCATCAGTTGTTATTGGCGCTAAAGCTGCAGTTGTAATGAGGGAAGCGCTAAATCTTGCAGCAAGTAATAATGCATCACCTACTTATAACAGCACGCATGCTGAATCAACTTTTACTTATAAGAAAACCTATGTAGATCCAACTAACTCGGCTAGTTTCTGCATAGCTTCTCGAACTGTTTGGTATCCAGATGAGCGAAGTTATGCGGTGAGAACTAATTTAGTTGGAAAATACCGACTAGGCGGAATAGCTGTTTGGACCTTTGGAATGGAAAATACTGCAGCTATTACTGCCGTTAGAGATATCGCCAAATCAATTGCCCCAGATCAAGTAATTGGAACAATTTCTACAGATCTTGAGGAGATTGGTTACGGTTCAACCTTTAATCTAACTGGCACATTTAAACTTCCAGATAAGACTCCAGTTTCAGCCCTTAATGTCAGATTTGAGATAAAAAACAGCGGTGATAGTAATTGGCGCACACTATCTGCAGGTGTCACTGACGCAGCTGGTGTAATTGCAGTTCCAGTAATTCTTGGCCAAAAAAGTCAGATCAGATTAGTTTCAGAGGGAAGTTGGGAGCGGACCGAAGGAAAAACTGTTGAAAAAGTCATCTCAGTTGTGCCAAATGTTTCGCTATCCCTACCAGCCTCAATCAAAGTGGCAACAAGCTATACCGTTTATGGCCAAGTCTTACCCAAGGTTGCTGGTATTAAATTAGTTGTTAAACAAAATGGAAAATCACTCGGTGAATTTCTTACCGATACAAGCGGTGGCTTCACCTTTGAAACCAAGGCGGCTACTACCGGTCTTGCTACCTATCAAGTAGTAATCACAGCGGGTGAGAAAAATACTGCCGCAGTAAGTGATGAGATAAGCATTTTAGTTAGATAATTCACCCATGAGCTCCCAGACCCAATTGGATGAAGAGTTAGATTTAAGTAAGTTCTTTGACAATCTCTGGGTAGCAATTGTTTGGGATGATCCAGTTAATCTAATGAATTATGTGACTTATGTGTTTATTAAATTATTTAATTTTTCAAAAGAGAAAGCACATAAATTAATGATGCAGGTCCATACTGAAGGTAAAGCAGTGGTTGCATCTGGTACAAGAGAAGAGATGGAACGGGCTGTTCAACAACTACACGAGCATGGCCTCTGGGCAACTTTACAAAGGGATGATCATGGGCGAGTTTAAGGGATCCTTAAGAAAAGGTGATTTATCAGTTGCACTTAGTAATGATGAATTACATATATTAATTAATCTAGTTGAACAATTACTTGAATTATTAGGAGAGCGTAATTTCACCCATCACTATGCCTCTGATGATCCATTTGCTCAATTAATGGCAGCATCTATTGGAAATCTTGAATCTACAATTGAGCAGCCAGAAGATCCTGTTTTGCGCAGACTGTTGCCAAACGCTTACGTAGACCCAGAAAGTGCCGCTGAGTTTCGCAAATACACCGAAGGCTCACTTAGGCTAGTTAAGCAAACCCATTTAATGTATTTAAGGCAGCAATTAGTTTTCCCGGTAGATCATGAGTTGCCCAAGGCAGATATTTCAGTAACAGATCCAACTCAGTGGCTAATTGCAATCAATGATCTGCGTCTTGCCCTTGCGGTAAGGTTAGGTATAAATACAGATAGTTTTGATGAGTATGAGGCGATGAAAGATGACAACCCACAAAAATCACTCTTTGCAGTTTATTTCTGGCTAGGTGGAATTCAAGAGAGTTTAATTAGCCATTTATAAGCGGTAATTAAGGCATAAAAAAACGGGGCCAATCTCTTGGCCCCGTTTCTAATTAAATCAGAGGATTAGTGATCTTCCTTCATTCCCTCTGCTACGGATTTCATCCTTGCAATCTTTAGGATTGTTAGACCAAATACGCACTTCGCCAATACGTCGGCAATCGTGTAACCGATCTGGCGATTAACAAATGCGCCCGGATCGTTTGCTGATTGACCAAGAATTGGTAGAAGGTATGCAATTGGGTAAACGCCCCATGTACCAATCAACAGTAAGCGCAAGCGACCGATAGTTGCTGCAACTCCTGCTGGTTGACGATCTAGAGACTTTGAAAGTTCGACGAACAATACATACAAGATGTATAGGAAAGGTATTGTTGATAGAACACCCCATAGAACCTTGGTGTTGTTATCTGTTGAAATTTCACCTGGGTAACCAAGTGCGATCATTGCTGCAGATGCTGGTACTAGGCGGTTGATTAATGAAGAAGCCGCTGCCTTAGCAAGAGCAAGTACTGCAATTACCTCTACTAATAGAAGAGGTACGGTAAGGATCCAGTCAACATAACGGTAACCCTCGTTAAAGTCACCTGCTCCTGTTCCAACTTTTACTGCGCCATCAACATATGAATCTTCAAATGAGTTGAAAATTCTAAAGTAGTGGTATGCCGCAATGAATGTAACCATTGATGACATAACTAGGGCAGTGCGGTATTTAGGAAGTACACGTGATTGTGAAACTAATGTGTAGATCGTGGTCGCAAGCATGCATACAAGTCCGAATGAAAGGATGTTGTATACGATTCCGAATTGATCTGCAGATAGCATTATTGAATTCATCTAAATAAGCCTCCATAGGCATTTAGTTTGCTCACACCCTTTTGGACATAAGCCAGCGATTCTTCGTAGCTCCATATGAAAGCGACGATTAATTGCCTAGGTATAGGGTGGTGGTTACCGGCTAGTGGAGCAAGCCAATTCACTCCTATTTCACCCTAATTTTTAAGAAACATTTATATTAAAACGGGGTAAAACGGACATTTGAGCGTGATATTAGGGCTTTAATGATTAAGCATCTGCGCCATTTACACTTATACAAATGAGGCAAAACTAGGTGAGTACAAATAATGCCCCAATTGGAATATTTGATTCAGGCGTTGGCGGTTTAACGGTAGCTCGGGCAATTATTGATCAACTTCCTGGTGAATCAATTCTTTATATTGGCGATACCGCTCGCGGTCCATATGGACCAAAATCTTTAGCTGATGTTAGAAGTTACGCACTTGAGATTATGGATGAATTAGTTAAAGCTGGAGTTAAAGCGATTGTAATTGCCTGCAATACTGCAAGTGCGGCCATGCTTAGAGATGCCAGAGAGCGATATGGGCTCCCAGTTATTGAAGTTATCCAACCCGCGGTGAGGCGAGCAGTCTCTGCAACCCGCACTGGCAAGGTCGGAGTTATCGGAACCGTCGCCACAATTGATTCTAAGGCTTACCTAGATGCATTTGCAGCTGCTCCACAATTAAAAATTACTGCCAAAGCTTGCCCATTATTTGTTGAGTTTGTTGAAGCGGGCAAAACTAGTGGAGATGAGATAACCAAGATTGCCCAAGATTATTTAAAAATTATGCAGGAAGCAGAGATTGATACCTTAGTTTTAGGTTGTACGCATTACCCATTACTAACTGGAGTAATCTCATATGTAATGGGAAATGATGTGACTCTAGTTTCTAGTGCGGAAGAAACCGCTAAAGACCTGTATCGAACCCTGGTTGAAAATAACCTTTTAAATACAGGCGGAGCTAAAGTTTCACACCGCTTTGTGGCCACAGCAGATACCGATAGATTCACCACCTTAGCCAAAAGATTTTTAGGTCCTGAAGTAGTGTCAGTTACAAATAAAATTTAACCAATCAAAGGGGTGTTATGAGCAGGGTAGATGGTCGATCTAATGATCAACTGCGGGAAGTTAAATTCACTCGCAATTGGCTCAATAATGCTGAGGGTTCAGTGCTAGTTGAATTTGGTAATACCAGAGTGCTTTGTGTCGCCTCCTTCACGCCAGGAGTTCCTAGATGGTTAGTTGGTAAGGGTGAAGGATGGGTAACAAGTGAGTATGCAATGTTGCCAAGAGCTACCCATACTCGATCAGATCGCGAAAGTGTAAAGGGAAAATTAGGTGGGCGGACTCAGGAGATTTCAAGATTAGTTGGGAGATCACTTCGTGGCATAGTTGATATGAAAGCATTAGGTGAGAACACAATTGTGCTTGATTGTGATGTTTTGCAAGCAGATGGTGGAACTCGAACAGCTGCAATAACTGGTGCCTACGTTGCCTTGGTAGATGCAATCTCTTGGGCAAAAGGAATAGGACATATTTCAGAAAGTGCTAAACCTCTTACAAGTTCAGTAGCTGCAGCTTCAGTTGGGATAATTAATGGCCAGCCCATTCTTGATCTTTGTTATGAGGAGGATGTTAACGCTGAAACAGATATGAATATTGTTTGTACCGGAGATGGTGATTTTATTGAGGTGCAAGGAACTGCCGAGGGTAAACCTTTTGATCGCGCGCTACTTAATCAATTATTAGATTTAGGCGCAGCTGGGTGTAAGCAACTTACAAAGCTACAAGTAGATGCACTAGCTAAGTAATTACTTTTATTTATAAGTATTTATCATGCGTAAATTAGTTCTTGCTACAAAAAACTCTGGCAAAGTAGCCGAGTTTGAAAGATTACTCTCACAATTTGCACCCGATATTGAAGTTTTAGGGTTAGCAGATTTTCCGGATATGCCCGAGGTGATAGAGAGCGGGAGCACATTGCATGAAAACGCAAGACTTAAAGCCAAGGCAATCTGTGTATTCACTAAATTACCAGCTCTTGCTGATGACAGTGGTTTATTTATTGATGCATTGGGCGGGCAACCAGGCATTTATTCAGCTAGGTGGGCCGGATATGAGGGAGTGGATACAAAAATGAAAGATCTGGCAAATGTAAATAAAGTGCTAGAAGAGTTAAAAGATTTACCTATGGGATCGCGAGGTGCACAATTTAGAGCAGTTGTAGCATTTTGTCGGCAAAATTTAGATTCATCATATTTAGAAAAAGATGAATTAGGGGTTTTATCTGGGCAAATTCTTACCCAACCAATTGGTAGCGCAGGGTTTGGCTATGACCCAATATTTTCACCAGATCAATTTGATCAATCACTCGCGCAACTTCCTCCAAGGGTGAAGGATGAGGTTAGCCATCGCGGCATTGCACTGCGGGCAATTGCGCCATTTTTGCGAGATCACCTCTGATTAATTCAACTAAAACTAAGCGTAGATGTTGTATCCTTAATGCATCCTCCCCTGGAGTATTTTTAAACTAACTAGATAATCAGAGCAACGATTTTAAGGAGTTATAAGTGGCCGCAAAGAAAAAAGCAGCAAAGCGATCAACTGCTAAGCGCAGCACCGCAAAGCGTTCTGTTAAGAAGAGTGCAAAGCGCAGCACCGCAAAGCGTTCTGTTAAGAAGAGTGCAAAGCGTTCAAAGAAATCATCAGTTCGGTACTCAATCCCTGCAGTACCAGTAAGTGGTTCATCAAAATCTTCTGTTTCTACAATTTCAACAACACCAAGACCTACATCAAGTGCTGGCGACTCTTCAAAATCTAGTAGCAAGAGCAGTGACAGCGGTTCTTCTAAAGGAATTGTTGCCGCAGTTGTAGCCGGAATTTTAGTTTTAGCGGTTGTGGTTATTTCACAGAACTCATCTGATGAGGCAACAACTGTTACTCCAACACCTGCTGCTTCTGAAAGTGAAGCACCTACTACTGCCCCTAGTGCAGAGCCAACTGGTGCACCACTTGCAAACCATGAACCACCAATAGGAATTGTTTCTTTGTATAACGCAGAAGGTGCAACTGTTAATTGGAAAGCCCCTGCTGCATCTGAAGGAATTACTGGCTATAACGTTTCACTTCGCGCTAATGGTGCAGGTGAGTGGAAGCTAGTTGCAACAGTTCCAGCAACACAATTTAAGCAACAAATCACCAAGAGTGGCGATGAGGGTTGGGCACAAGTTCAGGTCTCAACTGTTTACTCAGATGGTGTTGTAGCCGATGGAAAAATCCATGGACTACCAGGTAGCTGGTCATAAAAGCTATTAAGTATTTTAATCAGCCCCCAAGAAATTGGGGGCTGATTTATTTATAATCTTTTCTTACTGTTTTACTAAAACACTTAAAACTAAATCAACGTAAACATCTGATCCCATAGGGCTTAGGTGCACACCATCTGGTGCAAATAATTCAGGTCTATCTTTAGAAATTCGATCCCAGTCAACTAACTTAACATTTGCATATCTAGCTGCTACCTTAGAAATAATTGCATTATTTGCATCTCGCCATGGCCTAGGAACTGCAGTGTTGACTACAATTATTTGAGGTTGGTTTTTAATTACTTCAAAAATTTCGGCCACAGTTTGTTCAGATAATGCATTGTTATTACCTAGATTAAAGATGACTGGAGAGGATGGAACAGAGCTTTGATCTACTCGCATTACAGCTAGTAATTCTGGGGCTTGCCTTCCGACTCTGGCGTTTACTAAAGAGATTTGTTCCTTATTCTCTAATTTGCTACGTATTCCTAAAATTACGCTGTCCCCAGTTACCCACAACCCAGTAGTGCTACCAAGATCAATGGGTGAATCCTCTTGGTCACTTAATTCCTCATTAATTACTTGAGAGATTTGATTAGATCTATTAATCGCACTTACTGAAATTGATGATGTAACTGCCAATACTGTAATGATTGAGATGAGCACTGTTACCTGCTGGCGAACTCTTTCTTTTGATGAGCGATACTTCATTCCTCTAAACCAGGTTTGCACTTGGCCTTGTCGGAAAGGTATTTCAACCCAACGTAGTGAGATATCAGCTAAGGCTAAAACCAATAAAACGCGCGCTAAGTAGAGCGCCCAAGTTTCACCAGATAAATCAACAGAGGGTCTAGTTACCTGAAAAATTACCCAATGCCAGATATAGATGCCATAACTTCGCTGACCTATCCAACGAAAGGGAGCAGTACTTATAATTGGCGCAAATCTAGATGCTGGATGGACTAGTGAAATAATAACCAAACAACCAAATATTCCAGCTAATGGGAAAGCTATTTGATAAAGACCGGCATTTGACTCATCAATAAATAAAAATATTGAGATTAGTCCAAGTAAACCAATGACGCCAATTCCATCAATTACATCCTGCGCCCGCCTGGTGATGTTTGCAGAAAGATTTTGAGGTATCCAAGAAACAGCTAAAGCAGAGCCAAGAAATAAACCAAGAGAGTGAGTATCAGTTCCAAAGTAGATATGACTAACTTTTGCAGAGCTAGCTTGATCCAACTGAAGAGAGACTAAAAACAACGCGGTACCTGAAATAATTGCGATAATTAGCGCAATACGAGCGATATTTTTTTTACCAAAATATTTTAATACTGTTAACAAAATAATTGGCCAAATTAGATAAAACTGAAGTTCAACCGCTAGTGACCAGGTGTGCTGCAGAAGTGGCGGCCTGCCAATAGTTTCAAAGTAATCTTGATTACGAGCAACAAGTGCCCAATTAATTGTCCCAGATAAGGCATAAGGCAGATCAGATAAAAATCTTTTTATAGCCTCCGGTGCCCAAACTCCGATAAAAATAATCGTGGATATAACCATGAACAAAAAACCAGGGTAAATCCTTCGAATACGTGCGGCATAGAAAGCACGTAGATCAAGTGCGCTGGATTGATTAATCGAGTCAAGAATTAATCTGGTAATTACATAACCAGAGATTACGAAAAATAAGTCAACACCTAAGAAGCCTCCTGGAATCCAGGAGATACCTAAGTGGTAGAGCACAACTGCAGTTACAGCAATTGCTCGCAAACCATCAATTGATGAAATATGACGAGTGCTTTTTTTGATATCAGTATGTTTTGTGCTCATAATATATTTCAGTTAGTCAGAAAATTTTATCTTTACTAACTCAAACTTAGGTAAGTTACTTCTTCTTGTTCTTACTTGCGGGCTTCTTACTTGTAGTTTTTTTGCTATTAGCAGCTTTCTGCTTTCTAGCTGCCGCAGCAGCGGCTTTCTTACCAGCACCGACTACAAAAGTTTTTGCCACAGGCTTATTCTCAGAATCTAAATTGGCATTAATATCCATTTGAAGTTGAGATAGTCGATCAAATGCATGCTTTAGCTTCTGCCTTGATTCCTGAATAGCATTTTCAGCAGCGTTAAGGGATGAATTTTGAGCACGGTGCAAGCGCTCAGCTTCAGATATGGCAGAAGATAACCATGAGCGGTAATCAAGAATGCTTCTACCTGCATTTTCAACTAATTTTTGGGCATCGCGTTTAGCAGCAGATGTTATTTGGGCAGCATTTCTTGCTGATTCATTAAGTATTGAGTCTGCTTCACCTTCTGCTGTTGAGATTAAATCTGCAGCATCATCTTCAGCCGCTGAAATATATTTACGTCCACGTGACTCAGCAGATGAGAGAATACTGTTTGCTTTGCTTTCAGCTGCATCTAATTTTTCTTTTGTGTTTCTACTTGTTTCAGTGACAAGACGCTGCGCAGCTGCGTTAGCTTTTGCTTCGCGTGCTTGAGCAGACTTAATCATTGCCATGGCAGTCTCAGTTGCCAATATTTCAAACTCTTCGCGGCTTAAGCCGGTAATGTCGCGGCGAGATCTAAGGTCGTTTAGTTGACTCTCTAATTCACGAATTCGCTCTAATGCATTTTGTGTTGGTGCAGGTTTACTTTCATCTTCACCTTTAAAACCCACCCAAGATAAAAAATTTTTCTCTGCCATACCCGTAGCCTTCCTTAGGTTTAAAGTAAAAACAACTGGTGCGGGAGGTGGGACTTGAACCCACACGCCGAAGCACAGGTTCCTAAGACCTGCGTGTCTGCCATTTCACCACTCCCGCATTTATTCACTTGAGTGAGAGGCAAAGATTACGGTGTATATGCCCGCCTCACCAAAACTAACGACCTTTAGCAAGGAGTAACGGGTAACCTTGCTCAAATGAGTGCAGATTCAGTGCAAAGTAAGGTCGCTGCGGTGATCCTAAAGGCGCTGGAAATAGCCAAAAATGAAGGCCAACTTCCTTGTGATGTGCCATCACAATTAACTTTAGATCGCCCAAAAAATCGCGACCATGGTGATTATGCAACTTCAATTGCATTAGCTCTTTCTAAATCAGCAAATTTGCAACCAGGGGTGATAGCTAAGGTGGTTGTTAAAACTTTAACGGATAATAAACTATTAACACCTGCTGGTATTAGCAAGGTTGATATTGCAGGCCCTGGATTTATTAACATTACTTTAGAAAGTGCTAGCCAGGGTATAGTTGTTAGTGAAATTCTAACTGGCGGTAAAAAATTTGGAACTTCAAATTTGCTAGCTGGTAAGAAAATAAATCTTGAATTCGTTAGTGCAAATCCGACCGGGCCGCTGCATTTAGGCCATACCAGGTGGGCAGCGGTCGGAGATTCTTTAGGCAGAGTCTTAGCAGCAGCCGGAGCCCAGGTAAGTCGTGAGTTTTATGTGAATGATCGTGGAAACCAAATGGATTTATTTGGCGCATCTCTTCGGGCGGCAGCACTAGGTAAGCCTCGACCAGAAGGTGGCTATCACGGTGAGTACATTGAAGATTTAGCCAAAGAAATAGTAAAAAGTAATCCAAAAATTACTGAGTTAGCTGAGAGTGAATCAATATCAGCATTTACACAAGAAGGCTATAAATTACAGTTAGAGCAGCAACGTAAGGTATTGGATAACTTTGGTACACACTTTGACACTTGGTTTTCTGAGCGCAGTCTTTATGAGGATAATTTTTTTAACCATTCGTTAGATAAATTAAAAAAAGAAGGTCATGTTTATGAGCAAGAGGGTGCTATCTGGCTTCGCACCACAGATTTTGGTGATGATAAAGATCGGGTAATTATTAAATCTGATGGCACATTTGCTTACTTTGCATCCGACTCTGCATATTATGTTAGTAAGAGAGAGCGCGGATTTAATTTGTGTATTTATATGCTAGGTGCTGATCATCATGGTTATGTTGGCAGAATAAAAGCACTTGCAGCTTGCGTAGGTGATGATCCTGAAAAAGATGTTGAGGTTTTAATTGGGCAGATGGTAAAGATTATTGAAGACGGTGCTGAATTAAAGCTTTCAAAAAGAGCAGGAACGATAATTACTCTAGAAGAGTTGGTAGAAAAAGTTGGTACAGATGCTGCCCGCTATACATTGATTAGATTTCCAACCGATACACCAATGGTTATGGATGTCGATTTACTTCGGAAAAATACAAACGATAACCCTGTTTATTATGTTCAATATGCTCATGCACGAATATGTGCGGTACTTAGAAATGCTAAAGGACTTGGTATCAACTATGGTCTTAAGTTTTATTCACCTGAACTTTTAACTCATGAGCGAGAGCGAGAACTTGTTGGCTTACTTGCTCAATATCCTAAAGTTTTATCCTCTGCAGCCCAGTTGCGCCAACCGCATCGAGTTGCAAGATATATTGAAGAGCTAGCCTCTCAGTACCACCGTTTTTATAATGATTGTCGAGTTTTGCCACTAGGTGATGAAAAAGTGAGCGATTTAAACTCGGCTAGAGCGACTTTATCTCAAGCAACTGCGCAGGTAATCAGCAATGGTTTAGATTTACTCGGTGTTAATGCCCCGGAGAAGATGTAATGAGTAATCAATCTAAATACCCAACCTCTTTATTTTCTAGCAACTTAACCTTTGCGGGTGAGGGAGAAAATGGTGGAGTTATAGCAATCGCAGGCTGCTCTGGCGAGAAATTAGTTAAAGAGTTTGGTTCACCATTATTCGTAATTGATCAAGCAGATTTTTTCCTTAGAGCAAAAAGTTGGCGTCAAGTTCTAGATACTTCATTTGGTGGCGGGCAGCTTTACTACGCTGCAAAATCATTTATTTGTGTTGAAGTTGCAAAATGGCTTAAGGAGTTAAAACTTGGACTAGATGTTTGCAGCGCAGGAGAATTAGCAGTGGCATTAGCCGCTGATTTCCCAGCAAGTGATATTGAATTTCATGGAAATAATAAATCTGAAAGTGAGATAACTACTGCAATAAAAGCAGGTGTTGGCACAATAGTGATCGACTCATTTGATGAGCTAACTAGAGTTGCAGAAATTGCTAAATCTTTTAATAAAACTCAAAAAGTTTATCTTCGACTTACTCCTGGTGTTGATGCTCACACCCACGAATTTATTTCAACTGCGCATGAAGATGTGAAGTTTGGCTTCTCAATTGCATCAGGTGCGGCAAATGAAGCGATTGAAAAATGTATGGAGCAAAGTTCTTTAAATCTAGCGGGAATTCATTGCCATATTGGTTCACAGATATTTGAGGTAGAAGGCTTTAAAATTGCAGCGCAGCGGCTAGTTGCTGTGCTGACAACCTTTCGCGATAAGTATTCAAAAGAGTTAGCAGAGTTAAATATTGGCGGCGGCTATGGAATTGCCTACACAAAAGATGAAAGTGGGATCTCACCAGATGTAGTAATACCTGCAATTGCTTCCGTAATTAAAGATGAATGCGCTAAGGCAAAGTTAGCCGTGCCTAGAATTTCAATTGAACCGGGCCGAGCAATTGTTGGTCCTACCACCACCACACTTTATTTAGTTGGCACAACAAAATCGGTAAAACTAGATACTGGATCAGAGCGCCGTTACATCTCAGTTGATGGTGGAATGAGTGAAAATATCCGCCCAGCTTTATACGGCGCTGTTTACTCAGCGTTTTTAGCAAACCGAACCTCAACTGCAAAATTAATCTCAAGTAGAGTTGTTGGTAAGCACTGCGAGACTGGTGATATTTTAATTTCTGAAATTAATTTACCTTCAGATATTAAAGCTGGTGATTTACTCGCAATACCTGCAACCGGTGCATATGGCCGCAGCATGGCTAATAACTACAACCACATTTCAAGGCCTGCAGTTATTACAGTCATAAATGGCAGCGCCCGCGTTATTTTGCGCAGGGAAAATGAGCAAGATCTGCTTAATTTAGATGTAGATCAGCCGCCACGGCAGATCTCATAAGTTTGAGATACTTCTCCAATGACAACTCTTAAAGTAGGCATGCTAGGTGCTGGGGTGGTTGGCTCCCAGATCGCTCGGCTACTAATTGCTAATAAATCAGATTTAGCATCTAGAGCAGGAGCTAATTTAGAGTTAGTCGCAATTGCAGTAAAAGATGCGAAATTAAAGCGCGATGGAATACCTGCTGCACTACTAACAACTGATGCAAAATCCATTGTTAATGACCCACAAATTGATTTAGTAATTGAGGTTATTGGTGGAATAGATCCGGCAAAAGAATTGATTTTAACTGCATTAAAAAATGGTAAATCAGTTGTAACTGCAAATAAGGCGTTACTTGCTAAACATGGCGCAGAACTTTATGCCGCCGCTGATAAAGCAAATGTTGATTTGTATTATGAGGCAGCGGTGGCTGGTGCGATTCCAATTTTAAGGCCACTTCGAGAGTCATTAGTTGGTGATCATGTTATTCGAGTTATGGGAATTGTTAACGGTACAACAAATTATATTTTGACAAAGATGGATGAGAATGGCGCAGCATTTGCTGATGCATTAAAAGAGGCGCAAGTATTAGGTTTTGCCGAATCAGATCCAACTGCTGATATTGAAGGTTTTGATGCTGCGGCAAAAGCTGCGATCTTAGCTGGCTTAGCATTTCATTCACGAGTTACTGATAATGATGTTTACCGAGAGGGAATTAGCAAGATAACTGCAGCAGATGTAAAAGTAGCAAAAGCTATGGAGATGGTAATTAAATTACTGGCAATTGCTGAGTTAACTCCAGAAGGTGCAGTTTCAGTTCGAGTTCATCCGGCATTAATCTCACGCTCTCATCCACTGGCTTCAGTTCGTGAATCATTTAATGCAGTTTTTGTGGAGGCCCAATCTGCTGGGCAGATGATGTTTTATGGAAAAGGAGCCGGCGGTGAACCAACTGCCAGTGCAATATTAGGAGATTTAGTTGCAGTTGCCCGTCATAGAGTCACTGGTGGAATTGGGCCAAAAGAAAGTGATTACGCAGATCTTAAGATTGCTCAAATTGGTCAGACAAAAACACGTTATTTAATCAGGTTAAATGTGGCGGATAAGCCAGGAGTTTTAGAGTCTGTTGCCCATGTATTTGCCTCACATCAGGTTTCAATTCAAACAGTTAGACAAACTGGCGCAGGAGATAAGGCTGAATTAATTGTTATGACTCATAGTTCAAATGAATCATCATTATCTGCAACAGTTAAGGATCTAAAAAACCTGCCTGTAGTAACAGATGTGGCAAGTGTGCTTAGAGTTGAAGGTGTTAACTAGTGGGAATATTTGGAAAAAAAGGTGCACACCAATGGCGTGGAGTAATTGCTGAGTATCGAAGATGGTTACCAGTAACAGATCAAACGCCAGTTATTTCACTGCGTGAAGGTGGCACACCACTTGTTTATGCTGAAGTTTTATCAAAAATGCTTGGTAATGAAATTTGGTTAAAGGTTGAAGGTACTAATCCAACAGGTTCATTTAAAGATCGTGGCATGACTATGGCAATTTCAAAAGCGGCAGAAGATGGCGCTAAGGCAGTAATTTGTGCATCAACTGGAAATACCAGTGCCTCAGCTGCTGCATATGCAACTAAAGCTGGGATGCAGCCAGTTGTATTAGTACCTGAGGGAAAGATTGCTATGGGAAAACTTGCCCAAGCAATTGCTCATGGAGCAACACTGCTGCAAGTTAAAGGAAACTTTGATAATTGTTTAACTCTTGCTAAACAGTTATCTGAAAATTATCCAGTAGCACTTGTTAACTCAGTTAATCCATACCGGATTGAAGGACAAAAAACTGCTGCCTTTGAGGTTGTAGATATTTTAGGGTTCGCTCCTGATATTCATGTAATGCCAGTTGGTAATGCTGGCAATATCACTGCTTATTGGAAAGGCTATAAAGAGTATAAAAAAGCTTTTATGTCACGCTCTCTACCAATGATGTGGGGTTTTCAAGCAGCTGGAGCTGCGCCAATTGTTAAAAACAAAATTGTTAAAAATCCAGAGACAATTGCAACTGCAATTCGTATTGGTAACCCAGCATCTTGGGATCAAGCAGTCGCTGCTCGAGTCGATTCCAAAGGCTTAATCGACTCAGTAACTGATAAAGAAATATTAAGTGCCTATCGCTTAGTGGCTGCAAAAGAAGGAGTATTTGTTGAGCCATCGAGTGCGGCGGGTATTGCTGGATTAATAAAGAAAAAAGAGCAAAAGAAGCTGCCAAAAGGTAAAACGATTGTCGTAACAGTTACTGGAAATGGTTTAAAGGATGTGCAATGGATATTAAATAGTGGTGGTAAACCAACTGTTATTCCAGTTGATATGAAGAAAGCCGCAAAAGTAATTGGACTTAAGTAATGGCATCTAAACGAGCATCAAGTGGCTTAACTTTTAAAGCCACCATGGCCCAAGTTTGCGTGCCAGCAAGTAG